>JAEEGL017034887.1_pt1 | contig 18911 bp, 17 predicted proteins | sample 9134231 | NCBI WGS metagenome assembly JAEEGL01 (sample SAMN16246548, study PRJNA631951) | gut metagenome | biome: gut microbiome; feature: rumen; material: fiber-attached | host: Bos | place: Iran: Karaj | collected 2018-10 | reverse complement strand
ATTTCCTGCGGTCTTGTTACAGGCGATACAGACGACGATTTCGTTGTTCTTACAGATATCCAGGGTCTTGAGGACTTCTTCGGAGACATGGACTTCAAGGTAACAGGAACCAAGGACGGAACCACAGCTATCCAGATGGATATCAAGATTCATGGTCTTACAAAGCCCATCGTTGAGACAGCTATCGCACAGTGCCGTGAGGCAAGATTCTTCATCATGGATGAGTGCATGAGCAAGGCTATTGCTGAGCCTCGTAAGGAAGTTAACGAGTATGCACCCAAGATTGTATTCATTCAGATCGATCCTGAGAAGATCGGTGATGTTGTTGGACAGAGAGGCAAGACCATCAACGAGATCATCGCACGCACAGGTGTCAAGATCGACATCACAGATGACGGCAAGGTTTCAGTTTGCGGCGAGGATGCTTCAGCTATCCAGAGCGCTGTTGATATGATCAACACCATCGTTACAGACTTTGAGAAGGGGCAGGTCTTCACAGGTAAGGTTGTAAGCATCAAGGAGTTCGGCGCTTTTGTTGAGTTTGCTCCCGGTAAGGAGGGAATGGTCCACATCAGCAAGATCTCCAAGGAGAGGATCGACAGAGTCGAGGATGTTCTTACCCTTGGTGATGTAGTTAAGGTTGTATGCCTTGGCAAGGACAAGATGGGCAGGATCAGCTTCTCCATCAAGGACTGCGCTCAGTAATTTACAGTATTGGAATGATACGGGCTGTTGAATAATATGTTTACCTTCTTGGGAAGCTGGCCTTGCGAGAGGCAAACATATCATTCACAGCCCTTGTTTTTAATAAAAGCGAGAATATTTTGAGGACAATACAATGAGTAACAGAAAGCATTAAGAATTCTGGATTGCAGCTTATAAAACTTCGCAATTCAGAAAGGAATAAACAGTAATGAGTAATACTAAAGAGACAATAGCAGAGATAAATAAGAGGCGTACTTTTGCCATAATTTCACACCCGGATGCAGGTAAGACTACTCTGACAGAGAAATTTCTTTTGTACGGCGGAGCCATCAATATGGCCGGATCCGTTAAGGGTAAGGCTACTGCCAGACATGCGGTTTCAGACTGGATGGAGATTGAAAAGCAGAGAGGTATCTCAGTTACGTCCTCGGTTCTTCAGTTCAATTATGAGGGATGCTGCATCAATATCCTTGATACACCGGGACACCAGGATTTCTCGGAGGATACCTACAGAACACTGATGGCTGCTGACTCTGCGGTGATGGTCATCGACGCCAGCAAGGGTGTTGAGGCCCAGACCAGAAAGCTCTTCAAGGTCTGCGCCATGAGCCATATCCCGATCTTTACCTTTATCAACAAGCTGGACAGGGATGCCATGGACACCTTTGACCTTCTGGATGATATAGAGAACAATCTCGGAATCGCGACCTGCCCCATGAACTGGCCCATAGGCTCAGGTAAGAATTTTAAGGGCATATATGACAGAAGAGAGGGACATATTGTAACCTTCTCAGAGACACAAAAAGGTACCAAAGAGGGCAAGGAGACCATCATAAACCTTGACGACAAGGCACAGATCGACTCCCAGATAGGACAGGATGCTTACGAGAAGCTCACAGGAGAAATTGAGCTTTTGGACGGAGCAGGTGCCGAGTACGACCTTGAAGCTGTCAGAAAGGGTGAACTTACACCTGTGTTCTTTGGTTCAGCGCTTCAGAACTTCGGTGTGGAGCTCTTTTTACATCACTTCCTCAAGATGGCAACTCCTCCCACAGGCAGGACCTCCGCAGAGGGCGAAGTCATCGATCCTCTTGAGAGGGACTTCACAGCCTTTGTATTCAAGATCCAGGCCAACATGAACAAGGCTCACAGAGACAGGGTGGCCTTCATGAGGATCTGTTCCGGAAGATATGACGCCGACAAGGAAGTTAAGCATATGCAGAGCGGCAAGGTCATGAGACTTTCACAGCCTCAGCAGCTTATGGCAGATGAGAGAAAGATTTTGTCAGAGGCCTATGCAGGAGATATCATGGGCGTATTTGATCCCGGTATTTTCTCCATCGGAGATACGGTCTGCATGCCAAAGGACAATGTGACCTATGAGGGTATTCCTACCTTTGCGCCTGAGCACTTTGCCAGGGTCCGTCAGGTGGATACCATGAAGCGTAAGCAGTTCGTAAAGGGTATCACCCAGATTGCCCAGGAGGGCGCCATTCAGATCTTCCAGGAGTACAACACGGGACTTGAGGAGATCATCGTGGGAGTTGTGGGTGTTCTTCAGTTTGATGTCTTGAAGTTCAGACTTGAGAGCGAGTACAATGTAGATATAGTTCTCGAGAGCCTTCCCTATGAGTATATCAGATGGGTGGACAACGAGGATGTGGACATGTCAAAGCTTGTGGGCACATCAGATATGAAGAAGATCAAGGATATGCACGACAGACCGCTTCTTCTTTTCATAAACGAGTGGAGCGTTGGCATGACAATGGAGAGGAACAAGGGGCTGATTCTTTCAGAGTTCAAGAAGAACTGATGACTGTTTGTTGGAGGAACGCTTGAAAAAAGTCTTTTTGATAAGAAGGGTACTGTCAGGTGCCCTGATCTTTGCCCTTGTTGCGGGGAGCCTGTCAGGCTGTCAGTACAGCAGCTTTGATGAATATCTCAAGGCTCTTGGCATCAGGGACCCTTACGAATATGAGGATATCTGGGAGGAGGCCACTATTGAGGCTTCCCCCGAGATACTGGAACAGATAACCACTAAGGAGCAGCAGCGCGCTTCCTCTGAAGTGGCTTCTTTTGATGTAACGGACAGTGTAGAAAAAGAGGCCCTGACACCTGAAGAGGAGACGGTACCTGATGAGGAGAACACTTCGGAGGCAGATCTTGCCTTTAAGGATGCCTACAGGTCCATCGACGAACAGGCTCTGGACAAAGAGGTCCTTAAGGCCCGAACAGATATAGGCCTTACAGATGAGGGGATAGCTTCCCTGAAGAACACTCAGAAGGGCAACTTTGCCTATGAGAAGCTGACGGAATCCGGCAAGACACTGTATGTGGAAATGCTGACAATCATGGAGAATCTGGCCAGTGACGTGACGGTGTCCACCACCAGCAGCGATGCCATCGAGCTGGTTTTTGATTACATAATGGCGGACCATCCGGAGATCTTTTATGTAAATGGGTTCAAGTACACCAATTACTCCATGGACAATGTGGTGACAAGGGTGAGCTTTACCGGCGATTACACCTACGACGCGCAGGAGGTGGCAAGGAGAAAGACCAGGATCAACGAGGCTGTCAACAAATGTCTGGAGAATGCCCCGTCCTCGGAGGACGATTATTATGCCATCAAGTATGTCTACGAGTACATAATAGACAATGTGGAGTATGATGTTAACGCGCAGGATAACCAGAATATCTGCTCTGTTTTTCTTGGAGGCAGGAGCGTCTGCAACGGCTATGCCAAGGCGGCTCAGTACCTTCTGGAAAAGCTTGGGATAAAGTGCAGCTTTGTGACAGGAACAGTCACCACCAAAAACGGCCACAGTGAGCGCCATGCCTGGAACCTGGTGTTATGCAATGATGCATATTACTACATGGATGTTACCTGGGGAGATGCCTCTTACCAGACCTTGTCCGGGGAGAGTGCAGATTCCTCCAAGCTTCCTACAGTGAACTACGATTATCTCAACGTGACCACACAGGAGCTTGAAAGGCACCACAAGATATCGGATCTTATCAGTATGCCGGTCTGCAACAGTATGACCGACAACTACTATGTCAGGGAGGATGAGTATTTTACATCCCCTGAACTTACACTGGTTGGAGACCTCTTTGACAGGAGGTACAAGGACGGCTCCGGCAATGTCACCATCAAATGTGCCACATCAGAGGTTTATCAGGCACTTTTTGATGATCTTATAACCGACAGGAAGGTATTTGATTACCTTCAGGGGGACAATTCACAGGTTTCATACACAACATTTGAGGATACAAGGACCATAATGTTCTGGCTGTAAGCAAAAGCACAAGTTTTATGGTATACTTGAATAGAAATTGATTTAGCGAGGTACGGATTAATGGGAAAAGAAATTGCAGAGGTAGGCTCAATTAAGATTGCAGATGACGTAGTAGCAAGGATCGCAGCCCTGGCAGCCCTGGAAGTTGACGGAGTTTCAGCCATGGCAGGCAACTACACCAGCGATGTACTTGAGAAGGTCAGCCGCAAGAATATCTCCAAGGGAGCCAAGGTTTTTGTTGGAGCCGGAGAAGTCAAGGTGGATCTGGCCCTTATGATGTCATACGGTTACAACATCCCTGCCACCTGTCAGCAGGCCCAGACCAGGGTTAAGGCTTCTATCGAGAACATGACAGGCCTCGAGGTAACGGATGTTAATATAAGGATAGCCGGCATTACAATGCCAAAGGCATAAAGGATTATTTGTATGAATAGATCAGAACTTAGAGAGCAGGTTTTTAAGCTGCTCTTTCGTGTTGAATTTAATTCAATGGAAGAAATGACGGAGCAGGAGGAGCTCTTTACCCTTACAGAGGATGAGGACTTCAGAACTGTGGATGCCGACTATATCAGGGACAAGTATGAGAAGATCGCAGACAAGCTCCCTGAGATAGATGAGGCCATCAATAAAGAGACTACCGGCTGGAATACCGGCAGGATCGCCAAGGTGGACCTGGCCATCATAAGACTGGCTGTATATGAGATCAGATATGATGACTCGGTACCAACCGGAGTTGCCATCAATGAGGCTGTTGAGCTTGCCAAGAAGTACGGGCAGGATGGATCTCCGGCATTTATAAACGGAGTGTTAGCTAAATTTGCGCAGTGAATATACAGTCACACAGGTTAATTCCTACATCAAGAATATGTTCACACAGGATTTCCTTTTGAGGCAGATAACCATCAAGGGAGAGATCAGCAATTGCAAATATCATTCTTCAGGGCATATCTACTTTACCCTCAAGGACAGGAATGCAGCTATTGCCTGTGTGATGTTCGCCGGTGACAGGACAAGGGGGCTTACCTTCAGATTGGAGGAGGGCCTTGGAGTCAAGGCCACCGGTTCTATCAGTGTGTATGAAAGAGACGGCAAATACCAGCTTTATGCAAAGAATATTGAGCGCGATGGCCAGGGAGCCCTCTTTGAGAAGTTTGAGGAGCTGCGGCAGCGTCTCAAGGAAGCCGGTATGTTTGATGAGGTGTACAAACAGCCGCTCCCACGGTACATACGTACTCTCGGAGTTGTAACAGCACCTACAGGAGCTGCAGTTCGCGACATTATAAATGTTGCAACCAGGAGAAATCCACATATTCAGATCATTCTTTATCCTGCCATAGTTCAAGGTGAAAAGGCTGCCGATAGTATCGTACGGGGAATACAGACTCTGTCGAAGAGTGCTGCCGATATCATAATCGTCGGACGTGGCGGAGGTTCCATAGAAGATTTATGGGCTTTCAATGAGGAGGTTGTCGCGCAGGCAATCTTTGACTGCCCGGTCCCAATTATTTCAGCAGTAGGACATGAAACAGATACGACCATCGCTGACTTTGTCTCGGACAGAAGAGCACCTACGCCCTCTGCCGCAGCTGAGATGGCGGTTTTTGAATACGATAGATTTTTGCAGGATCTTCGGGATTACAGCTACACCCTTCAGGGGAGGATGGACCGCAAATTACGAAGTCTTACCCAGGAGGAGAAGAGGTACATAGAGCTCCTTAAGCACCTGAGCCCATCGGGCAGGATAAGGGACAGGCTGCTTAGGATGGACCAGTATCAGGACAAGCTGTCAAGACTTATGGAGCAGCGCCTTGAGGAAAAGAGGCACAGGCTCAATATTGACATTGAAAGGCTCAAGGGACTGTCGCCTCTGGACAGATTAAAGTCAGGCTTTTCCTATATGGAGGACAGCGACGGAGCCAATGTACGCAGCATCAGTGGAGTAAAGCCGGGCGATGAGCTCAGGGTCTATGTAAGCGACGGACTTATAAAGGCCAGGTGTGAGGATACGCAGGAGATTTCTTTTGCCGAAGATGATGCAAAGTGATGACAAGGGAGACGCTTATGGCGACTAAAAAGGACAAAGACAGGAACATGACCATAGAGGAAGCCTTTTCTGAGATAGACCAGAAGATCAAGGCTCTGGAAGATGAGGACATATCATTGGAGGATTCCTTTAAGGAGTATCAGGAAGGGATGAAGCTCCTTAAGTACTGTCACGAAACCATCTCAGAGGTGGAGCAGAAGGTTAAGCAGATTGCTGAGGACGGAAGTCTGGAGGATTTTGAATAAAATGGAGAACAGCGGATTTGACAGAGAACTGGCAGAAAGAGCCGGTTTTGCTGAGCAGATACTTAAGGAATATATGCCCCCTGAAGAGGGCTTTAACCGCACCGTTACCGAGGCCATGAACTACTCTCTGATGGCCGGGGGCAAGAGGCTCAGGCCTGTTATGATGCTTGAGAGCTTCAGGCTTTTTGCCGGCAGCGAAGCGGATGTAAAGCCTGTGGCACCTTTTATGGCGGCCATGGAGATGATCCATACTTATTCTCTGGTCCACGACGACCTGCCGGCTATGGACAACGACGAGTACAGACGTGGCAGGAAGACCACTCATGTGGTATATGGCGCAGGCATGGCCACTCTTGCCGGAGACGGACTTTTGAACCTGGCCTATGAGACGGCCATCGCCGGGGCAGTAAAGGGCAAAGAGCTGGTTCCCTACGACGGCGATACTGCTGACAGATATCTGGCCAGCCTTCAGGTGCTTGGCAGAAAGGCAGGGATCTATGGAATGGTTGGCGGACAGTGCGCTGATATCATCTCCGAGAACTCCCCCTATGAAAGTGATGACAAGGCCAAAGAGGTCCTTACATATATAGATGAGAACAAGACCGGAGCGCTCATCGAGAGCAGCCTTATGATAGGTGCCATTTTAGGTGGAGCCTCCGAGAGGGATGTTAAGAGGATTGAGAGGGCAGGAAGCTGTGTCGGAATCGCCTTCCAGATCCAGGACGACATCCTTGATATAGAGGGTGACGAATCAGAACTGGGTAAGCCCGTGGGCTCTGATATCAGGAACAATAAGAGCACCTATGTCAGTCTCTATGGCATGGAGAATGCCAGGGCAAGGGTTAAAGAGCTTTCGGGTGAAGCCATGACGATCCTCAAAGAGCTGGGATTTGAAGACAGCTTTTTGGGAAGATTGTTTGAGCATTTGATCTACCGCAGGAAATAATCCAGTTTCAAAGGAGTAAAGGATGCTTCTTGATCAGATAAATGAAATCGGTGATATAAAGAAAATACCTCAGTCAGAGTATGGAGAGCTCGCGCAGGAAATAAGGGAGTTTCTCATAGACAGGATATCCCATACGGGAGGGCACTTAGCGTCCAATCTTGGAGCGGTGGAGCTGACCATGGCTCTTCACATCGCCCTGGATCTGCCAAGGGACAAGATCATATGGGATGTGGGACATCAGTCCTATACACACAAGCTTCTGACAGGAAGAAAGAGCGGATTTGATACCTTAAGGCAGTTCGGCGGTATGAGCGGATTCCCCAAGAGAAGTGAATCCCCCGCTGACTGTTTTGATACGGGGCACAGCTCCACCTCCATTTCAGCGGGCCTTGGAATGGTCAAAGCCAGGGATCTGATGGGAGAGGACTATGCCGTGGTTTCTGTTATCGGCGACGGCTCCCTCACGGGAGGTCTTGCCTATGAGGCCATGAATAACCTGGCCAAGCTGGAAACCAATTATATAATCATTCTCAATGACAATGAGATGTCCATCTCCGAGAGCGTCGGAGGAATGGGCAAATATCTGGACAGTGTCCGCACAGCCAAAGGTTATCTTAATCTCAAGGAAGATGTCTATGCGCAGCTTCGGAGCAATACCAGGGTGGTGGATTCCATAAGAAGAGCCAAGAACAGCTTTAAACAGCTCTTTATCCCCGGAATGGTCTTTGAGAACCTTGGCATAACATATCTCGGACCGGTGGACGGCCATGATACTGCAGGTCTTGCAAGAGCCTTAAAGGAGGCACGCAAGGTCAAAAAAGCTGTAATGATACATGTGGTCACCAAGAAGGGCAAGGGGTATGAACCCGCCGAGAGGCACCCTGCAAGATTCCATGGCACCGAGCCCTTTATTGTGGAGAACGGACTTCCCAGTCATCCCAGAACAACTGCCAACTATCAGGATATCTTTTCAACTGTTATGTGCAAGCTGGGCGCAAGGAATGACAAGGTTGTGGCCATTACGGCTGCCATGGCTGACGGAACGGGCCTTAAGAGATTCAGGAATATGTATCCGGACAGATTTGTGGATGCAGGCATTGCAGAGGAGCATGCTGTGACCTTTTCTGCCGGCCTTGCACTGGGAGGCTACAAGCCTGTATTTGCCGTATATTCATCCTTCCTGCAAAGGGCCTATGACCAGATACTTGAGGATGTGTGCCTTCAGAATCTGCCGGTGGTATTTGCCATAGACAGAGCGGGACTTGTGGGAAGTGACGGAGAGACCCATCAGGGCATATTTGACCTGTCCTACCTTTCATCCATGCCCAATATGCATATCCTGTCCCCCAAGAACAAATGGGAGCTGTCAGATATGCTTAAGTACGCAGTCAGTTTTGACGGGCCCATCGCCATCAGATATCCCAGGGGCAATGCCTATGACGGCCTTCGGGAGCACAGAGCACCCATAGAGCTTGGCAAGTGTGAGCCCATCTACGAGGAGAAGGACATCTGTCTCATGGCTGTCGGCTGTATGGTCAAGATAGGCGAAGAGGTAAGGGACCTGCTTAAGGAAAAGGGTCTTAACTGCTCTTTGGTCAATGCAAGGTTCGTAAAGCCCATAGACACTGATTATCTGAGAAAGGCTGCTGCCTCCCACAACCTCATTGTCACTATGGAGGAGAATGTGGCCAGCGGCGGCTATGGCGAGAAGGTCAGGGCATTTGTTGATGAACAGAGACTGGGCTGCAGTGTAATGACCATTGCGATCCCGGATAAGTTCGTGCCCCATGGCAGTGTGGACAGACTAAGGCAGGAGCTTGGCATTGATGCTCACTCCATTGCCGGGAGAATACTACAGGAAATGTAGTGTAAAGCAAATTATGGAGAGTATAGACCGTCCTAAGGAATCCACCGCAAGCGGTACCCCTTAGGACCAAGTAAACAGGTGATTTAAATGGCAAAAGAAAAAGAGAGACTGGATGTCATCCTTGTTTCTAGGGGACTGGCTCCCTCCAGAGAAAAGGCCAAGGCTCTTATCATGGAGGGCAACGTCTTTGTCAACGGAGAGAGGGAGGATAAGCCCGGTACAACGCTGGACCCTGCGTCCATCAAGGATCTGGAGGTAAAGGGCAACACACTTCCCTTTGTTTCCAGGGGCGGGCTTAAGCTTCAGAAGGCCGCAGATAAATTTGGCCTTGATCTGGAAGGCAAGGTGTGCATGGACATCGGGGCATCCACAGGCGGCTTTACGGACTGCATGCTTCAGCACGGTGCTGCAAAGGTGTATTCCGTTGATGTGGGATACGGTCAGCTGGACTGGAAGCTTCGAAGCGACGACAGAGTAGTCTGCATGGAGAAGACCAACTTCAGATATATGGTCAGGGAGGACATCTTAGATGATCTGGACTTTGCTTCCTGCGATGTTTCTTTTATCTCACTGACCAAGATCCTGCTTCCCGCCAGGAGGCTCTTAAAGGACGGCGGCGAGATGGTCTGTCTCATTAAGCCGCAGTTTGAAGCCGGCAGGGACAAGGTGGGCAAGAAAGGCGTTGTCAGAGAACCCCAGGTCCACAGCGAGGTGATCCACAAGATCTATGACTTTGTGGGTATTACCGGGTTTGAGGTACTTGACCTTGACTTCTCACCTATCAAAGGCCCTGAGGGTAATGTGGAGTTTCTGATTCACATCCGCAAGGATCCTGTGAAGAACAGTGAGGTCAGTGAACTGACTGAGGCTGATGCGGAAGCTCTTTTAAAAGAAATGATCTCGTCAAAGACCGGGATATCCCACATTCCGGACAATGACAAAACAATTGAAGCAGTAGTACAGGATGCACGCGGTAATCTCAACAGCATAAATTGAGGGCAGGCCATGGAAAAGTTTTGTATAGTCACAAATCTAAGTAAGGACAAGAACTTAAGTCTTACAAGCCACATCAAGGACTATCTGGAACAGAGGGGCAAGATCTGTGTAGTTGCCAAGGAGAGGACAGAAGAGGACCCTCTTTTGGTAAAGAGGAATCACCTCAGCGTTATTCCTGAGGACACGGACCTGTGCATTGTCCTTGGCGGAGACGGTACGCTCCTTCAGGCGGCCAGAAGCATAGCCTATATGGACATCCCGATCATAGGTGTAAACCTTGGTCAGATGGGATACCTCACCGAGGTGGAGGCAGATGACATAGACAGCGCTCTGGACAAGATACTTGAGGGCAGCTATGAGATAGAGGAGAGGATGATGCTCAGGGGAAGCCTTGAGAAAGAGGGAAAAAAGGATTACTCCCTCAACGATATCATTCTCACCAGATATCAGGGTATCTCCACCATCGGCTATAATATCTTCATAGACGATCAGTTCCTGTGCAGTTATTATGCAGACGGACTGGTGGTGGCAACGCCCACAGGTTCTACCGGCTACAATATGTCTGCAGGTGGACCCATAATTGAGCCCGATGCCCAGATGATCCTGGTGACTCCCATCTGTCCCCATACCCTCAATTCCAGGAGCCTTCTCTTTTCCCCGGAAAAGAAAATAACCCTGGAGCTTCTCAACGGAAGGGACGGGAACAGTATGCAGGCCATTGCATCCTTTGACGGAAGCGGGACCATTCTTCTTAATTCCGGTGACAAGATCGAGATCATCAGAAGCAAGAAGACCACCAAGATCATAAGACTTAGAAGGGTGAGCTTTTTGGAAATGATAAGTAAGAAATTTGAAATATAGAAAAAAAGAAATGAAAAGAGGCGATTATCTTGAAAAAGAACAGGCATGACAAAATCATCGAGATCATCAACAACCATGTTGTTGAGACCCAGGAACAGCTGGCCAGCTTATTAAAGGATGCAGGCTATGATGTGACCCAGGCCACAGTGTCAAGGGACATCAGACAGATGAAGCTGACCAAGCAGGTTATCGAGGATGGAAGGCAGAAGTATGTGTATACCACGGCTGATCCGGAGGTTATGCATGACAAGTATGTAAATGTGCTCAGGGCCGGTTATGTCAGCATGGAGCTTGCACAAAACCTTCTTGTGGTAAGAACGGTTTCCGGTATGGCAATGGCTCTGGGAGCAGCAATTGATGCACTGGATATCCCGCAGGTTGTGGGATGTATCGCAGGGGATGATACAATATTTGTTGCAGTCAAGACTGCCGAGGATGGACAGGCGCTGATGGAAGAGTTCCAGAAAATGCTGGAGAGATCATGATCTTTTTTTGAGATAAAAGTTTTGGATGGGGTTCTCATTTTTAGAAAGATGAGAGAGGTAGTATGCTATACAGTTTACATGTTAAGAATCTTGCCCTTATCAAGGAGCAGGAGATTGAGTTTACAAAGGGCCTTAATATACTAACCGGTGAGACCGGCGCAGGTAAGTCCGTTGTCATCGGTTCAGTAAATCTGGCTCTGGGAGGAAAGGCTGATCCGTCACTGATCCGCACAGGGGAGGAGTATGCCCTGGTGGAGCTGACTTTTGGGGTGGACAGCGAGGAAAAGAGAAAACAGCTTCTGGACATGGATATTCCCGTTGAAGAGGACGGGACTCTTGTGCTACAGCGCAAGATCATGCAGACAAGGAGCGTATCCAAGGTCGGAGGCGAGAGTGTATCCATAAGACAACTCAAGGATATTTCCAATATCCTTATCAATATTCATGGTCAGAATGACCATCAGGAGCTTCTTCACAAGAAAAAGCATATGGAAATCCTGGACGGATACTGCTGTGATAAGGCGGGATCTCTTTTTGGCGACCTTAAGGAAGAGTACGGCAGAATGAGGGCTCTGGAAAAAGAGCTGTCGGAATCCGACATGGATGAAAATGCCAGGATAAGGGAAAAGGAGCTTCTGGAGTTTGAGGTCGGTGAGATTACAGATGCCGGGATAACTCCCGGTGAGGATGAGGAGCTGGAGAGCACCTACAGAAGGATGGTCAACTGCAGAAAGATATCTGAGGCGGTGAATACAGCGTCCCTTCTTACGGGCTATGGCGAGGAGTCCGAGAGCGCCATGGACATGATCGGAAGGGCAGTCAGGGAGTTGTCGGTGGTCAGCAGCTATGACAGTGAGATTGAAGGTCTTTTGAACCAGCTCTCAGACGTTGAGAACCTGCTGGGTGACTTCAACCATGGCATATCTTCATATCTCAAGGACCTTGAATTTGACGACGAACAGTTCAGGGAGGTTGAGGACAGGCTCAATATCATCAACCACCTCAAGGATAAATACGGGCACAGCCTTCTTTTAGTGATCAAGGCGCTTCAGGAGAAGCAGCAAAGGCTTGAGGTTCTCACGGACCTTGACGCCCACAAAAAGAAGATAGAACAGGAGCTTTCCGATAGCAGGTCAAAAGCTCTTTTGCTGTGCAAAAAGATATCAGACATAAGAAAAAAGGGTGCCCTGGAGCTTTCCAAAAAGCTAAGGAGCGCGTTGATAGATCTTAACTTCCTGGATGTTAAATTTGAGATCGATGTCAGGAGCAGCGATGAGCAGATGACCGAGAAGGGGTACGACGATGTGGAGTTCATGATCTCCACTAACCCCGGAGAGGCCCTACGGCCCCTTGATCAGATTGCCAGCGGAGGTGAGCTATCAAGAATAATGCTGGCGCTCAAGACAGTGGTAGCTGACAAGGGGGATATCAGTACGCTTATATTTGATGAGATAGATGCGGGCATATCCGGCAAGACAGCCTGGAAGGTGTCAGAAAAGCTTGGAGAATTGTCCAGGGATCATCAGATCATCTGTATCACCCATCTTCCGCAGATCGCCGCAATGGCCGATGAGCACTTTATGATAGAAAAGGGCCTTTCTGAAGGCAGGACTGAGACAAGGATCTATGAGCTTGATGAGGAGCAGTCTGTCAGGGAGCTCTCAAGGCTTCTTGGCGGAGAAGAGATCTCCGAGGCAGCCATTACCAATGCCAGGGAGATGCGCAGGATGGCAAAGGACACTAAAGGGGATAAGAAATGACTATCGACAACGATGATCTTTTGAACAGTATAATTGCTTCGCTGGGAAGGATTGACACCATGTCTCTTGATGAGATGCCGGGCATCAATCTGTATATGGATCAGCTCACCTCATTTATGGATGAGAGGCTCAAGAAGACCACCAGATATCCGGATACCGACAAGATACTCACCAAGACCATGATCAACAATTATGCCAAGAATGATCTTCTGCCGCCCCCGGAAAAGAAGAAGTATTCAAAGGACCATCTGATCATACTGCTTTTCATATACTATTATAAGAGCATCATGACCATCAACGACATCAGGACAGTGCTGGAGCCTTTGACTGAGCGATTCAAGGCCAGCCCCGATGAGCTGACCCTCGAACAGATCTATGAGACCTGTTACCAGCTTCAGAAGGCGGAGCTTGATCCTCTGATAGAGGACATCAAAAAGAAGTACACCACTTCCCAGAGCACTTTTGATGATGTGAACATCTCCGATGAGGAGAAAAAGAGAATGCAGATGTTCTCCTTCATAACTCTTTTGTCCTACGATGTGTATGTCAAAAAGCTTCTGATAGAGAAGATAATAGACAACATTATCAAGGATGAGGAAGAGGCGAAAGAGAAGGAGAAGGCAAAAAAGAAGGCGGATAAAAAGAACAGGAATAAGGAATAATTTATATGGGAATTTATGATACACTTAATGCGCAGCAGAAGAAAGCGGTCCTTCAGACAGAGGGACCGGTTCTTATTCTTGCGGGAGCAGGCTCGGGCAAGACAAGAGTTCTTACCCACAGGGTTGCGTATCTGATAGATGAATGCGGCGTCAACCCCTGGAATATAATGGCCATTACTTTTACCAACAAGGCAGCAGGGGAGATGAGAGAAAGAGTGGATAAGATCGTGGGCTTTGGTGCGGAGAGCATCTGGGTATCCACCTTCCACTCCAGCTGTGCCAGGATCCTCAGAAGATATGCAGACAAGATAGGCTACAGCAACAACTTTACAATTTATGATGCGGATGACTCCAAGTCTCTTATGAAGGATATCTGCAAGAGATTTCAGCTGGAGACCACGCAGCTTAAGGCCAGACAGATAATGTCCGCCATTTCAAAGTGCAAGGACAATCTGGTGGATCCAAAAGAGTATGCTAATTCTGCAGCAGGGGATTTTATTAAGACCAAGATTTCCAAGGCTTACACCGAATACCAGAATGCTCTTCTTAAGAATAATGCCATGGACTTTGATGACCTTATCATGAAGACCGTGGAGCTCTTTAAGAAGAACTCAGACGTTCTTGAGTATTATCAGGACCGGTTCAGGTATATCATGGTGGACGAGTATCAGGACACCAATACTGCCCAGTTTGAGCTGGTAAGGCTCCTGGCCGACAGATACAGAAACCTCTGTGTTGTGGGTGATGATGATCAGAGTATCTACAGATTCAGAGGTGCCAATATCCGCAACATCCTGGATTTTGAATCCGTCTACAAGGATGCCACAGTGATTAAGCTGGAGCAGAACTACAGGTCAACGCAGCAGATCCTGGATGCCGCCAATGCGGTTATCAGCAACAATACCGGCAGAAAGGACAAGGCCCTCTGGACCGAGATCAAGGACGGAGACAGGGTTCACTTAAGAGAGTTTGATACAGCCGAGGATGAGGCTGCCTTTATCGCAACCGACATAGGTAAGCTGAAGAGAAACGGCAAGCTTTCCTACGATGAGACAGCAGTTCTTTACCGCACCAATGCGCAGTCCAGAGCGCTGGAGGAGCGCTTTGTGTATGAGGGCATTCCCTATGACATTGTGGGAGGCGTCAACTTCTATTCAAGACGTGAGATCAAGGACCTGCTGGCCTACCTTAAGACCATCGAATCAGGAATGGACGATCTTTCTGTCAAGAGGATCATCAATGTTCCTAAGCGGGGAATAGGACTTACCACAATAGATAATGTCCAGAACTATGCCAACGAGAGGCAGATAAGCTTTTTTGAGGCGCTCTGTGAGGCGGATCAGATCGTGACCGTTTCAAGGAGCACCACCAAACTTAAAGATTTTGCCACTATGATCAGGGCATTTCGGACCAAACAAAAGAGCATGTCCCTGGAGGAACTCTTAAAGGATGTAATAAGCATCACAGGGTACATGGAGTATCTGAAAACCCTGGACGATGAGGATGACAATGAGGACAACGACAGGGCTCAGAACGTGGATGAGCTCATTTCCAAGATTGCTGCCTATGAGGAGAACCTCGACAACGAGCAGCCAACACTTACGGGCTTTCTTGAGGAGGTTGCCCTGGTGGCAGACATAGACAGGATAGGCGCAGACAATGACAGGGTGCTGCTTATGACCCTGCACAGCGCCAAGGGACTTGAGTTTGAGAATGTGTACCTGGCCGGAATGGAAGAGGGAGTGTTCCCAAGCTACATGACTCTTCAGAATGAGGATGCAGATCCTGAGGGAATCGAAGAGGAGAGAAGGCTAGCATACGTCGGTATCACCAGAGCCAAGAGGAATCTTACCCTCACTGCAGCAAGACGAAGGCGTGTCAGGGGAGAGACCCAGTACAACCGCCTGAGCCGCTTTGTAAATGAGATCCCGAAGAGCATGCTGGACAGGGACAGACCTGTGTCCGCAGCGGATTTTCTCTATGACGGCGGTGAGACCATCGAGGACGACTTTGGCGACGGACCAGACAACGAGTTTGAGAGCTACTCAGGCATCAAGCCTGTCTACGCCAAGGGGCTTAATAAGAACATGAAGAGCAGCTCATCCGCTTCATCCGGCAAGTCAGCTCTTGCAAGTACCTACAAGATAAAGGCAACTCCAAAGCCAAAGGTTACCAAGCCCAGGGCAGTGCCCACGGACAAACCCTATATTGCCAGCGCAGGTGCAACCCATGCAAAGGGCTCCCTGGCAGGTCTTTCCAAGGGTATGCCATTAAAGACCGCAGCCCCCGACTACGGAGTAGGGGACAGAGTATCCCACATCAAGTACGGAAAGGGAACTGTCACATCCCTTGAGGAGGGTCCAAGAGACTACAAGGTTACAGTGACCTTTGATGACTGCGGGCAGAAGATAATGTATGCAGCCTTTGCCAAACTTCAGAAACTTCAATGAAGTAATCGGTATTAGGTGGTATAATAAATTTATTAAATTTTCTTATCAGGAGGGGCTACAAATGGAAGTAAAATCTAGAATTGAAGACTTAATCGAAATGACACGTATCAATGAACTCTTGGACAAGAGAGAGGCAGCCAATGCCAAGAAGCCTTCCAACGTGATCCTTTGGGTTCTGGCGGTTCTCGGGGCAATCTCAGCAGTAGCCATTATTTCTTTCCTGGTTTACCGCTACATGACACCTGCGTTTGAAGATGATTATTATGATGATGACTTTGACGATTTCGAGGATGACTTCGAGGACGAGGACTTCATCAAGGAAAGTTGATATTTACAGTGAAGAAAAAAGATATTATTCAGGGAATTGTCAAAAAAGTCGAATTCCCCAACAAAGGAATAGTAGAAACAAGTGAGGGGAAGGTCGTTGTCAAAGGCGTCCTTCCCGATCAGAAGGTTTCTGTCCAGATACAGAAGGTGAGAAAGGACAGGGCAGAGGGAAGGCTCCTTGAAGTAATCGAGGAAGCCAAGGATGCCCATGAGAGCCCCTGCATTCACTTCGGTAAGTGTGGAGGATGCAGCTATCTCACCATGCCCTATGTCAAGGAGCTGGGTCTTAAGGAGCAGCAGGTCAAGACCCTTTTAAAGCCTGCCATGGACAGACAGACCGAGAAGTTTACCTGGGAGGGCATCAAGACCAGTCCCGTCAAGTATGCTTACAGGAATAAAATGGAATTCACCTTCGGGGATGAGGTGATGGGTGGCCCCCTTTGTCTTGGTATGCACAAAAGGGGCAGTTTTTATGACATTGTCACTGTCAGCGGATGCAGGATAGTAGATGATGACTACAAGACCATCCTCTCGGCAACGCTGGATTTCTTTTCCCCAATGTATAAGAATGGCGAGATATCTTTTTACCACCGAATGAAGCAGGTGGGATACCTAAGGCACCTTCTTGTAAGGAAGGCTTTCAGGACCGGGGATATTCTCATTGACCTCATAACTACAACCCAGGAGGAGCACGACCTGACGGCTTATAAGGATATGCTCCTGTCTCTGGACCTTACCGGCAGGATAAGCGGTATCCTTCATACCAGGAATGATTCCCTGGCCGACGCTGTAATAGATGAGGGCACCGAGATCCTCTACGGACAGGACTTTTTCTACGAGTATCTGCTGGGTCTTAAGTTCAGGATCACACCCTTTTCTTTTTTCCAGACCAACAGCCTCAGCGCTGAGGTGCTGTATCAGACTGTCAGAGGTTACATCAAGAGCCTCTACGACCAGAAGAAGATCAAACAGGACGAGGTCATCTACGACCTCTATTCCGGAACGGGCACCATCGCCCAGCTCCTGGCACCTGTGGCCAATAAGGTCATCGGTGTAGAGATCGTGGAGGAAGCGGTGGAGGCCGCAAGGGAGAACGCTCTGCTGAACCGCCTGGAGAACTGTGAGTTCATTGCAGGCGATGTGCTCAAGGTCCTTGATGAGATCGAGGACAAGCCTGACCTCATCATCCTTGATCCACCAAGAGATGGCATCAATCCCAAGGCCCTTCAGAAGATCATCGGCTATGGCGTTAAGTATATGATCTACGTATCCTGTAAGCCCACATCCCTTGCCAGAGACCTGGAGATGCTGCAGGAGAGTGGTTATGTTATGACAAGGGGCGTAGCCGTGGACCAGTTCCCTTGGACGAGTCATGTCGAAACCGTCGTCCTGTTAACGAAGACAAGCGGTAGCGAAGGCTGAGTGTTACAGGCGCGGTTGTTCTGGCGGCTGAGAGAACTTGGCGAAGTGTTTTTGAGCCTAGTTCGAACGTGTCACGCAGAACGAAGTGCTGCGTAACTTCTGCTTTCATTTTTTGGGGCGAGAGCAGAACTTCCTTGTGAAATAGTGGTGGGACGGCATGCGATAGCTGTTCCAATTGTGTTTTAATGTTTTATTTGCGGTCCGCCGTTCTGGCGGACTGCTACTATTCTTTCATTCGAAAGATAGGCAGTGATAATTACTAATCTGATCGCTGCTGATATTCCAAAGTTTAACTAGATATGAAGTTTATGAACTGTATATGGCTTGATGTCTGCTACTTGAGCAATTTCGGCGATAGTGGCAGTTGATTATTCAGGGATGTGTCTGCCTATATTCTATAGCCTGTTGGTATAGGCAGTTGATTATTCGGGGTGGTGTCTGCCTATATGCCGGGAGTGGCATTTGGTAGCAGTAAGTTGCTGCTGAAAAACAATGCCTATATTGCGAACAAACTGGATATAGGCAGAACAGCCAATGAAAATTACAATGCCTATATTACGAAGAAACTGGATATAGGCAGAATTAACGTTGGAAAAGGCACTGCCGCTATTGGGCATACTTTGATATAGGCATGAAGTCTGGAAAAATTGCCATTCCTCCATACACACAACAAGCAAAAATAACAACAAAAAAGCAACAACAAACAATACAGAAATATCAAAAACAAAAAAGAACCATAAAAGGAGAATTTGAAAGAAATGTTAGGACTAAAGAAATACTTAATTGCAGAAGAGGAAAGACTAAAGAATATCGACCAGGTTATAGATAAAAGACTTATCGAT
>JAEEGL015356146.1_pt1 | contig 18911 bp, 4 predicted proteins | sample 9134231 | NCBI WGS metagenome assembly JAEEGL01 (sample SAMN16246548, study PRJNA631951) | gut metagenome | biome: gut microbiome; feature: rumen; material: fiber-attached | host: Bos | place: Iran: Karaj | collected 2018-10 | reverse complement strand
GGTTTCAGCTGTAACAACAACTTTGAACAGCCACGTCCGAGTGTCTGTTATCCGTCAGGTCTCGAATCCGGCGAAGGGACTACCTGTAACAACGTCGGAGTCATCACTTCCCCGGTCTTCAGATCTGCAGGCAACGACTTTGCAACCCTGTTTACACATGGATTTGATCTGAGGGGTGCCGGCTGTGGCTATATCCCCTACGAGATCAATTCAAACACCCCCACCGCATTCTATATGATCCATTTGCAGGAAGGTGAGCATATTCAGGCGATCCTTAAATCCCACAGCTATGCGCAAGTGATGGCACTGCTCGAAACCTGCGATCCAGCGGCTCGCTGTCTCGCTTCACATGCAATGGAGTACAATTGGGAACCTCTGGAAGTCGGGTATACCGCCGATACAGAAAAGGACGTATACCTGATTGTCCGCATGACCGAGAATCTTATAGAACAAGAAGAGGCAAATCGCTCCTATGATCTGCTCGTGAAAAGATGGATACCCCAATGCGGAGACGGCATCCTCGATGAAAACGAAGAATGCGATGACGGTAATCTGATCCCAGCCGACGGTTGTTCCGACAACTGCACCGTAGAAACAGGCTTTTTCTGTGCAGAAAGGAACCCCGATATTTGTTTTGCAAACAGGCTTTCTTCGGGTGATGCCCAATCCTGTGAAACGGCAGGCGTATATGCGGGCAATAACCTTTCGCTCGTCGGCAGGAGTTTTGATGAGGACTTTTCAGGATCCATCGATTTTGCTCAGAAAGACAGCCTTTGCAATGCAAACTTTGTGGGGGCGGAGTATCAGAGCGCCATATACCGGGTGGATCTTGAAGAAGGTGAAATCCTTGAAGCTTCGATTTATGGAGAACTCGAAGGATCCCTGCTCTTCCTGAAGGGCGATTCCTGTGACAACCTGACTTGTCTGAGAGGGAGGGATTACTATGGACTCGAAGACTCGACGAGACTGACATATCTGGCCACAGGATCTGAAGAAATCTACGTGGTCTTTACGCAGGTGCCGGCAGGTTTAATCGATCAAGTCAATGATTATCTCATCAACATCACACATCACAAGCTGATCTGTGGCGATGGCGTGGTTGAGGGCGATGAACAATGCGATGATGGGCCCGATTATTTTGATGCAGAAGGTCACCCCGCCGACGGTGATGGTTGCTCCTCATCCTGTCAGCTGGAACCCAACTTTGGATGCACGGGCAATCCCAGCGTATGCAGCTGGACTGAACCGGGCGATGTCTGCACAAATCCCATCGTTGTAGAGTTCGATAACGACGGTTATGCCCTCTCCTCTGTCCCATATTTTGATGACTTCTTCCAAAACTTCTGGACTGTCAGCGTAAATTACGGGGAAACCTACATCAGCAAAGTCGCACCTGAAGCATTTTATCGGATCGATCTGGCGGCAGGCGAGCTTCTGGAAGTGACGGGCACTCCGGACAACGAATTGGACTGCACATTTTATCTCTTCAAAGGCGACTGTAATCAGTGGCAATGCATCAGTTCAAGCCAGACATACAGCCTGAACCCGCAGATCCAGTACCAGGCAAACGAAGCAGAAACCCTCTATCTGGTGGTTGAAGCAGATTCCAACTACACAGAAGAAACCCATCAACCATTGAACATCCAGTTTGAAAAGCATGCGGTCGCATGCGGTGATGGCATCATAGAAGGAAACGAAGAATGCGACAGGGGCCCAACCAGCGATCCAGGCTGCATCAATTGCAAAGTGACGCAAGGTTTTATTTGTTCAAAAGTCTCCACAGAGGCATGCAGGCCCGCTTCTGTCGGTGATGTTTGCTACATGCCCATCCAGGCGACCCTGACCAACGGTCATTTCGAGCTCTCGGGCGAAAATTTTGGAAATGACTTCACGTCACAATGGACAGCCGGGAGATATTGTACGATTTCTTCGGAAGACAGTGAGATGACTCCAGAAGTTTTCATCCAGATCGATCTGTTAAAGGATGATATCGTCACAATTTCTGAAACAGGTCCTGTCAGTATGGCCCTGATGTTCGTAAAGGAAGTCTGCACCACCACCTGTATCCCCTACTTCGAACCCATTTATAGTGAGGCCGACGGCATGGCATACAGGGCGACCCGGGATCAAACCATCTATGTCGTTGCGGAACCTTACGACTACTACGATATCAACGGGCCTTATCACATTAACGTCGACGTTCGCCACATTACCTGCGGGGATGGTTACATCGAAGGGAGTGAACAATGCGACGATCACAACAGCTTCTCCAACGATGGATGCTCGTCCGATTGCCGGATAGAGGAAGACTATATTTGTACGGGTGCACAAAACAGCAGTTGCAGGCTGGCTGCTCCGGGCGATACGTGCAAAAACGCGATTCAACCCGACTTCGGATCCACCGGTTACGGCACATATATTCATGATGGAGGAGACGATTTCTTTGATGAAGTCTATACCCGTCAGTTTATCAGCAGACATAACAGCTGTATGAATATCTTCAAGGAAGAAGTGATCTACAGGATCGATCTGTTGAAGGACGATATTCTTCGGGTTGAAGAGACCAAACACGCCTTGCATCCCCACTTCTATATTGTGAAAGCAGACAACGACACCTGTGGAATGGTCTGTTCTGAGCAATATTCCGACTATCATTCCCTCGGTTACAAGGCAACCCAGGACGAAACCATCTACGTCATCATCAGTCCAGATATGCATTATCCGGATGATGGCCATAACCACTACGCGTTTAAGTTCGAAAAATCCCATCCGGAATGCGGTAACGGCGTGTTGGAAGACGTTGAAGAATGCGATAATGATGGTGCAGGCTGCAAAGCGGACTGTACTGTGAGCGACGGATATGTCTGTGCCGGCAATCAATGCCACATCCTGCCCGATCAATGCGAAGATGCCGTCGAAGTCTTTAATGGGGATGTGGTGACATTCAACAACACCGGTGCAACCGATACGATCTCGTCCTTAGATTATTGTGGACTCACAGGAGCAGAGGGTAATGACGTCTTTTTCAAGGTCACCTTACAGCCAGGAGAGAACCTCAGGGCCAGGCTGGAAGCAGAGCATCTCCCGGATAAGTTCCTCTATCTGATGTCAGACTGCAGTACCAACAGCTGTATATCCTGGGGAGACAGCTTTGAAGCCGTCAACGCTTACTATTTCAATACCACCAGCAGCGAAAAAGTTGTCTACATTGTCACTGATGATTCGCGCGTTTCCTATGCAGGCAAACGAACCCTTTATATCAGTATCTTCGGTGATGCACCTGAATTTGACTGATACCCGCCTGAGTAGTGGACTTTTCATCCGTAAGTTCAGACCATAACGCACCGATCATGCAACCATTCACCCAAAAGTTTAAACCACTCGAACGGTTATGGTACGAAGTTTTCGATCGAAACGCCCCTCTCCTGTTGTGGAGAAAGCTTTTAATCGATTTATTCATGCATGATCGGGCGATCATGGTCTGTTCTGATGATTGAAAAACTGGATTAACGAGCGGATCACGTGAGAAATTCCTGATGCCAGGCCGATTGCACAATCAGAAAGGCGCGCTCAAACAGAATTCCTGTCGCGTAAACCCTATAAACGCACGACTTCTCCCCTACCCGAAGCTCAGTTTTCATGCGTTATGGTGATTTCTTTTCAAAAAGAATTGCCCGATCCATCGGATCACAGCGGTTCACTGCAATCTGTTCGTTCCGATCTTTTCGATCATGGACTTTCTTTTTGAAAAGTTCGCACGTTCACCGCAGGTTTACGTGAGATATGGCCGAGATGAAGTCCTGTAAACGGCTTGTGCTATGGTGATTTCTTTAAAATCAACCGCTGCTTTCTAAAATGCAGATGAAAAAATTTGAGTCAGTTCATGCCCTAACGGAGCCAACCATCATGAAAAAATCGCCCGTTCTTTTCGCTTTCGCCATCGCAGCCACTGTCTGCGCCTGCGATGATGACGATAACGACGTGATCACGCAGGTCGATGCCGTGATCTTGGATGCGGTTGTGCAGGATGCCGCCATCGTCGACGCGTCGGATGTCACCATCGACAGCGAACCACAGGACGCTGCAGATGCTGAAATCGATGTCAACATCGATGCATCGGACGTTGAAATCGATGCGGAGATCGATGCATCGGATGCAGTCATCCCGCCCTGCGCACCGGATCTGAGCCCCAACGAAGTTTGCATCGAAGATGAGGGCTTATATCCGGGCCATATCCCTGAAGGGGAAGGTTCCGCACAGTTTTATCGCCTGTTCATCACCGAAAAGACCGCCGTCCGATTTAGGGTAACGTCTACAGACGGACAGTCCTGCCCAAAGGGCGGCGCGAGCATCGCCATCGAATCCCGGGAAGATAACCGGTGGAAAGCGCTCGAAGCGGCGATCAACGGCCGGGAGGACGAATGCCTTGATGGGGCATGGAACCTTTTGCCCGGTGAATACCGCATCCAGGCGTCTGAATTTATGGGTCACGAGATGGATATGGCCCTTCAGATCGCCTTTGAGCCCTATCACATTTGCGGTAATGGTGTTTCTGACGAAAATGAAGCCTGCGATGACGGCAATTTACAGGACTACGACGGCTGTTCATCGAACTGCATCGTCGAATCGGGGTATGAATGTACGGTGCCCACAGAGACCGATCCATCGGTCTGCGAAAGGGTAAGCGCAGGAGACAAATGCTCTTCGCCGATACAGGTCCTCAGTTTTCCGTACGAACTGAGCGGTGATGACTTTTGTGCCGTGTTCACCAACCAGCTCACCCCAGGTTCCAATTGTGGGTTGGGATATGAACCGTATCCATCGCCGGAAGTGGTCTTTATGGTTGAGGTCGAAGCCAACGAAAAGATCCATGTGACCGAAAGTCATGACTTCAACTTCTCTCTTTCCCTCATTGACGGGGAGTGCAGCAACCATCCGAACTGTGTGATGTTTCTGGATGAAGTAACAGGGGACGAACTGCACAATCGGCTCTCCTATGCTTCAGCCAAACCTCAGACTCTTTTCTTTGTAGCCGAACTGCAACAGCCCTGTATCTCCAGTTCTGTTGCTTCAGAAGCCTACGCCAACGCCTATCATTTCGTGATCGATAAAACGGAAGTCCCCTGTGGCGACGGTTATATAGAGGGGGCCGAGACCTGCGACATCGGTGATCAGCAGTCAGAGGGCTGTCAAAACTGCCGGCTCACCCCCGGTTGGGCCTGTGATGACCATTCCTGCCGTCAGGTTATCTGTGGTGACGGCCATGTGGATGGCGATGAAACCTGCGATACGGGAGGGACTCTGGATGAAGGCTGCGATGCTTCCTGCCATGAAGCAGAGGGGTTCAGCTGTATCACCTACCCTGATCGCATACCTGAGAGCATCTGCTACCAGACAACGCTCCTTCGGGGCAACGGGAGCAGCTGTGAACAGGTGGGGGTCATCGATATCGATCACTTCAGATCTTCGGGATCGGTCCTGTCAGACAACTTCGCAACCGGTGTAAGTCTCTACGGCATCGGGTGTGACCTCTATAGCAACTACAGCAATCCCAACACCTTAACCGGTTACTACCAGATCCATCTGCAAAAAGATCAGACCCTCGAAGCGAGCCTGCTGGATAATTCGGAACGCAGGAAGATCGGTTTATTCAGGAGCTGCGAAGCCCACGACGGTTGTTTTGACTCCTCATCCAATTCCTATGACCCGGGGCATCTGAACAAGGTCACCTATACGGCCGATGAGGATATGGATCTCTACATCATCATCCAGCTCGACAGCGAGTTGGCCTCCATGACGGAGGATGAATTGCAATATGATCTGGTCGTTACGAGGTCTTTCCCCACATGTGGAGATGGCATCACCGAAGGTCATGAAGCCTGTGACGACAAAAATACTCAGGATAACGACGGATGTGCATCGGATTGTACCGTTGAGACCGACTTTGTATGCACGAAGGACTCACCTTCTGTTTGCTATCCGGGCAAGCTTCTTTCGGGTGATGCCCAGTCCTGTGAAACGGCAGGCGTCATTTCGGGCGATTCATTCCACGCGATCAGCGAAGATTTCAGATCTGACTTCACAGGAACCCTCGATTTCTTCGTCAACAATGCGGAATGCCCGGAAGAACTGGTGACGCTCGAACATCCGGACGCCTTTTATCGGGTCGATCTCGAGAAGGGAGAAGTCCTTAAAGCGAAGGTTCTCGGCAATGTATCCGGAGAATTATTCCTGTTAAAGGGCGATTCCTGCGACAACCTGTCATGCGAAAGCGATCGTCGGGTCGCTTCTTACATGTCACCCCTGCCGATTTCTTATACAGCGACCCAGGACGAACAGATCTACGTCGTCTTTAAGCTGAGCTCGTATACAGACGAAACGATCAAGGGCGATTTTCATATTGCAATTGCAAAGCATCGGCCGATCTGTGGCGATGGTCTCGTCGAAGGACTGGAAGAATGCGATGATGGTCCGGCATTTTTTGATTCGGAAGGCCAGCCTGTAAGCGATGATGGTTGCTCCGCAACCTGTGAAATGGAACCCTACAGTGGATGCTGGGGTGAACCGAGCGTTTGTTTTGAAATCGATCAGGGGGATGCCTGCAGTACCCCCATCGGGATCGATCTGACCACCAATGCAAGAGACAGCTATTCGGGCGAAACATTCCTGACTGACTTCAGAAACCTTTGGAAAGCATCCCCGCATAGCATGGGTTACGAGAACAGCCTCGAAGGTGTCGAGGCGATCTTTAAGGTCGATCTGCCCGCAAACAGGGTTTTCACGTTTTCAAATACAGAGGGCAACGGATGGATCGGTTACGTCCATTTCATCAAAGGTGACTGCAACTTTGGAAATGAACTGCTCGTCGTGCCGGTCTATGAAACTGAATTCGCTGTTCAATATCTTCCTGAAACCGATGAAACGATCTATGTCATCGCGGAGGCCTTCTCTGATGTTCCCGATATCTACCAGAATCCTTATGCATTCCAGTTCACATCATATTATTCGACCTGTGGCAATGGGTTAGTAGAGCCTGGAGAAGGATGCGACACGGGTGCAAATCATGTTCCTGCCTGCGTCCAATGCCAGGTGGTCTCCGGTTACATCTGCAGGGGTGAGCGCACGAGCGAATGTTCCGCAGTTTCTCCGGGAGACTCCTGTACCGATCCCATTGTGGCTCAGTTTACCGACGGATCCTTCACCCTCTCAGGCGAAAATTTTGCGCATGACTTCTCGTCTACCTGGACCCAGGGCATCCATTGCCATGGCGACATCGAAACGAGCCGGGAAAATCCGGAAGTTTTCGTTCAGATCGATCTGCATGCGGGTAATACCCTCAAGGTGACCGAGCTCGATGAAATCTACATGAGACTTTATGTGCTTCAGGAAGCCTGCAACACCCGTTGTTTCACCTCAGAAGATATGGGAGTGGCCAGCACTGATGGCTGGATCTATGAAGCCGAGACCGATGAGACCCTTTATGTTGTGATGGAACCTTTCGATCTGGCAATGGCCGAGCAGCCCTATTCGCTCAAATTCGAGATTCAGCCCGCTCTATGTGGGAATGGTGTGAAGGAAGCCACCGAACAATGCGATGATCACAACAACAATTCCGGCGATGGCTGCTCCCCGGGCTGCAGTATAGAGGTCGATTTTATTTGTGAAGGCAATGCTCCGAGCGAATGTTTCAGGGCAACACCGGGCGATGACTGCCGTAATGCCATCGTTCCCTACTTTGGACCCAACGGTTATGGCACGCGTACATATGATGGAGACGGCGCTTCCTTTGGAGAACTCTACAGCGATCAATGGGAAGGCGACTACCACAGCTGCGACGATAAGCTGCTCCCCGAGGTGGTCTTTAAGATCCCGCTGCAGGAAGGCGATACCCTCACCGTCAAAGAGACCGAATCCGATTTTATAGCGCTGGTCGCATTTGTGAAAGCAGAGGGCAACCGCTGTGGAACGGCCTGTCTGAGCCAGGAGATCGACCCTCAATCGATGCGCTATACGGCAAGCCAGACCGAGATCCTCTACGTGATCGTCTCTTCATACTTCTACAATTATAGCAGCCAGTATCAGCCATTCTCGATCACCCTCGAAAAATCGAATTAGGAGTGAGGTGATCCCGAAGTTCTGAGAGGATTTGAGCGATCGAAAGATCTGTGATCGGGAAAAGCAGGATGAAATCAATCGAAGAGATCTGATGTTCACCGACGGATCAGGTTACATCAACTTCAAAAGAAGCAGCCTGATCCGTCAAAACCTTACGATTTAACGAACGAAAAGCAGCATGAACGAATTGAAAAATGATGTTCTGAACGACAAGATCCAAAGTTTTGAATCGTCATGCTTCGATCTTTTCAATTTGAAGTCCTGATCACCGCAGAATGAGGTGCTTTCATTTTTCTGCGATCAGCCATTTTTTATAAAAAAGTACAGATCTTTTTCATCGGATCCTCACCTCACCTGCCGATCACCCAATGTCTTATCGTTTAAAAGCCTGTTGATCGAACCGATCACGAGTCTTTTCTGCAAAAAAATCGTTCCCTGTTCCCTATTTTTGACGCATTTCGATCAAAAAAATCACCGCATAGCATCAAAAGCATGCTATATAAAAAAAGATCTTTAACTCGATCCTGGAGCAAAAAGGCATGAAAATTTCTAAAAAACTCTGGGCTTTGGTCATGGCAGCGTCACTCTGCGCCTGCGATGACGACGACAACGATGATGTTACCCAACATGATGCAGAGTTGACCGACAGTGCAACTCAGGATGCTGCCCATGCAGATGCAGCGGATGCGACCACGGACTCCGGTCTGGAGGACGCTTCAGATGCGGAATCAGACGGTGACACCGATGCAGCTGACGCTTCAGACGGTGAGATCGATGCCGAACAGGATGCATCGGATGGTGACATCTCTGAGGACGCAGATGATTCGGATGTTGAAGTCCCTCCCTGCGCAGAGAATCTGGAAGAAAACGAAGTTTGCATCTCAGAGAATGGCCTGTATCCCGGCAGGATCCCCGCAGGATCGGGCAATTCTCAGGCGTATCGCTTAAAGATCAGCCAGAAAGCTTCCATCGACATCAAAATCACGAGCCCCGACGGCCAGTCATGCCCCGATGGCCTCATCAACATCAGCCTTGAAACAAAGGAAGGGGCTCGTTGGAACATATCGGAGAGCGTCATTCAGAGCCGACAAGGCGAATGCGCATTGGGATCTTACAACCTTTCTCCCGGTGAATATCGCATCCGGGTCACAGAAGATGAAGGCCACGAAATGCCGATGGCCCTTCAAATCGAAATCGGCGAATATAGACCCTGTGGTAACGGCGTTTACGATGCAAATGAAGTCTGCGATGACGGCAATCGTTTTAATGGTGACGGCTGCGCATCGGACTGTACCGTCGAAAGAGGTTACAAATGCACGAATCCAACGGCCACCCACGCATCGACCTGTACCAAACTGAAAGATGGCGAGAACTGTGATCTGGCCATCGAGGTCACAACTTTTCCGTTTGAACTGAGTGGAACCAATTTCTGTACGGACTTCTCCAGCGATTTATCGCTCGGTGAGAACTGTAGCAGCAGCATCAGTTCACAGGATGTCTCCGATGTCGTCTTTAAGATCGACCTCGAAGCCAATGAAAAAGTCAATGTGGCCGAAACCGATCGCATCGACTCCGTCATTTCGTTCCTTGACGGCGAATGCAGCAGCACGCCCAGCTGTCTGAAGGATCTATCCTCAGATTTAGGTGTCAATGAAAGCGATGGGCTCACCTATATTGCAACGGAACCCACGACGATTTACGCCGTAGTTGAGAAGTATTCCCGCTGTGAAAGTGGTTCTTTTTCATCCGGAGCCACCGACAACGCCTACAACATCGTCATCACCAAAGAAGAAGTGTCCTGTGGCGACGGTATAGCCGAGGGCTTAGAGACATGTGACATCGGTAACCGCTCGTCAGAGGGCTGTGTCGACTGTCAGCTCACCCCTGGATGGACCTGCAATGAGACTTCCTGCCACGTAGTAGTCTGTGGTGACGGCCAGGTAGAGGGCGATGAAACCTGCGATACCGGAGGGGTAACGGGAGAAGGCTGCGATGCCCATTGCCAGGTTGAGCAGGGATTCAGCTGTGTCACCCAGATCCAGCAGAATCCTCAAAGCCAATGCTATGCGACAACCCTCGAATCCGGCGATGGATTGAGCTGTGCAACGGCGGGGGTCATCGCTTCTGATCAATTCAGAGCATTGTCCACAAACTTTAATGCTCACTTCACAGGCACATTAAGCCTCAATGGCGATCAGTGCAGTACGCCTTCCAGTTATATTACCGACTCATCACCGACCGCATTCTATCAGATCCATTTGCAGCCCAATGAGATCGTCCATGCGTCATTGTCTTCCAACGCCTATGCGGCCCAGATGGCTTTCATCGAAAGCTGCAATGCCAGCGCTGCCTGCCTCGATGAAGCGCATGATGCCTATGGAAGTATCTCAACAGAACTCGAGTATACCGCCGATCAGGAGAAGGATATTTTCCTGATTGTCCGCTCCTCTGCCTATACCCCATCGACAGAAACCCATGCGCTCACCCATGATCTGCGCGTGACCCGGCATTTTATCGCCTGCGGAGATGGGTTACTCGAAGGAGAGGAAGCCTGCGACGACCACAACAACCTGCCAAACGACGGTTGTGCTGCAGACTGCACCATTGAAACCGGCTATGCCTGCACATACGAGAGTCCTTCCCAATGCTACCCCAGCAGGCTTTCGTCGGGTGATGCCGATACCTGCGCCACGGCAGGCGTGATCACAGGCGACAGCTATCACGCCATCGGCGATCATTTTGCAGAGGACTTCACAGGATCCCTGGACATCAATATCGCCAACCCCAGCTGCAGCAGTGCCTATAACGGTCACAACTATCCGGACGCCATATACAAAATGTCGCTCCAGGCGGGCGAGATTGTGGAAGCCGGCATCACCGGCGATCTCTTTGGAACCATCTTCGTATTAAAAGGCGATTCCTGCGATAACCTGAGCTGCAATCGGACGATGCCCGTCCAGCATCTCTATGGAAGCAGCGAGTTCCTGACCTATGAAGCGGCCACCAACGAAGAAATCTACATCGTCTTTAAGGTGGGATCGGGCAATTCCGTTTATTATCAGAACGACTACCATCTCTTTATACAAAAGCGCATCCCGATCTGTGGGGATGGCCGCGTTGAGGGGATAGAACAATGCGATGATGGCCCCGATGCTTTTGATTCAGAAGGACACCCCAAAGACGGTGATGGCTGCTCCAGCAGCTGCGTAGTCGAGGATAACTATGCGTGCACGGGCGAACCCAGCGTTTGCGAACTGGCCCGATCAGGCGATGTCTGCAATAAACCCATCCAGGTTGAGTTCGATGACGACGGATCCTATCAGTATTCGGGCGAAGATTTTGGTGAGGACTTCCAGAGCCATTGGATCGCAGGCGATAATTGTACAGGTTTCTACAGCAGCGAACGCTTACCTGAAGCGATCTTCAGGGTGGATCTGGCGGCAAATGAACTCCTTACGGTTTCAGATACAGCCAGCAACGCCCTTTATGCCTATATCCATATCGTGACAGGCGACTGTAACCTCGGGTATTGTGCCGTCAACGACGGTGGATTCAGCGCCAGTTTCTCTGCAAGCTACCTGGCTGAAGAAAATGAAACGGTCTATGTCATCGTTGAGGTCTATTCCGACTCGTCGATTTATGTCCATGATCCTTACAGCATCCGGTTTGAAAAGCATATGCCTGAATGTGGAGATGGGATCAGGGAAGGAAACGAAGAATGCGATACGGGATCCACCAGCAGTGAAGGCTGCATCTCCTGCAGGATCACCGAAGGTTACGCCTGTACAAAGACCAACCCCAGCGTCTGTTTCATCCCTTCTGTCGGTGATACCTGCAACAACCCGCTCATCCCTGTCTATACCCAGGGAATCTATGAGATCTCAGGCCGAAGTTTCAGCGATGACTTCTCGTCACAATGGACTCTCAGCAGTGGCTGCATGGGATCCATCGCGCAAAGCGAAGAAGCCCCCGAAGTTTTCATCCAGATCGATATGAGGGCGGGCAATATCGTCACCGTCTCCGAGACCGATGAGATCGATGTGGTCATTTCTTACGTAAAAGAAGCCTGCAGTAACGCCTGTGCAAGCTCCGGGGATTTGAGCTCAAATGAGACCCAGGGCCTGTCCTATACCGCAGAAACCGATGAGACCATCTATGCAATCGTCGAACCCTACTATGGCGACAGCCGGGCAGACATGCCTTACCACATCAAAGTGAATCTTCATAACTCTGAATGCGGTGATGGACTCACCGAAGGGGACGAAGAATGCGACGATCACAACACTGCATCCAACGATGGATGCTCCTCCGATTGCAAACTTGAGGATGGCTTCATCTGTGAGGGGTCCGCTCCCACCGTCTGCACCCCTATGGCTCCGGGCGACAGCTGCAAAAACCCCATCGAACCCGACTTCGGATCCACCGGTTATGGCACGATCACTTACAATGCAGAAGGCCGTAACTTTGATGATGTCTATACCGATCAATGGACTCAAACGAATGATTCCACCTGTTATGGGTCCGGCAGTCAGGAAGTGATCTACAAGCTTCACCTGTTACCCAAGGATGTCATCGTGATCCAGGAGACCAGCAACGACTTTGATGCCGTGATCTCTTTGGTGAAAGAGGTCGATAACAGCTGTGGAACCTCCTGTCTCCGCTCGACGAACGAACCTGAAGAGCTGGTTTACATCGCAGAAGAAGAAATCACCCTCTATGCCATCGTCTATCCATACATGAACTACAACAATGCATCCCACAAACCCTTCTCGATCAGCATCGAAAAAACGCATACGGAATGCGGTAACGGGATTGTGGAGCATGGGGAAGACTGCGATGGAGGTGCCAATCACCTCGAAGGATGCACGGGTGAATGCAAAGCGGACGATGATTACGCCTGTGTAGACAACATCTGCACGTTCATCCCTGATCACTGTGACTCCGCGATCGAGCTCGAATCCGGCGATGAGATCGAGTTCGATACGACGTTGGCCAGCAATTCGATCTCGACGCTCTCCTGCCTCTCCGACACATATGAGTCCAATTTAGGCCGGGGAAATGAGCTCTTCTATCAGATCACCGTACCTGCCGGCCAAACCCTGACCGCTGAACTGACCAACCTGAGCTCCAACCCATGGACCTCTTTGACCCTGTACCTGCTGTCGAGCTGCGATGACATCACCGAGAGCGCGCAATACGCCTTCTGTCTGACGGGCGCCAACACCAATCAAGTCTCCACTGTCACCTACACCAACAGCAACGACAGCGCGCAGGTCCTCTATATCGTCTGTGATGCCTACAGCAATTACTACGATGGCCCCCGTAAACTGAAGGTGACCCTCGAGTAACAGCTCATCGATCCCGCCTCAACCGCCCAACCTGCCCATCTCCCATCCATCAGAACCGCCCTCAACCGCCCCCTTTCGACGCAGATATCGCCGCTCAATTTGAGTTAAATGACATCTCTCGTCGCAATGCACGCAGATCATCCTTGATCGCTCACTCTCGCAACGGCGATCGCTGCATTTGCGCATCGATCTCCCCTTCTCGCCATCGCCAGATCTGCAGATCAGGCACAATGATCCGATCTCGCCATCACCTTCAGCGCAGATCGCGCAACTTCTTCGGATCCCGCCTTCGCCATCGATGCATCCAAAGCCTTGATCGCTCCACCCCGCGATCGCTCACCCTGCCCCATCACCGCGATCTTTCGCTCCATCTGCCGCGAGGCTCAAAAAAATCGTCTCTTTCTTCAAAAAAGATTTTTCTTTTCACTCCGATCCGCTATCTTCAAAGCATTCATTTTTTTGAGGAGGCTCCGATGAGGAAGCTTTTGAGCAGCAGTTCGGTGCAGGTGACCATGATGGCCCTCCGCTATTTGCGGGTGCAACTGCCCAGACTGCCAAAGGTGGAAGGTCCCAACGCCGAGCATTCCGCCGAGGCGCTGATTGCGGAAGCCAACGCACAGCTTTCCAAGTTAAAGCAGGCGGTCGGACAGCATGAAGAGGCCGAGATCGAACGCATGGCCGTCAATGCCGAGTTAAAGCGCATCGGCAAAGAAAACAACAAGCTCGACGTTCAAATTGGTCGCGAATTGCGCGCCCTCGTCAGGGGCGATACGCAGGATCCCCGCTTCCTGCGCATGTTCCCCGAAGCGCCGAGCGTGGGCGCAGGCCTTTCCAAGAGTTACCTGGAGCAAAAACGCTTTACCGCCAACATCAAACATCTGATCGAGACCGACGAAGCGTTCAGCGCGCTGCGCAGCTATCTGCCCGAAATCGATGATCTGATGCACGCCTTCCGTAAAACCCTGCATCAGCGAGATCTGCTTTTAAACGCCGAAAAGCAGGCGCTCGTGGCCCGCAATGTGGCCATGGATGAGGTCAAAGCCTTCTACAATCAGGCCTATGCCCGCCTCACCATCGCTTATCCCGGCCAGGAAGCGCTCATCGAGACCTGTTTTTACGCGATCCCCAAATCCCGCAAGGGCAACGCCGACGACAGCGCCAGCGAAGAAGACGCAGGGGAAGAAGAAGAAGGCTGATCCCAACCTCTGCCCGCGCTGATGCCCTCCCTGATGCAGGTTGTTCCTGCAATCCTTCCAGGTTGATCCTGCAATCCTTCCAGGTTGATCCTGCAATCCTTCCAGGTTGATCCTGCAATCCTTCCAGTTTAATCCTGCAATCCTTCCAGATTGATCCTGCAATCCTTCCAGCTTGATCCTGCATCATTAGCAGTTTCGACTTTTTCCCTGTCAAGCTTCATCCCTGGAGGCGTACAGGAGCCACCTATTACCTGCGAAGCCTTATGCTTGCAGATCTCCTGTTTTGACCTTCAACGGATACAGCAGGGCTCAAGGCTACTCAAAGCCCGTCGCTTGACGGGTTTCAGCATTAAAAAAGCAGCCTGACAGGTGATCGTTAGGCAAAAAAAAGGCCCCCATTGGGAGCCTGATACCCTGGGACTTGGATCAGAACTGGGTGTAAAAAGAGAAGCCGTTATGGGTGGGAATGAGGGCGGTTGATCGATCGAAGAGATGCTCGTGGATGAAGAAGAAATAGCAGCTGGCCAATGTTGTGGTGCCTGCAACCCACCAGGCGATCACGCTTTGGGTCTTCATGGAATCGAAGTCATTCCGATATGAAGCGTAATCAGTGTATTGCTCGGCCTTGTTGGCTTTGTCTCTGTAATCGACGGCCTCAACGCTTGTATAGATGCCATATCCGATCGCGGAGGCTGCAAGGATGCCCGTACCCACACCGATCCAGAAACTTGCAGGCTTGCCTGCTTTTTGTGCCCCCACTTCCTGGGGCTTCGTTTCTTTCATGCTGAGCTTTAATACGAGCTCCGAATCCGAAGCCTTGATGCGCCGCTGTATCTTGTCATACCCCGCCAAACGCAGCTCTACCTCGTGGGGACCTGGCTCCAGCTTGCCTTCGTAGGGCGTTAAACCTGCGTTCTGACCGTCGATGATCACCGTCGCACCATCGGGCTTGGTGATCACCTTTAACGGCACCCAACCTTCCTGTAAGGCCTCCGGAAGCTGCAGGATCTTCACTTTAACGAAGGTTTCCGCCGCCTTCGCAAGCGCTTGTTCATCGCTCTCCCCTTTGGAAGGCTGGGCTGCGATCTCCTGATTCTGCAACAACAAGGCTGCAGACACATCCAACTGATGGAGCTTAAGCTTCAATGCACCCTTTTCACGCACCAGCTTCCCCCAGACCAGCTGATCCGTGTTGAGCATCTCGCCCACCTGTGACATGCAGCTATTGCTCTCTTCGGAGCATCCAAAGGATTCGATGGCTTCCTTTAAGGTGATCTCTGCGAGCGATACTTCATTCTCTTCGGAGAGCTTCAGCCATTCCACCAACTGCTTCGAGAGCGGATCAGCGATGGATTTTTCTCCCTCTAAGGGCAGAACGGTGTATTGGGTTGCCCAGGCCAGGCAAGGCACAAGCACAGCCAAAAAACAAAGGATGATGTGTCGTTTCATGATGTTCTAAAGGAGATTGGTTATTCTGAAAGGGCACTGCCCCAATAGGTGGTTGCGGAGGGGAACGGACCTAGAGGCCCGCTTGCCCGATCGATGACCTTACCGTTTGCATCCCTGTCGGTCGATAAGGTCAGTTCACGGCTGCCGCCTGCTGCATACATGCGGCCTCCCAGGGCTTCGCTCTGAACGCCGGTGCTGCCCACTTGCTCGACCTGAAGTGCGCTCGCGTTGACTGCACCTGTCGCACCCTGAGACTGATCACCCAGATTAAGGATGATGTCTGTGCTCACCTCGTCGCCATCGGTGCAGGAAGGCGTAGAGACCAAGGAGACCCCATAAGCCAGCCGACCTTCGGGCAGGATGACCGAGAGGGCGTTGTAACTGCTGCCCGCAAGGGTGAGTCGGGGCAATACATTGACGGTCTTGTCGTATCGCTGATAGGTGATGGGCGTGCCCTCGCTGTTGGTATAGACGCGCTCAGCATCGACCCCGAAGAGTCGTCCCACCGTGCTCGCACTGCCGCTGTCTTCCACAAGCTGCGCCGTTGTAAAGTAAGCGACCCCTTCGCGCACCACGGTGGAACCCACCAAGGCTTCACCATCGGCCAATGGGAACGTCCAGTTCTCGCTCACCAGTGTGGTCATAGCCCCCGACGTGCTGTTCAGTCGGCTGCGCTCAGTCAGGCTCACCACGTAGCTCTGGTTCAGACTGCCATCGCCCTCGGATCCGGTTCCAAAGACGATTACCTTATCTCCGGCGTCGTTCTCGATCAGGCTGGGACGCTCCGCGAGCGCACGTCCGGCCTTGTAAGTGGCGCCCAGATCGGGCCAGATGATCTCACCCGTCCAGTCGTCGGGATCGATTGCGGTCAAATCAAACCGCCATAAGCGCCCAACGGCATCGCCCATGTAAACCTGCTCAGCTGCAGCAAGCGCATCTCCAGGCCAGATCGCCGGCGATCCCACCATCGGCCTCGTCATCTGCTCCATGTTCTCAAAGCGGCGGATCACCGATCCATCGGAGGCATCGAGCACCAGAACACAGCGGCCCACAGCGTGAATATCGTCCTGCTTTGCCCGAAGCTCGTCCGTATCCTGTCCGCAACCCGCCACCACCGCAGCCTTGATTTGGTTGTCTACACGCACATGTGTGAGCACTGGTCGGGACACCGTGCGACCGAGCTTGCTCTCATCAGCCTGGGTCACATTCCAGATCGCGTTCTTTGGGAAATACAGCAAAGGATTCCAGTTGCCGCTTGCAATGTTGTTGAAAGCATCGGCAGTGGCGCCCAAACCATCGAGCTGCAGGGCGTAAAGGTTCTGACTCTCGCTCACCGCACCCGAAACAAAGGTCCTCAAAGGCGTATTGCTGACCCCTGCAGGGCAATCCAGGGAGCCGTGCTCCCCCAGACTGCGACAGAGCGCGAGAGGCCTTGCATCCATCAGACCTTCCGCATTGAAACCTGATCCATATTGAGTCAAAGCGTTCTGAGGCAGGAATGAGAACAACTCAATGCCCGTATCGGCCCTGAAGAAATGCACCAAACCATCCTGCGCACCCTGGGCTACGAGCGTCGGACGCTTGGCCTTCTGCTGCTCGTAGAGCTGAACCGCTGCCGTCTCAGCCCCGATAACGGGCGGTGGAATCGCCACCATCTCGCCCCCTAACACCGCACCGAGCTGCCGCCTGCGCAGCGATGCACCCGGTAAAGTTCCCTCCGGGCGCCCTTCTTCCCCAAAGTAACCGTTCAGCGTCATCACCATTTGGGCGAGCGCTGTTCCCGTAAGATGGGTTAAAGCCTGAACATAGGAAGCTGCAAGCAGAGTCCCTGCCCCATCCTCCTGGTTAAAAAGAGAGGCCGAAGCGCCCATCACCGAAAGGGGTAAGCCTTCTGCCAGCGTCGACACGGTGTAACCTGTAATCTGCGCTGTTTCTGAAACCACCCTCCTTACGGACTGCTTCTCCAGAAGCTGCTCGAACTTGCGCGAGGGAAAGGCCACCAAAGCCCCCGGCGCATCGGGATCTACGCGGGTCGCATCACAACCCAGGCGATGTTGCTCGATGTGACCGTAACGCCCCGAATCCCCCGCTTCAGGGATGACCGTATAAGGCTCGAACCGCCATTGACGGATGTCATCGCTGCCCTCATCGTCGCCTGCCCCCGGGATAATGATCAGCGAGCGCGTCTGAGAGCGCACACCCGATGTAAAGCTGTTGGCCACTTTCTCGAGGGCTTCTTTGACTGAGGCGACATCCTGCGCCACGTAACAGCCCGCCTGGCCGTCATATCCGAGCCCCGGCGATCCCTGCTCCGCAAGCGACTGACAAAAGCTTTCACCCTCAGAGCCGGGTCCTACGGCGATCACATAAAGGGGTACGCCCGCCTGACGAAGCTTCTTTGCATAGAAGCTGCTCTCGCTGTAGGGGAACCCTTCCTGATGCCCCGCCCTGCATACGGGTAAACTGTCTCCCCCCAAGGGATTCGGTATCTGCACGCATTGATCCGCTGCGCAGCCGTTGCACCCGGCCTGATCGAAATACCAGTCGGGGGTTGCCTGGGTGATAAAGCCCGCTGCGCGCGGCCGGGAGGACATGCTGTCAGAAGACTTGATCTCGTCTACGTAGGTTAAAGCGTCCGACAACATGGGCGACAAGGCAGCGCGGCCAAAGGGCACGATGCGACGAATCTCGTTCATCACGTAAAGGTTGTGGGATTCGACGTCGGCCTGCGACTCACTCACAGAGGAACTTGCCGCGCCTGAATCTCCCAGCAAGCCCTTGTTATGGGCGATCAAAGCCCCCG
>JAEEGL011144478.1_pt1 | contig 18911 bp, 14 predicted proteins | sample 9134231 | NCBI WGS metagenome assembly JAEEGL01 (sample SAMN16246548, study PRJNA631951) | gut metagenome | biome: gut microbiome; feature: rumen; material: fiber-attached | host: Bos | place: Iran: Karaj | collected 2018-10 | reverse complement strand
TGTTAAGCCCGACGAGAACGGTAATCTTAACCCTGCTGTAGCCAGCGAGTACACAATTTCAGATGACAGCACAGTTTACACATTCACACTGAGAGATGGAGTCAAGTTCCACGACGGAAGCGATGTTACAGTAGAGGATATTAAATATTCTTTAGATCGAGTTAAGGGTAAGGACGGCGAAGAGCCTCTTGTTAAGACCTTTGCTAAGGTCGACAGTGTTAACATTGTTGATGACAAGCACGTGGAGGTTGTACTTAAGGAGGCTGATTCAGACTTTATAACTCAGCTCACAGTTGCCATTTTACCTGCATCCAATGCAAATCCGGCAACCAATCCTATCGGAACAGGCCCATACAAATATGTTTCCAGCTCACCTCAGGAGAACATTATCGTAACAAGATTCGATGATTATTGGGGAGAGAAGGCGTATATCAAGGACGTTGTTTACAAGATCGAGTCCAACGCAGATGCCATTGTTATGGATCTTGAGGCAGGCTCCATCGATATGCTCTGCCGTATCACAACAACACAGGCAGCACAGCTTTCAGACAAGTTCCAGGTATATGAGGGAACAACCAATGCGGTACAGGCTATGTACCTCAACAACGCGGTTAAGCCTTTTGACGATGTAAGAGTACGTCAGGCTCTGTGCTATGCAATTGATCCTGCTGAGATCATGGGCTTTGTATCAGACGGTCTTGGAAAAGAAGTCGGAAGTGCTATGTTCCCCGGCTTTACCAAGTACTTCATGCCTGAGCTCAATGATACTTACAATCAGGACATAGATAAGGCTAAGGAACTTCTTGCAGAGGCAGGATATCCCGATGGCTTTGAGTTCACCATCACAGTTCCTTCCAACTACACTCAGCACGTGGATACAGCTCAGGTTATTTCAGAGGAGCTCAAGGCTGTAGGCGTTACAGCCAACATCCAGGAGATCGAGTGGAACTCATGGGTAAGTGATGTTTACACCGGAAGACAGTTTGAGGCAACTGTAGTCAGCGTTGATGCTTCAACACTTTCAGCAACAGCTATGCTTTCAAGATATGTATCCGATGCAAGCAAGAACTTCGTTAATTTCAACAGCCCGGAATTCGATGCTGCTTATGCCAAGGCTGAGGCTTCCACAGATGATGCTGAGAAGACAGCTGCTTACAAGGAATGCCTCACAATCCTTTCTAAAGAGGCTGCCAGCGTATACATCGAGGACCTTCCGCAGCTGGTTGCACTTAACAAGAAATTTACAGGATATACTTATTATCCTCTTTATGTACAGGACATTGCCAAGATCAGACCTGCACAGTAAAATTATTTAATACTATAAAATTTTAATTGCGGGGAATATGCGTATGAGATATATCATTAAAAAGTTTTTTATGATGATTTTAACCCTAATTGTGGTGTCCATATGCGTATTCCTCGCTTTTAATTTAATACCGGGAGATCCGGTAGTCAGAATGCTGGGACTTGAGGCATCTCCGGAGCTTGTATGGCAGACAAGAGAGAAGCTCGGCCTCAACGACCCCTTTATCGTCAGATATTTCAGATGGTTCACATCATTTTTGAGAGGAGATTTCGGAACCTCCTACAGCTACAGCGCTCCTGTGGCAGGAATGATCGCCAACAAGATACCGATCACACTGACCCTGGGACTTATCGCATTTTGTCTTACAGTTATTGTTTCGATTCCACTTGGCATTATTACCGCCAAGCATGAGAACGGTGTCCTTGACAGGATCATCACCGTATTTAATCAGATCATTATGGCTTGCCCGCCATTTTTCTCAGGTATCCTTATTACCTTTGTGTTTGGAATGATACTGAGAGTCTTCACACCGGGCGGCTTTGTATCATATAAAGACGACTTTGGCGGCTTTGTCCGCTATCTTATTTTCCCTGCAGTGGCTATTTCTTTGCCCAAGACAGCCATGACAGTCAAGCTCCTTAGGGGAAGCCTTATTGATGAGGCCGGCAAGGACTACGCCAGAACGGCCTACAGTAGGGGTAACAACACCAACGGCGTTCTCTACAGACATGTGCTCAAGAATGCCATGATACCTGTAGTCACCTTCCTTGGAATGGCTCTTGCGGACATGGTTGCAGGCAGCCTTGTAATTGAGCAGGTATTCAGTATTCCCGGAATCAGCAGAATACTTCTCACAAGTATCAGTAACAGAGATTATCCCGTGGTTGAGGCCATTATTATGGGTATCGCCACGATAGTAATAGTAATAAATCTATTGGTGGATGTAGTATACAGAATAATCGATCCAAGAATTGAGGCAGAGGACTGATGAAGGATATATCAATTAAAAAGATCTTGAAGGATCCATATCTTACGGCAGGTCTTCTTATCACGGGGATCATTCTTATCATGATAATTGTGGGCTTTTTCTGGATGCCCTATGAACCCACCAAGATGAACGCAGCCGACAAGCTTCAGGGAATATCCGCAAGGCATCTCATGGGCACCGACAACATGGGAAGAGATGTGTTCAGCCGTGTTATGTACGGTAGCAGAGTGACTCTTCTTATCGCCATAGGTACCGTGATCATAGGTGCAGGCACAGGAACCATTATAGGGGCCATAACGGGCTACTATGGCGGTATGCTGGATGAGATCACCATGAGAGTAATTGATGCTCTTTTTGCATTCCCAAGTATCCTTCTGGCGCTGGTAATCGTCAGTGTATTCGGAGTTGGCTGGATTCAGCTGATCGTTTCACTGGGAATCGCCTTCGTGCCAAGCTTCGCCAGAATAGTAAGAGGCGAGGTGCTTCGCTGCAAGAACATGGACTATATCGAAAATGCCAGACTGCAGGGAGTATCGGACCTTAGAATGATATTTGTGCATATCCTTCCGAATATGAAGGGAGTAATGGCTTCATCAATACTTATCGGCTTTAACAATGCTGTTCTTGCTGAGGCAGGACTTAGCTATCTTGGCGTTGGTTCACAGCCGCCTTATGCAAGCCTTGGTAAGATGCTCTCGGATGCTCAGCAGTATATGTTTACGACGCCCAGCTACGTTCTGTGTCCCGGTATCGTCATCGTGCTGATGGTTCTTGGTTTTGCATTTCTTGGGGAGGGAATCAGAAGATGGAAATAATTCTTGATGTAACCGATCTTCATATAGAATTTCATGACCACGACCTTCCTGAGACAGCGGTGGAAGACTTTGACCTGATGCTGGGTAAGGGTGAGATCGTTGGGATAGTTGGCGAATCCGGCTCAGGCAAGAGTATGAGTGCCCTTGCCATAGCAGGTCTTTTATCAAGACATCAGATTAAGAAGACGGGCCGCATCATGTTTGACGGCAACGACCTTCTTACCTGTGACAGAAAGACCCTCAGGCAATATCAGGGAGATGAGATTTCCATTATTTTCCAGGAGCCCATGACATCACTTAATCCGGTTAAAAGAATCGGCTGGCAGGTGGAGGAACCGCTTCTTATCCATCATCCTGAGATCAAAAAAGCCGAGCGAAAGGCCAGAGCAATTGAAATGCTGCGGAGCGTGGGCCTGGATAAGGCCGAGGATATCTATTACATGTATCCCCACGAGCTGTCCGGCGGAATGAGACAGAGAGTCATGATCGCTGCAGCCATGATCGGCAATCCTCAGATACTGATCGCAGATGAGCCCACAACAGCTCTTGATGTAACGGTTCAGGCCCAGATTGTTGATCTTCTTAAGAAAATCAACAAGGAAAGAGGAACCTCCATAATCTTCATATCCCATGACCTCAGCCTTGTAAGTCAGCTCTGCGAGAGAGTTATCGTAATGCAGAAGGGCAGAATCGTGGAGACCGGCAAGACCTCAGTTGTTTTTACAAGACCGATGGACACCTATACCAAGAAGCTTATTGCTGCGATTCCCAAGATCGATCTTGGGTAAAGACAGATTTAGAACGGATGAAAGCATATGGCAGATGAAGTTATTAGAATCTCCGACCTGAACGTTTTTTATAAGAACAGGAAGAGAAAGCTTTTTTCAAAAAAAGAAGATAAAAAAGTACAGGCTCTGTACGGAGTCTCTGTTTCCATGGAGGAAGGCGAGGTTCTTGCAGTAGCCGGAGAATCAGGATGCGGCAAATCAACCCTTGCAAGGGCCATTGTTGGCATCAACAAGGACTACACCGGGGAGATATGGCAGAAATATCCAAGACCTCAGATGGTATTTCAGGATCCTTACAATTCACTTAATCCGGCCAAGACCATAGGGTGGCTCCTTGAGGAACCCTTAAGAGTCGACAAGGAGAGACAGTGGACCAAGGAGGAGAGAAGAGCCAGGATTGAAGAGATAATGAAGGATATTGAGCTTCCGCTTAACATGCTGGAGAGATATCCGTCGCAGCTCTCAGGAGGCCAGAGACAGAGGGTGTGCATAGGAATTGCCCTTATGCGTAACCCCAAGGTGCTGATCGCAGATGAGCCTGTTTCAGCTCTTGACGTTACCATTCAGGCCCAGATCATGGAGCTTCTTACCAATCTTCACAAGAAGCTTGGAATATCCATAATTTTCATATCCCATGACCTTCGCGTTGTGTACCGCATGAGTGATCACGTTCTTATCATGAAAAACGGTCGCGTCGTGGAATATGGCAAGACCAGAGATGTTTACAAAAATCCGCAGGCTGACTACACCAAAGCTTTATTGAAAGCAGCCGGTATAACGTAATATTTATTAAAAAAATCTTAAATTCCGTCAAGCTAAATTGGGATTTAAGATTTTTTTTGTATAATTATATTAAGAAAATGTGGGGGTTATCCGATATATGCAGTGAACACAATTTGGCAAGGAAAGGAGGTAAGGCTTATGGCATTAAACAGACTTGGAAATTACGGCTATAATGCTTATAACATACCACCTGCTGCGGACAGCCTTAGGGTTGATCCTAGACAATCGGTAGCTCCCGAACTTAAGGACAACGAAGCTTCACAGACTCCGGAGGAAAGTCCCAAAAAGGAGATGGATCTCACCGTCTCAGAAGTTCCCGTAAGGGATAACGCTTCTATCGAAAACGTCGCCATTTCCTTTGGTGTTTATGATGCCAATGCAATTGACCTCTTTGGAGAAAAGGGCCTTGCATCAGAGGATATGAGACATGCCATCTCAGGCATGCAAAAGGATCATCTGCTTCATGAATATCAGTATTTTGTAGGCGGTAAGGACCTGGCAGGAAAGAACAGAAACATCATCGCAGGAACAGAGGACGGAATCGTTATTCGCCTGTGATAAGACATATCATAAAAGTATATGTGATGACTCGGAGATACAGTTTTTGTATCTCCTTTTTTATTATGCCGGTTGCAGGCGGTTGTGATAAAAGGTACAATTTGCTGTAGGACTAAAAAAATACAATTAGGAGCTTGCTATGCTGAATTATACTGACGGATATACAAGAACCTGCGGACTTATCGGTAATCCGGTGAAACATACGCTGTCACCGCTTATTCATAATGCACTGGCACAGATCAAGGGGATCAATATGGTATATGTTCCCTTCGAGGTTGAACATAGTGATGTTCAGGATGCCGTTAAGGGGGCTAAGGCTCTGGATATACTGGGGCTTAATGTTACAATTCCCCATAAGAGTGCGGTGATTCCTTTTCTTGATGATATAGATCCTCTTGCCAAGGGAATAGGTGCGGTCAACACTCTTGTGAGAATACCCGGTGGCGGCTATAAGGGCTACAACACTGATATGACGGGACTCTACAGAGCAATCAGAGAAGAAGGCGTTGAGCTATCCGGAGAGGCGGTTGTTATCCTTGGAGCCGGTGGCGTGGCAAGACCCGCAGCCTTTCTTAGTGCCAGCAAGGGCGCCAGGAAGGTATATGTCCTTAACAGAACCTATGAGAAGGCACAGTATGTGGCAGCAGAAGTTAACAAGGCTGTTGCGGAAATGGGCCTTGAAGATAAATGCACAGAGGATGGTCTTAGCGCAAAAGGTGAGGCAGCTACCTGGGAAGATATCATTATTCCAATGAAGCTTGAGGATTATGGCAGGCTCTATGAGCTGGAGGACAGATTTATTGTACTTCAGTGTACGTCCGTGGGACTTTTCCCGGATGTAAACAGCGCGGTTATAGAGGATGAGGAGTTCTACAGACACGTCAGCGCTGCAGTGGATATGGTCTACAGACCTCTTGATACCAAGTTCCTTAAACTTGCTGAGGCGGCAGGTGCCAAGACGGTTTCCGGTCTTAAGATGCTGCTGTATCAGGCGGTGGATGCCTTTGAACTCTGGAACGGCTCGGAAGGAAACGACTTTAAGATCAGCAAGGAGGAAGCAGACGAAGTCTACAGATCTCTTATGCTGGAAGTGATTGGCTCACGAAATATCATCCTTGAGGGCTTCATGGGCTGCGGCAAGACCACTGTTTCAGAGATCCTTGCCGACAAGCTGGAACTGGAGCTTATCGATACGGATGAAGTCATTGTGGATACCGAGAAGAGGAGTGTTAACGAGATATTTGCAGGGGAGGGAGAGCAGTATTTCAGAGATCTGGAGACAGAGCTTCTTCGCACCATTGTGGAGGACCACTGGAGAGAAACAGTGATTTCCCTTGGAGGCGGGCTTCCTGTCAGAGAAGAGAACAGAGAGCTTCTTAAGAAGGCCGGCAAGGTTGTGTACTTAAGGACCAGGCCTGAAACTGTATATGACAGGATCAAGGATGACACCACCAGACCTCTTTTGCAGACCAAGGATCCCCTTGTCAGGATAAAAGAGCTTCAGGATGAAAGGCGCGAGATATATGAACAGGCTGCAGACATCGTGGTGGATACGGACGCGCTTACACCTGAGGAAATAGCGGATAAGATCATAAGTCTCCTGGGTCTATAAATAAACGTTGATAGATATGAGCTTTTTTGTTAAAATCTTGTAGGTCTATTGAAAAATTTGGATTCGAAAGAAGGTAAAATTTTGGAAAAAGTACTTGAACTAATATCAAAAGAAGTAGGAGATGCCTTTGAGGCAGCAGGCTATGACAGGGAGCTTGGAAGGGTGACAATTTCCAACAGACCTGACCTTTGCGAATATCAGTGCAACGGCGCTATGGCCGGTGCCAAGAAGTACGGCAAGGCCCCTTTTATCATTGCTGATGAAGTGGCTGCCAAGCTTCAGGATAATGAGATGTTTGAGAAGGTTGATTCTGTTAAACCCGGCTTTCTTAACATTATCGTAAGCGGAGATTTTGCAAGAAGCTACATCGTCAGAATGCTTCATGAGAAGCGCTTTGGCGTGACACTTCCCGGCCATGAGCCCAAGTTCATTATCGACTACGGCGGACCCAACGTTGCTAAGCCTCTTCACGTAGGACATCTTCGCAGCGCGGTTATTGGTGAGAGTATCAAGAGAATTCTTAAATATACAGGAAACAAGGTAATCGGTGACGTTCACCTGGGAGACTGGGGACTTCAGATGGGACTTGTTATAACAGGTCTTAAGGAGAAAAAACCTGAGCTGTGCTATTTTGATCCTGATTTTGAAGGAACATATCCCAAGGAGGCTCCTTTTACCGTAACAGAGCTTGAGGAGATCTATCCTGCAGCCAGTAAGAGATCCAAGGAGGATGAGGCTTTCAAGGCAGAGGCTATGGAAGCAACCAAGCTCCTTCAGGACGGCTACAAGCCCTACAGAGCGCTGTGGCACCACATTCTCAATGTATCTGTTAATGATCTTAAGAAGAACTATAAGAACCTGAACGTTGATTTTGATCTCTGGAAGGGTGAATCAGATGCCCATGAGACAATTCCCGGAATGGTTGAGTATATGAAGTCCCATGGCTATGCTCATGAGAGCCAGGGAGCTCTTGTAGTAGATGTAGCTGAGGAGACAGATACCAAGGAGATTCCGCCTTGCATGATCCTTAAGTCCGACGGAGCTTCTTTGTACAACACAACAGACCTTGCTACCATCAAGCAGCGTATGGAGGGTGAGCACCCTGAGGGAATCATCTACGTTGTTGATAAGAGACAGGAACTCTACTTCACACAGGTATTCCGCTGCGCACGCAAGACCAGACTTGTTATGCCTGAGACAGAGCTTCACTTCGTAGGCTTCGGAACCATGAACGGCAAGGACGGCAAGCCCTTCAAGACAAGAGAGGGCGGCGTTATGCGTCTTGAGAATCTCATCTCCGAGATCGATGAGAAGATGTTTGCAAGGATCAAGGAAGGCAATCCCGAGATCAGCGACGAAGAGGCTAAGAGCACAGCCCACAAGGTTGCTCTTTCAGCTATCAAGTACGGCGATCTCTCCAACCAGCCTGCCAAGGATTATATATTTGACGTTGATAAATTCACTTCCTTCGAGGGAGATACAGGCCCATATATTCTCTACACCATCGTTCGTATCAAATCTATCCTCAGAAAATATGAGGCTGAGGGCGGCAATGTGAAGCAGGCCAAGCTCGGCAATCCCGACAGCCCTGCAATGAAGGAGCTTATGCTGAATCTTACAAGATTTGCCGATGCTGTTGAGAGCGCAGCCAAGGATCTGTCACCTAACAGAATCTGCGGATATATCTATGACCTCAGTAATGCCTTTAACAGCTTCTACCACGGAACCAAGATCCTGTCAGAAACTGATGAATACAAGAAGAGCAGCTATATCGCACTTCTTGCCGTAACACTCAAGGTACTTGAGACAGGCATCGATCTTCTGGGATTTGATGCTCCTGAGTATATGTAAGGATTTGAAATGGATAAGAAAGAACATCTTTTCAGCAACAGGAAGCTTTTCCTGTTGCTGATTCCTATTATAGCGGAACAATTTCTGAACTCCCTTATGGGACTTGCGGACTCCATGATGGTAAGTAATGTGGGCGCTGCGGCTCTTTCGGGAGTATCTCTTGTAGATTCAATCAATAACCTGGTGGTTCAGGCCTTTAACGCCATGGCTACCGGCGGAGTTATTATATGCGCCACCTATATCGGGCAGAAGGATGTCAAAAGAGCCAATGACGCAGCAAGGCAGGTACTGCTGGTATCAGCGTTTATCTCTTTTTCCCTGATGTTCATATGTCTGATATTCAGAAAAGGGCTGTTATCCCTCATATTTGGAACAATCGATGCGGATGTTATGGATGCCGCAAGCATTTATTTCCTGCTGACGATAATGTCCTATCCGGGGATATCCCTGGCAGCGGCGGGGAGCGCTATTTTCCGTGCTCAGTCCGACACCAGGCTTCCCATGAATGTGGCCATAGTATCCAATCTTTTGAATGTGGCGGGAAATGCCCTTTTGATATGGGGATTTGGTCTTGGAGTATACGGCGCAGCGCTGGCTACTTTGTTTTCCAGAATCTTCTCAGCGGTGGTGCTGCTTACACTTCTGCGAAAGAAGGACAGGCAGATATCCGTAAGAGCATATCACAAGATAAGGCCCGATATGCCCAAGATCAAGAATATCCTGGCCATGGGCATTCCAAACGGAATAGAGAACTCCATGTTCCAGTTCGGTAAGCTGGCAATCCAGTCTTCGGTATCACTTCTTGGAACCGCAGCCATCGCAGCTCAGTCCATGACCAATATTTTCGAGAATGTCAACGGCGTTGCGGGAATAGGTGTCGGTATCGGACTTATGACCATTGTTGGACAGTGTCTTGGCGCAGGAAGAAAAGACGAGGCGGTGTACTATACCAAAAAGATGGTACTCTGGGGATACATTGCAATACTTGTCAGCTGCCTTTTTACCTATGCGATTGCAAGACCTGTCACTATGCTGGCAGGGATGCAGGAAGAGAGCGCCAAGCTGTGCATCTATATGCTGGGCTGGATTACCATAGCCAAGCCTCTTTTGTGGGCGCCTTCCTTCGTTACTCCTTATGCGATGCGTGCTGCCGGAGATGTTAAGTTCTCCATGCTGGTTGCAACACTTACCATGTGGCTCTGCAGGGTAACCCTTGCAACCTTTCTCATCAGAGTGATGGGATTCGGGGCAATGGGCGTATGGATCGGCATGTTTGCTGACTGGTTCATACGAGGAATTATTTTTACCATAAGATTTAAGAGTGGAAAATGGATCCACAAAGTAATTGATTAAAAAAATATAAACATACTAAAGTGCCAAAGTAATATTGCCGAAATACAATTAAAAGTTGGGCGACTTTAAGCACAAGATTTTTTGCGAGAATATCCAAAGCTTTTACTTAGGGAAAACTTTCTTAGAGAAGGAGACAAGAGTTTATGAAGAGACGGATTCTCGCAGCGTTGTTGGCAGTATCTTTGGCATTTTCCTATTCCGGTACGGCTTCGGCTTCCGATATTTTGATCGAGGAAGAGTTATCTGAAGAGCAAGACCTTACAGGGATAGATGAGTCGGAGGAGGTTATTTCCGACGAAAAGGTTGATGTGATCTCCGCATCAGAGGGAGATGATACGGAGTTTGACGATACAGAATATGAATTATCGGCTGAGGAAGAGGACATATCTGACCCGGCTGATTCTGATGAGATCATTCCGCCGGGGGGCGCCATGGAAGTTGAAGAACCCATGGAAGTGGATGATCCTGTTCTTGATGAGGAAATATTTACGGATTCTGCCGGCCTTATGTCGATAGAACCCGTTACTTCTGCGCTTTCATCTGCCTATATTCCGGGCACCTTACCAAACTTAAGAAATCAGTCTCCATATGGAAGCTGCTGGGCTCATGCATCGATGGCTCTTGCTGAGATGAGTCTTATAAAGCAGGGGGTTGTAAGTAAAGATGTGGATCTTTCGGAACTTCATCTTGCTTATTTTTGCTATAACTCTGTAACGGATCCCTTGGGAGGAACCCAGGGAGACAAAAACCAGGCGATACTTGAAAGCGGCAGCACGCTGCTGGACCGCGGTGGTTCTGCGGAGTTTGCCCAGAATGTTCTCGCATCCTGGACCGGAGCTGCTGACGAAGATACCGCTAATTACAAGGACATGGCAGGTCAGGCCAACGCCGGAGGGCTGGATTCGTCAATAGCCTACGAGGACGCAGCTCACCTTACTCATTATTTTGAAACAAATCTGAATGTCTCCAATATAGAGAACGTCAAGAAACTGGTTGCCCAGTGCGGCGCTGTATCAGTGGGTTATGGAGCCATTAACTCAAGAAAGACAGCCATCAGTAATGGGGTATACAACAGCACCTACAATTCTTACTATAACCCCAACGCTCAGAATGCCAATCATGAAGTTACGATCGTGGGCTGGGATGATGATTTTCCCAAGAGCCATTTTACCAACGCTCCTGCGGGCAACGGTGCCTATCTTGTAAGAAACAGCTGGAAAGAAGGCAATTACAGTAATATGCAGGATTATTACGGGTATTTCTGGATGTCCTATTATGAGCCTTCACTTACCGGCAAGGCTTTTGCAGCTGTATACGATGCAGCAGATAAGTATGACAACAACTATCAATACGACGGCGGAATGGCAACCTCACAGGCTTATGACTGCTCAAAGGCTGCAAATGTTTTTGAGATCAGAGGGAACAGTGATATAGAAGAGCTTCAGGCCGTATCCTTCTACACCGCAAGCTCAGATGTGGACTATACCGTTAAGATATATGTCAATCCCGATAGCAGTCAGGGACCTGAGAGCGGAATATATGTGCCTGAGTGTACCACCACGGGAAAAACAACATTCGCGGGATATTATACGGTGCCTCTTGAAAATCCCGTTATGCTGGACCACGGAACCCGTTTTGCTGCAGTTGTGGAATTATCCGATTCCGGGAGAAATGCTTCCTTCGGAGCGGAGTATGGCTACACCGGTTCCTGGTACAAAACGACGGTAAGCTCAAGCAGTAACCAGAGCTATATTTATACCAACAACAGATGGGTTGATTACAAGGCAATCAATAGCTATTTCCGTCAGGGAAATATCCGAATCAAGGCATTTACCAAGAACTGCGTATCATATTCGGTGCCTGTGATAACGCCTGTAACGGTGACTTTTGATGCCGGCGCGGGAAGTGTATCGGTATCCGAGATTACAGCAATACCCGGAAATGAGTATGGTGACCTTCCGGAAGCAGTAAGAACCGGGTACATCTTTGACGGCTGGTACACAGAGAGAACAAACGGAAGCAAGGTTACTTCAACATCAACGGTGATAAGTGAGAATCATACGCTGTATGCCCACTATACACCGATAACCTACAAGATCATCTACAATGCCAACGGTGGAACGGGATCCATGTCTCCATCAAGCGCTGTGTATGACACAAACGTTACATTGACTGTAAATGGTTTTACCAGAGACAGATATAACTTTATTGGATGGGATACAAGAGCAGATGGTCAGGGAACATCCTATGGCGACAAAGCGGTTGTTAGGAATCTGCTGTCAACTCAGAATGCCAGCATAACACTGTATGCGCAGTGGGAGGCTGAGCCTGAACCTGAACCCAAGCCCGAACCCGAGCCAGAACCTGAGCCAGAACCTGAGCCGGAGCCCGAACCTGAACCGGATCCTACACCGGCTCTGGATCCTACACCAGACCCAGAGCCTGATCCAGAACCCGCACCTGAGCCCGGTTCGGATTTTACACCAAGTCCTACACCTACACCGACACCGGATCCCACACCGGCTCCGGATCCCACACCGGCTCCGGATCCTACACCGGACCCCGAGCCCGAACCCGAGCCAGAACCTGAGCCGGAGCCTGAACCTGAGCCAATCCCCGATCCGGATCCGATAGTAGATAAATACATCGTTATAAGGGACGATGCCTACAGTGATCTGGCAGGATTCGACATGCTGACAGGAAGAAGTAAGACTCTGCATGTGGAATTCAGCAATGGTGATTCATATGACGGCAGAGTATATTGGAGCAGTGATAACGCTAACGTGGCAACTGTAAGTACCGGTGGTACAGTAGCCGCCAAGATGCCGGGTAGTGCGACAATACAGGCAGTCAGTGCGGACGGAGAATACAGTGCTGTAGCTTCCGTAAATGTTAAACTGGCAGCAACCGGAATCAAATTGGATAAAACTACAGTATCTCTGGGCGTAGGAGAGAGTGCGGTCATAAGCGCAGCTATCCTTCCTGCTGAAGCAGAGCAGAAGCTTGTATGGAGCTCTTCAGATACCGCAGTTGCCCTGGTGAATCAAAGCGGAGAAGTGAGCGCTGTTTCTAATGGGCAGGCAACCATAACGGTGGCCACCACAGACGGAACCGGAGTTACCGGAACCTGCATTGTAACTGTGGGCAAAGCTGTTGAGAGCGTAAGGATAGAGGACGGCGGAGCTGTATCGGTAGCAGCCGGCAAAAATCTCAAACTCAGCGCAGTATTAAGCAGCGAAGATGAAGATGCTTCTTTGAACAAAGCCTATACCTGGGAAGTTAAGGGCGGCACCGGTTTTGCAACCATCAAATCCGACGGAACCCTCACAGGTGTTAACGAAGGAACGGTTACGGTAACACTTACCGCAGCCAACGGCGTATCTGATTCCAAAGAGTATTTTGTATATGTTCCCGTCAAAAAAGCGGTGATGCTGCAGTCAAGCGTTGTCATCTCCCCGGGAAGTAGCTATGCCCTTGGAGTAAACATAGTTCCTACAGTAACAAACGCAAGTGAAGGAGGACAGGCAACACTTGAATCCGGCGTAAAATGGAGTATTGACGCCGCATATTCCAAGTATCTGACTGTTGATGAGGAAACAGGTGTCGTTACTGCGGGAGAGCTGATAAAGAGCAATATTCCCGTCAAGGCCACCTATAAACCTTATGGCGCAGCAGCCAAGACCCTGACCTGCAAGGTATCTGTCAAGAACCAGACTTTCAGTGGATTTAGCCTAAGTCAGAGCAGCGTATCACTGACAGGTGGCAAGCAGGCTACGGTAAATGCCAGGTTTTCTCCTGTTGTTCCCAAAGAGGGCGGTGTAACCTGGAGCATTACAGAGGGCGGAGATTATATTGAGATAAGTGACAGCTCCGATGCCTATATCACGATAAATGCACTTCCTACAGCAGTCGAGAGAACTGCGGTTATCATTGCTACAGCCAAGGCGGATCAGGAAAAGACAGCCAAATGCACCATAACCATCAAGCCTGAGGCTGAGTCCATAAAAGTATATAAGGACCAGCTTGATATCACAGGCGGCAAGTTTGACCTGGCCAAGGGAACCGCTAAAGTCCTGAAGGTAAGTGTACTGGCACTTGATGGATTATCCCCGGCAAGTAACCAGAAGGTTGTCTACAAAGTTGATAATGCCTCTGTTGCCACTGTAGGAACCAGCGGTAAGGTAACAGCCAAGAATAACGGAACCGCCACTATTACAGTGATATCTGCTGAAGATGGCGCTGTTTTTGCCACCTGTACGGTGAATGTAGTCACTCTGTCATTAGACAAGACTGATGCCGTAATGGGACTTAAAGACGGTAATAATACCCTTACAATAAGCCCTATGGGCGTTACAGAGGATACTGAGCTTGTATGGACCATAAGCGACGCAGCAAGGGTTAAGGCCCATCTTGAGGAGAATGGTGAACAGCTTAAGTCTCTTGAAGGAAAAGGAACAGCCAAACTCGTTATTGAGGGTGTTAACTCAGGCAAGATCAAGGTTACAGCCTGTGTAAAAGGAACCAACAAGAAAGCTTATTGCACCGTTACCATATATTCACATGTAACAGGCCTTAAGATAAGCGGACTTGGAAATCCGGTTTCCGATGAAGACTTCGATTATATCAAGTCGATCAAAAAAGGAAAGACCTCTACAATAAAAGCGACACCGGAGTATTACAAATATACCGGTAAAAAATATGTACTTAGCACAGCGGTGACTTATAGAAGCAGTAATCCCGAGATAGTGACGGTATCAGATGCCGGCAAGATAGCGGGAATAAGTCCCGGTATAGCCTACATCACCATCACCACTGTTGATGGCGGATTTAGCAAGGTAGTAAAGGTTACTGTCAAATAAAAAGCATATTGCCAAATGTCCGGAAAAGGGGCGTCTTACAGACGTCTCTTTTTTGGTGAATTACGAACAATTATTTCCAATAAATTGCTATTTATTATAGACCTGCCTGATTCTATGATTGTTATCAGATAATCCCTTTTTATTACTGCAAAAATGTTCAAAATCCATTATAATATTCCACGTGTGATTAAGAGGATTACTTGGATGATGAACCAGACAGAAATTACTTTTTTACAAAAGAAAATCGCAGATTATCCCGAGAGAATAGCAAAGCTCCAAAAGAGACAGGAGATGATAGCTATCCCCGCAGCAACAGAGATAGACGCAGCGATCAAGGGGCTGAACGCCTATATCATTCAGCTGACGGCTACTAAGAGCGCCTTCGATAAGATTGAAGCAGAGGCGGGGGAAGATACAGATAAGCTGATGAGACTATCTGAGGAATATTCTTCGCAGAACGGTGATGTTCCCGAGACCTGCAGATTAAGTCTTGTGCAGATACAGCATATTCTCATGACAGTGAAGACACATACAGCATCGCTGGGAGAACTTATCGACAATGCTGCCTCTGCCAGAGAGAAGCTGGAACTTGCCCGTAAACACAAGAAGACTCTTGATGTGGTCAATCTTTTAAGAATGATAGAAAAGGGAGACGGATACAGGTTATGAAAAAAGAAAATTCCATGAAAAATGCCATATTGGGCGGAGGCTTGTTTGGAGCAGGCTTGATATCTACCGTGGCCCTTAATATGAACTCTACAGATATCATAATAACAGCCGGAATTCAGGCACTAAGGATGTCAGTTATTGCAGGAGGCGCAGTAACAATTGTAGGCGCAGCCATGGCAGCGATAGCCACAGCTTCCATAATAGGCGAGAAGAAAAAGAATGCGCAGTTCATGGCTAAGGATATTGAAGCCAAGGAAGAAGCCATCCGCAAAAAGAAAGAAGACGTACGAGGACTTGTCACAGGCCTTATGCAGGAGGAAGAGAATTTTGTTCCTGTTGGGCAGATCCTTTTAAAAGAGATGGATGACATGGATGAGTTCGCCGAAAGAAGCGACAAGCTCTTTGAGTTTAATGATATGAAGGAATTTGAGAGTATGAAGGAGATCATCTCTCAGGCCAAGACGGCTCTTTATCACAACTGCCGCGGAATAGTCAATCTCTATGTTGCCCTTGAAACCTCGGATGAATTCGTTACCGAGAGCCGGAAGATCCTTGACAGCAACAAGGAGATAAGGGACAACGCCAAGAAATTCCTGCTGGAGCTTGCACGCTATACCAATGAGCAGAATGAAGATACCGATGCGGTAACAATGATTCAGGATTATGCGGATGCCATAGGGCAGTCCTTGAGACATACCTATAACTAAATTGGCATTTCACATATAGGAGGAGTAATATTATGAGAATGAAAAGATTTTTAAAGGGCGCAGCAGCTGCAGTTCTTGCTCTATCAATGACAGCCTGCACCACAGACAATGTAACAGTCAATAACACCCAGACAAGTGCTCTTAGCTATGATGATGCGGTCAAAGAGCTCAACGCCTTCGTCAAGAACATCAATCCTCAGACGGTTTCAGCGAGACTTGATGTTGACATGGAGGAGGCTTCAGTTGCTGATTCACTGGCAGATATCGATACCTTTGATATGATGCTTAAGGGCAACGGCGAGATCAACCTTGAGATTGCAGCGCCTTCTGAGTTCAGCGGTTCTGCATATCCTGATGAGTGGCTGGTTGCAGTCGGTGAGAAATTCAACAAGGAAGGAATCACTGTAGATGGTAAGAAAGTTACCGTTTCCGTAAGAAAGATCTCATCAGGTGAGACCCTTACTTATATCGCAGAGGGTGGTTATGAGCCTGATCTTTATATCCCTTCCAATACAATGTGGGGTGACATGCTGGATGCCAGCGGCGTCAAGACAGTTAAGCTGGCTGACAGGATCGCAGGTAACACAGCCGGAATCCTGATGTCCAAGGATGCCTATGACAGCTACCATGAGAAATACGGAGAGGTTACCGTGGACGGCGTTCTGACGGCAGCAAATGCAGGAGATCTCGTTTTTGCATATACCAATCCTTATACTTCCGCAACAGGTATGAACATCCTGTGCTCAATGCTGTACGCTTTTGATAATTCCAATCCTCTTTCAGACAAGGCAGAGAAAGAGCTTATCGCATATCAGGATCATGCACCTACAGCAGCTTATACAACTTCAGTTCTTAAGGCTTCCGCAGCCAAGGGTATCATAGATGCCATGGTAATGGAGGAGCAGACCTATATCAATACCAAGTCCCTTAAGGATTATGTATATACACCCGCAGGTGTTCGTCACGACCATCCCGTGTATACTTTTGGCTGGGTGAGTGATGAGAGACAGGAAGCAGCCAAGTTATTCGTTGATTACTGCTTATCTGATGACAGCCAGAAGATGGCTACAGAGCGTGGCTTCAATCTTCATGAGGATTATGTATCTCAGGACTATGGAATGAAAGGCTCAGATTACCTTGCAGCCCAGAGAATCTGGAAGACCAACAAGAACGGTTCCCGTCCCACCATCGCAGTTTTTGTAACCGATATTTCAGGCTCCATGAACGGTACCAGAATCAATTCCCTTAAGTCTTCACTGCTTAACACAATGCAGTATATTGATGCCAGCAGCTATGTAGGACTTGTAAGTTACAGCGACAAGGTATATATCAACCTTCCTGTTAAGCGTTTTGACAACAAGCAGAGAGCATATTTCAGCGGTGCGGTCAAAGACCTTGAGGTGGGCGGACAGACAGCAACCTATGATGCAGTACTTGTAGGAATGAACATGCTTCTTGAAGCTTCCAAGGAAGTGCCCAATGCCAACATGATGCTCTTTGTTCTTTCAGACGGAGCTCAAAACGCAGGCTACAAGCTTGAGAGAATCACTCCTATCGTTGGCGGACTCGGAGTATCTGTTTACACCATCGGTTATGAGATGGAAGATTCCGACAAGAAGGAACTTCAGGCACTTTCAGGAATCAACGAGGCTGTATGTATCGACGCCGACGCAGATGACATCGTAAATGAGCTTAGAAATCTCTTTAATGTAAACATGTAACACCAGGGTAATAAGTCTTCCCGAATGCCAAGCTCGCTTGGCAATTCGAGGAAGACTTTTTTACCCGTCAAAACACGAGGGAAAAAGCAGGGGTTAGGGGCCCCGCAATTTCCGAGTGGTTTGTAGGAGTGCGAGAATGACTCAAAATTTTTTTGCCACATTTTTATTTCCTTCGTATAAATAAGAGAGTAAGAAAATAAACAAAAAATACTGTTAGAACTTGGAGGAAATAAAAATGTCAGAAATGATCATGGTAAAAGATAATGAACTTGAAAATATCGCAGGCGGCGCAGCAGGAACTGCTTCAACACCAAGATTTGCCATCGGAGATAAGGTTATGCTCCTTATTTATCCTGAATTTGGAGTTGGTACCGTCATGAATGTATATATGCAGGCATCCATGTGGAAATGCGTTGTAAGATTTGATTCCGGTATGATAGATGCTTCTGATATCGAGTTCATTCCTGCATAAAAAACTAAAAATCATGTAAATTCTAAAGCCGCCAACCGTGCGGCGCATGAGGGAAGCAGGGAATACCATTGAGATGGATGAATATCAGGGCATGTATCATGCATTTGACATGATAGATCCGGATCATGAACTCTCATGGATTGCGATTGGCCGCTTCCACTGGTACTTTGCCTTTGCCGTGAACCATTATTTCGCTCCGCAGGAGTGAAACTATCTGAAACATTGTCTGATAAAATGACTGGAAATCAGAAATATCCAGGTCATTTTTTTTGCGATTGAACAGCCGGCAAATGCGAGGTACTAAAAGATATGCATCAATCCGAAAAACATAATATGGAAAAAGGGGGAAAGAAGAAATGAAGCATCTTCCGAGATCGTTTCTTGCATTCATGACTGCCTTCTGTCTGTGTACCGGATGCAGTGCGCCTG
>JAEEGL010390221.1_pt1 | contig 18911 bp, 19 predicted proteins | sample 9134231 | NCBI WGS metagenome assembly JAEEGL01 (sample SAMN16246548, study PRJNA631951) | gut metagenome | biome: gut microbiome; feature: rumen; material: fiber-attached | host: Bos | place: Iran: Karaj | collected 2018-10 | reverse complement strand
TAACTGCTAGATAAGATTACGGCACCATGTTTCCCTTGCTCGGGTAGGTCAAAAAACCCAAACCGAACTAGCGGGTAAAAGAAGCCCTCAAACATCCTACCCAGTTTAACCCCATTTTCTGGCCATTCACTATCTAATCTCATATTTTCCCAAATTCGCTCTTTAGTCCATCCTAACGTCGCCTCATCGTACTGGCTATATGCTTCTTCGCCGGCGCCACAGAAGACTCCGTAGCTGCCATATTTGTCTCTCTCAAAAAAACTATTGTTGAGTGGTCCAATATAAAATCTAGCCACATTTTCACGGATAGTCTCTGGCCTATTTGCTTTGTCATCATAATGAGGAAATAAAAGCTCATTGTTGTTCCTGGCCCGCAACTCATCTCTAAGTGCAAGCCGGATTGCTCTGTTACGATTCGAATTTTCTGCATCACGTTGCTCTATTTCTTTAAATAACTCGCCGTAATAACGTTGCTTATGTGATTCCGGGTCTTTTTTCCGAAATTCAAAGCCAAAGACAGGATCGCCTCTTTTATAATCCTTAGGATCGCCGTACATATGTGGTTTGTTTATAGAAACCGGCGTCAAGAACCCCAGGATAGCATCCTTGCCAAGATTTCGTATTATTGCCATAATCCCATTTATTCGTTCTTCATATTGCGCCTGAGTTTCGGTATCGAGCCGAGGATACTGCTCTCTGATACCGCGTCGCTCTACAGCCCTCCTTGACCAATATTCATCTGGGTATTGTTCCAAAATTTTCCAACCAGCAGGTTCACCATTTTTATTTATCGTAGCTCGGAGTACTTTCTTTACATAGGATTGATGTTCACCATGACCCATATTGCCTTCATTTTTAGTTTCTTATATTATTATAGCACTCCTGCGTATGATATAATATTTGAAAATTAAGTGGAGATAAACTATGGAAAATACCGACAATGGTAGAGCTACGAGCAACGAACCGTTTGACGTCTTTTTGTGGGCAAATGAGATTGACGAGGTTAAGAATAATGTATCAGCCGAGTTGTTTTTGTTTAATAAAAACTACACGCCGTACAAAATAAAGTACTCTGATAAATTGACTGGCGCGGTGAAAGCGATGTTTATGCAAGAAGCAATTTCTTATATTATTACTGAGGCGGATAAGGGGCTAGAGTGTCGCGAATATGAGCGAGCTGATGGTGAGGAAAAAGTAATTTATCGCACTACCCTAGACAAGGTTGGCCGAGCCGAGACATTGATTCATCTTATCGAAAACGAATATAAGGACATTGATTATTTTTCTGAAAACGAGTATGACTTTAAAAAGGTTAAGGGCATCATTGCAAGATTCACTTATCCTGGCGAAGAGGGCATGAAGGCGTTCTATATCGCGAAAATTCTGCCAGCTTCAGCAGCCCTTAAAGGTGCGACATCTTGGGAGATTAATGGTGAAAGCTTTGAACCGTTTTCAGCTGAAATCGCCCTTAAGATGCCGGATGATAATCAGGTTGCGATTGTGGACGGTAATATCATAGTATTTAATCAGGCTAAGTTTGAAAACTTATTCCAATATGACTATAAGTCACAAGTAATCGCTGAAGCTAAGGCGAAAGAATTGACCGAGAAGTACAAACTTTCGTTTGCCGAAGGTCTCACGCTTGATTCACTTTTGGCCGACAAAAAACCGATTCTAAAGAAAGTCCAAGCCATGGACATCGCCGAAGAGATGTCGCAAGATAAATTGCTAGACTACGCAGATGAAATGCAGCTAGAGCTAATGACCGATGACGATGGCTCAATTATTATTATGGATGACAAAGATTTGACGATGTTTGTGAATTTGATTAACGAGGATTATTACATTTCACCGGTGAATGGCAAGAGATACGAAATAAAGAGCAAGAAGTTGTTAAGCGATCCCGACGGTGAGCCCCCAAGAGGCTAAAAAGCTAGTTCTTTATTTCGTAGTACGCTTCGTTAATAAAACCAGACTCGCCGAGTACGCGAAAAGTCTTTTCTAGATCTTCCTTGGCGGCCCGTATAGAGTCGTTAGCTTGGAGCAAAGATTCAATCTTAGCGTAATAGCCTGGCAAACCGTCTACTTTGTCTAGAAAAATAGTGTTTCCCTCGCCCATACTAAGTTCCTGACGACGACGAGAAATCTCAGCGATAGGCTTAAAACCAAGCTGTAAGATGATGTTGACTAGTTTTTCGTAGTCGGTAACTGGAGTATTTTCCACGATGTCTAGACCGGAATCTTCGATGTGACGCTTCAAAATAAAATAGTATTTAGCAGGTCGATCAACTGATTTCATTTCGGTACGCATAATTAGGCGCGGAAAGTTAGCGTGCGGAGTGTAATTTTTGGGGACATAAATACGATCGTGTTGCCAGTAAAGTGACGAGAAATCTAAGTCGATATCAGAAAGTTTCTGAATAAACTCATCATGATTCTTTAACTTGCATTTTACAATAACTTGTTTCATGAATTAATTATACCACGCCACCCAAAACTTGGGGAGTGCCATCTTTAGTCTTACTGCAATATAATTAAACGATTATACATCACCTATCACTCGATTGCTACAACACAATAATATCTACTATACGGCCCTCTACGGATTTGACGCCGTTAAAATCATTCTCAATTAGCTTAATGAGGGGTTCAATATGGTCAATAGCCGGATCGAGCTCTAGCCATGTAGTAGGAGCGGAGAAAGCAATGAGTTTTAGATGCTTTTGATTGGCGTCAACGAGATCAATCCTGAGGTGACTACGGTCTGTCCCCATACGCACAACATCGGCAAACTGAACATTCTTAAGACGAAAAATCGGCTCCTCGTTCCCTGCCCCGTAAGGCTCGAGTTGCTTTAATTCGTCTAGTAGTTCCAAATTTATCTCTGAAAAATCTTCGATATCTAAGTCTTCGTGGCTTTTGAAGAAACTTTCTTGGTTTTCGAGATGAAGACTCTTGTAATATTCGTTGATTTTTTTGCGAAAACTATTAAGATTTTTGCCTTCTACTCTAACGCCAGCCGCCAAAGCGTGGCCGCCACCACTAATAATGCTGTCTTTACTAAAACTCAAAGCCTCGGCAAGATTAAAATCGCCAAAGCTACGACCGGACCCCTTATAAATACCATTTTCCGTCTCGGCGAGCACGAAGGCCGGACGATGGTATTGTTCAACAAGCCTACCCGCTACAATACCAAGGATACCTTCGTGCCATTTTCCGGTTTCAATAATAACCGGTTCATCACCAACTCCGCGCTTCTCGATCTCGCTCGTCGCGGCTAATTGTTCAGTCTTACGTTTTTTGTTCAGAGTTTCCAATTTCTCAGCCAGAGTAGCCGCCTGCATAGGTGACTTGGCTCGCAATAAATCTAGTGATAGATTGGCGGTAGCTAAGCGACCAGCAGCATTGAGACGGGGGCCAATTTGAAATCCGATTGACTCAGCGTTAAATTGTTTAACCCCGGCACGACGTACGAGTTCAGCTAGCCCGGGACGGCGAGTTTTTTCTAAAACTTTGAGGCCGTAATATCCAAGACGGCGATTTTCACCCATTAAGGTCATACTGTCGCAGATGGTTCCAAGCAAAACTAGGTCTAAAAGCCATTTTTCCTGCCCGCTCGGAATAAGCCCCGCTCTTACCATGGCTTCCGCGAGTTTAAAAGCTACGCCAACTCCAGCAAGATTTTGCAGAGTAACGGTAGGATAATCCTTGCGATGAGGGTTGATAACTGCAATTGCATTTGGTAAATCTGACGTAGTTTCGTGGTGGTCGGTCACTATAGTATCAATATGCGCAACGTTTAGTTCATCGATAATCTCATGATTACGAGAACCACAATCCACAGTAATGACAAGCATAGCGCTAATTTCCTTTGCTTTTTGGATGAGTTTCGGGCTCATACCGTAGCCGTCCGCAAAACGATCTGGAAGCATAATTGTAATCTTCTCCGGCAATACGCCAGCCAAGATTAAGGCTTGTTCCATAACCGTACTTGCAGTAACGCCGTCTACGTCGTAATCCCCATAGATAAGAATGGTTTCCCTTTTTTCTATAGCCATCTTGATGCGGTTTACCGCTTCGTTCATGCCGACAAGCAAAAAAGGGTTTTCGCCATTTTCGTACCGAGGATTAAGAAAATCTGAAGTAAGTCTACGTTTTTTAAGCAATTGTTCAAAAATTTTACTCAATTTTGGCCCCTGTTATTAGCCAATTGTTTTAGACGGCTTGTTGCCTTTTTGGCTTTTGATCACGATACTTTGAAGTTCTTTGAGAATCGGAAACTGCTTGTTGGTCTGGTAAACTTTCGTTCGGCCTTTTTTAGAAACAATTAAGAAACCACCCTTCGCCATGCGCTCAAGTTCCCGCTGAATGTTCCCTGGATCCTCTTTGATGAGTTTAGCTAATGCTCTCACGTGGGTTTTAAAATCTGGGTACTTAGCAAAAACCACCAATATTTTTCGGCGCACTCTAGATGTAACGAATATTTCCAGCATATTACCTCGCTTAAACTAATGACTAGTATAGCATAGAATTGGTAAAAATTACAACAAATTTAACCGTAAATGACCTTACTAAATAACTCAAGCCTAGACAAGTTCTGCCGGTCATAAGTAGTCCGGATTCCCCCCCAATATCCATGCTATAATTAACTCATGTTTTATGAGGTGATACCGGAGGGTAAGTTAGAAGCGCTAACCTATAATTATGATATCGACAAGGCTAGCGTCAACAATATTAATGGTTCCCTTCTTCCCGGACAAATTGTGACAGCGCCAGTTGGTCGCAGAATTGTGCCTGGCATAGTTGTTAAAAAAGTTGCACAACCAGATTTTAAAACCAGACCGATTAATAAAGTTTTGTATTCAAAGCCTTTGCCGGCACAGCTGCTGGCCGCTACTAGATTTATTCACGAATATTATTTAGCATCATCCGGGCAAGCCGTGTCGTTAATTCTGCCACGAGGCGTAGAAAAAAAGCGACGTAGTGGCTCAAAACTAATGTTGTCCTCGGTAAATGCACCAAAAACAACGCAAAATGACCAGGCTCGCTCCCAAGTAGCAGATAAAATTGCAGTTTTCACGCAGAATTCCACTCCCGAACGCAATAAAACCGAACATTTGTTCGGTGATGCTTCACTGGGCGGGTCCTGCCGTCGCATGCTTCCCCCACCCTCGCTTGAGGCTCGGGCGGGGGACCCCCAAGCGACGTCACCCGCCCATGCGAATCATCCCGAATTATCAGCAATCCGACTGAATCCAGCCCAGAAAAATGCCCTAAAAGGCCTCCAGGAGGCCCCAGGAACTACGAAGGTGCTGTTTGGCGTAACCGGTAGCGGCAAAACCAATATCTACCTTAAACTGGCTCAAAATGCCCTAAAAGACCATAAATCTACTATACTCTTGGTGCCGGAAATTGCCTTAACTGGGCAACTTGTTCAGGTTTTCGGCGAGGTATTCGGTAACAGTGTAGTAATGATACACTCCAAACAAACCGAAGCTGAGCGACATTTAATTTTTGAACGAATTTTACTTTCTATGGAACCACTCGTGGTGATTGGGCCCAGGTCTGCCCTTTTTGCGCCATTATCTAATCTTGGGTTAATTATCATAGACGAGGAACACGAAATGACTTATTTCCAAGAAAACGCTCCTAAATATTCGGCGATTCGGGTGGCGAGTTTTATAGCAAAACAGGTAAATTGTCCGTTGATTCTAGGTTCCGCCACGCCAAGCATTGAGGATTATTATCTAGCTTCCAAGCGAGGAGCGACCATAGAACTTCTCGAAAAAGCAAAAACAACGGCGATCAAGCCAAATATCAAAATAATTGATTTTAAAGACAGAGATGCATTTAGCAAAAATCGGTATTATTCTAATGGCTTACTGGCTGCAATAAAAAGAAATGTTGCACTAAAACGTCAAACCTTAATTTTTCACAATCGCCGAGGTTCGTCGCCGCTTACGTTATGCGAAAATTGCAGAGAGGAGATTCTTTGCCCAAATTGCTTTTTACCACTTACATTACATGCAGATGAATTTACCCTACACTGTCATACCTGCGGGTTTTCTGAAAAAGTTCCCCTAGTCTGCCCAAAATGTAAAACTCCGGGATTAATTCATAAGGGATTCGGCACCAAACTACTGGAGTCCGAACTGTGTAGGCTCTTTCCAGAGGCGAGAATCAAAAGATTTGACGCAGATAATAAAAAAGGTGAGGGGCTTGATACTCTATACGAGACAGTGAAGTATGGTGAGGTAGATATAATAATTGGAACCCAGACAATCGCCAAAGGCCTGGATTTACCCAAACTAGCCACCGTGGGTGTAGTGCAAGCGGATGCTGGACTCTCGCTGCCTGATTATATGGCAGAAGAACGGGCATTTCAGTTGCTGACGCAGGTGATTGGACGAGTCGGGCGAGGCCACTTGAACGAGGCCGAGGTTTTTATCCAAACTTATCGACCAGAGCATCCAATATTAAAATTCGCAACAGAGGAAGACTATAAAGGATTTTATAAATATTTAACCAGAAAAAGACAAGAATCTGGTTTCCCACCCTATCGTTTTGTTGCAAAAATTGAAATTACAATGAAAACAGAGTCAATTGTACTGAGAAAAATCAGGGCTTTGGCAAAGGAAATTGCCTTAAACCCTAAGCTTGTTGCTTCCCCACCCTGTCCAGCTTTCCACGAGAGAACCGCAAGAGGTTATACTTGGCAAATCATTATCAGAAGTCGTTCGAGAAAAGCTCTGACGGAAGCGTGCGCTGGTCTTGATCAAAGTTTCAAAATAACCTTAGACCCACCCGGGCTACTGTAAGGGCAAGAGATTACGCCTGGCGGCATTAGTAAGATATAAAATATCATCTAAAGTCGGTTTTAGTTGCTTTATGGCAAATCTTCGCTCACTCCAAATTTCAATTAGCCCAATAACCTCGTATTTGTAAATGCCATAAATTTTATCTAGGTTGCCTTCAAGATGCCATTCATCCGTCACGCGTGTCTTTAAATACTCCATCATTGCACAAATAGTATTCTTGTGGCCACCTTCAAAAAGCACGATAAAAATGGCTTTATTACTTGAGATAAATACAAGAGTACGAAGAAAGATTGCTCTGATTCCGATGTTATTTGCAAGGAGCTCGTCGATAGATTTAATGTAATTTTGCAGTAAGTATTCTTCATATTCGGCAGGAATAGAGTGAATCTTCTGATGATGACGATACAATGTAGAACGCGAAATGCGCGCGGCGCGAGCAAGTTTTTTAGCGCTAGGATAATCTCGCAAAGTAAAATATGCGATAAAGATAGCTCGCTCGGTCTTTTGAAAACGTTTATTGGACATTTTCTCCTCTGTCAGCCCACTCGCTTTCATAGAATGATTATATATCGCTAAAAAATGTCTAGCAAGGCTTCAAAGTTTAAGCATTTTGTGATAGAATGGTGGTGCAAATAAAATATTAAAACAAAAAGGAGAAAAAACATGTGCACAGGCATACGTTTTAGCGACGAAAAAGGCAATTTGTTTTTCGGACGCAACCTGGATTGGTCTACTGGATACGGGGAAAAGGTAGTCATTACTCCGAGGGGATATAAATATAAGTCCGCATTTCTAGGTGAAATGCCAAATTCCCCAGCTCTAATTGGTATGGGGATTGTAGCCGAAGGAGTGCCATTATATTTCGACTGTGCCAACGAGCACGGTCTCGCTATTGCGGGGCTAAACTTCCCTGGTTATGCTGCCTATGAGCGGGCAGCGGTAGACGGCAAGACGAATGTAGCCGCTTATGAGTTTCCTCTTTGGGTAGCTCTAAACTTTACTACAGTAGATGACGTAGAAAAAGCCCTCAAAGACGTAGCGATTGTTGCAAAACCAATCAACGAGCAATATCCAGTATCGCAATTGCACTGGATTATTGGCGATAAAGATCGTTCTATCGTTGTAGAGTACACCAAGAACGGAATGGAAATTTTCAAAAACGATGCCGATGTGTTGACAAATCAACCTGGATACAATTGGCACCAAGAGAATATGCGTAACTACATGAACTTATTCCCACAGATGCCAGAGAAAATCCAGTGGGATAGAGCCACAATGACAGCATTTGGTTCTGGCTCGTTGATGCGCGGTTTGCCTGGTGACTACTATTCGCCATCCAGATTCATCCGAGTTGCATACCTAAATTCGCACTATCCTACTCAATCTTCAGAAGAGGCGAACGTATCTAGATTATTCCACACCTTGACTGGCGTAGCGATGATTGACGGTGCTGCGGAAATGGCAAATGGTGACTATGAAAAAACGATTTACACCGGTGGTTATTCTGCTGCTACCAAGACTTACTACTACAATACCTACGAAGATCCGGCTATTAAGGGCGTGAGTCTAAATGGGCAAAATCTTGATTCTACTGAACTGATTGTATTATAGTAGCCTTGTTGGGACAGTAAACCGAACTGGCGGGGCTCATCAAGTTATTCGTTCTCTGGGCGAGCCCTGCTAGGCCTTTCTCCTCCCTAAAATTGGCGACAATTTTTTGGGCTCCTCTAGGTCCGTCATCCGTCTATAGCCTATTAGTGGCGCCTCGAATACTAAAACTTGAATCCCTGAATTACTTGTCTCTTTTGGTGGAATTTCGAGAAAAATTCACGCTACTCCAATCAGGCGGCCGAATTTAGGGATTTATGTACCGAAAGCTTAAAATTACCCCTAGAATATGGTATAATGGGCTTATGAAAATTATTACCACGCCAGACGCTAGGTTGAGAGAGAAATCCGAGAAAGTACATCAGATTGACGATGAGATTCTTGGCATTATTGCTGATATGCGAAAATTGTCCTTAGATTGGGAGAAGGATCATCCTTTTGAGCTATCTGCAGCTATGGCTGCGCCTCAGGTGGGCATCAATAAGAGAATCATCATCATTCGCGACGACATGGAAGATAAGCAAAACGCTACTTTTACAGCGTTAATTAACCCGGAAATTATCAAGGCAGATGGTAAACTTAAAAAGAGTTATGAGGGATGCTTATCAGTGCCGTCTATTTACGGAATGGTGCCACGCGCAACTAAAGTTCGTGTAAAAGCGAAACTAGAGGACGGCTCGGAGGTACGAATCAGAGCAACTGGCGAGTTAGCTCGCACGCTTTTACACGAGATCGACCATCTAAACGGGATTCTGTTTATCGATCATATCAAGGGAATTAAGGATGCTTTTTATGAAATGGATGATAAAGGCGACCTGATACCGGTTGATTATGATATAAAAATTGCCAACAATACAAAGTTGTGGGGTGAAGAATAGAGATAAGGGATTTTTGATTAATGAATAGCAAAAAGGTAATTTTTTTTGGAAATGGGCTATTAGCCGATTATGCATTAGCAGTAATGGAGCAAGAGTGCCAGATTTTGTTCCACGCAAGGCGAAAAGAAGACCTTGAAGAGGTCAAAGAAATCAAGCGAGCCAACCCAGAAGCGCATGGCATATTGGCATCATTTGGGGTTATGGTAAAATCAGACGTTTTAGATCTTTTTGAACCCGAGGGGATTTTGAATATTCATCCTTCCCTGTTGCCAGCCTACCGCGGGGCATCACCAATTGAGACCGCAATCTTAGATGGCGATTCCGAGTTTTCGGTATCAATAATGAAATTAGCCAAAGCAATGGATGCAGGGCCACTTTATTATCAAACTACTCTACGTGACTTACCACTAAACAAGGACTCAATTTATCAAAATTTGGCCGAAACCGGAGCTAGGTGGATTTGCCAAAATCTGGATTCTTTACCAACACCTCAACCGCAAGACGATGAGAAGGCGACTTTTTGTGGTAAATTCGACAAATCGATGTCGCCACTAACGCCGGAAACCGATACGGCAGAGACTACTTTGCGAAAAATCATAGCTTTTCAGGGCTTTCCAAAGCCTAAATATGCGTTTTTTGGCCAAAATTGTATCATTTTAGAGGCTCATATACTCAAGCCGTGGGAAACGGCCCCTCTTGTAATTCGCTGCTCCGGAGGGGGTTCTGTGGCCGTAGACAGACTACAACCGGAAGGACGCAAAGCGATGGACGCAAAGGCATTCCTGAACGGATATAGACAATGACTCTACCTGCGAGTTGGTTGTTTTCTTAACTTTTTGCTAAAAGTGTTAAAAAACGCGTAAACGCTTCGTCAGATTACGAAGTAATATTACATGTTGTCGTTAGGACGATTTTCGCCATTAGACCCGTCGTGGGTTGCGGGGATTAGTTTAGCACGATTGGCGCGAATTTCAGCTTTGATTTCTTCGATTGTAGAATTGACGATTTCGCGAAAATCCGGGCGGTTCTTTTCTAACCACTCAATAGCTTCACTTTGATCGTTTATCATATCGAATTCGTTAAGCTGTGGCTCCGATAACCCACTCGAAATACGCTCACCAATGCGAATCTCAGTTTCTCTTTGAACGTAGTCTAAGAATTTTTGTTTTTGTTCTTCTGGCATAGCCTGAAGGCCTAAATCTACCAAAAACTGTACATCAAATTGCATCATTAACTCTCTTACAGTTATTATAATGTGAGAATTGATTAATTACCAACTTTCTTGAAGCCGGATTGTTCTAACCACTCTACGGATTTTGATAAACTAATGCCATTTGAAGCGTCGCCACTGTAATAGTTGCCGAGGAGGTTTTTGATCTTGTCGATGTCTACGATATCATAGTCTACGATTACGACTTCCACTACGTGGTCATCTTTATAATCAAGAGTGTCGCTATAACCATCAATATCTTTGGTAGCATCAAGTAGGTCGCCGAGCATTTCGCGAGCTTCTGCTTCTGTTCTGACGCCTAATGAGCTATATGGAATAAGGCTCTCGGAGGTTTGTTTATAAACGCGGTCACCTTTTGCATAATATGTCATAGTAATAGTTGCACCGTTTTTTTCCGATTGTAAGGTAACAATTTGCTCATTATTACTGTTGATAGCAAGAATCGATACAACTATCACTGCAATAGCTACAATTGCACCGACTATTGTGGCTATGATTTTCTTTTGATTTTTTTTCTTATCTTTGACCATTTTTCTCCTTTAATTGACTAACATTATTCCATTGTAGTATAAATTTTTCTTTTCGTAAAGTCTAGTCGCAAATGAGAATTTTCCTTTTCCCATATCGCTTCGCTGGTAAAGTAGCTAATTCTAGTTTAACATGTTCTGGATCCTTATTATGGAAGTCTTTAAATTCAGCTGGCGTCATCATATTTGGCAAACCCATATGCCATCTTTCGTAAATTCTTTTAAGGAAGGAACGAATACCATTTCTTCTGATACTTTGAAGCCATCGATAAAAAGTTGCTCTACTCTTTCCTAGAGTGGCAGCAATAACTTCAACTGATATATTTTGTTGTTGCATTTTATATGCAACCTCGTAACATGATATACTATTCATGAGACAAGTCCTTTCTTGTAATTGGTTGACATTCAATTACTACTTTACAAGGAAACTTGTCTCATTTTTAGTGAGAATTTTGCGGATCACCATTCAAGCAAAAGCGGTTTATTCACAAACAATAATATAGCTATAGGATTTCTTTTGAGGAAGCCCCACTATAATGTGCGCCTCCTAGATTCGCGAGTGAAAAATTGAAGGCGATCGCCAATTTGGAGATCAATTTTACTGGTAGTTTTTAGCGCTAGACCACCGGTCTCACCAGCAACGAGTTCTTTGACTTCGATTTTCTCTTTTTGGACAGAGGAGACCTCAGCCTCGCCAAGGTTGTCTTTTCTTCTCATAACTCTCACCATGTAGCCCGGTTTAACTTCGCCGGTCAAGACTTCACCACCGGCAATAATGCTGGTCTTCTCAGTTCGAAATACACCGAGGACTTTGAGTTCACCTTTTTCTTCTTCAATAATCTCAGCATCAAGGAGATTCTCCATTTCGTGTTTTGCGTCATCTAGGAGCTCATAAATCACCTTAAAAGTACGAATTGAGACATTGTCGCGAGCCGCCATTTTGCTAATATTGATTGGCACAGAGACATTAAAGCCATATATTATGGTATTTTCGCCGGCACTCAAATAAACATCGTTTTCGTTGATGTCGCCTACGCCAGTAGAAACGATGTTAAGGGTAATTTCGCCCTTGGTATCAATGAGACGAAGGCTATCTACTACCGAGGTAACAGAACCGAGTACGTCACCTTTGACGATGACATTAAAGGTCTTGGTGTTATCTGCGACATTCATCATACGAAGAAGGTCTGAACTCGTAACGTTAGTATCGGCTAATTCGTTGGCTGCCGCCTGTGCATTGAGAAGTGCCATCTTGCGAGCAGTTTTCTCGTCTTTGACTTCCGTAAATCTATCGCCAAAATTTGGCAATTCCTTAAAGCCGGTAATCGTAACTGGCGTGGAAGGAGTAGCTTTACCCTTAGGTTTGCCACGCCAATCTAGCATAGTACGAACCTTACCATAAGTGGAACCAGCCACGATGAATTCGCCAGTTTTAAGCTCCCCGCCAGTGACGAGTAAATTCACTACAGACCCTTTCCCTGTCTCCATATGTGATTCAATTACGAGACCTTCAGCTGGGATGTCTACGTCAGCTTTAAGCTCCTCGATATCAGCAGTGAGCAAAATCATGTCTAGAAGTTGATCTAGGTTTTGATTCATTTTGGCGGAAATTGGCACCATTGTAATATCGCCACCCCACTCTTCTGGCTGAAGGCCATTTTGAGAAAGATCGGCCATGGTACGCGGAATATCGGCACCCTCACGGTCTATCTTGTTGATGGCAACAATGATTTTAGCATTGGCAGATTTAGCAAAGTTAATTGCTTCAATAGTCTGAGGCTTCACCCCATCATCGGCGGCTACAACAATAACAACGATATCGGTAAGCATGGCACCGTGTTGACGGATTGCAGCAAAAGCCTCGTGGCCCGGCGTGTCAAGAAAAGTGATTAATCTGTCGTTATGCTTCAGCTGGTAGGCCGAAATGTGCTGGGTAATACCGCCGGCTTCTTTCTCTACAGTCTTTTTGCTTAGAAGCGTATCTAGAAGCGTAGTTTTACCGTGGTCAACGTGACCCATAACGGCTACCACCGGCGAACGTAAGACGGCCTTATCAGATAGTTCCCTACGATATTCAGAAGTCTTGGTAGAAGTATTCTTGCGTTCTAGTTTTACGTTTTTTAGACCTAATTCATCGATAATAATAGAGGCAGTTTCAAAATCAAGACGCTGATTAATGGTGGCGACGATGCCATTCTTAAAAAGCGTGCCGATTAGCTCGGTCACAGAAAGACCAAGAGCTTTAGACAACTCGTCCACGGTAATAGAACCAGCGATTTGGATTGTTTTTTCTTCCATAGTTCTCCTTTCTGTGTAGTTTGCGATGGTCGGTATTTTTTTATGGTTGCTTTTTGTGCCTTACTACAAAAAAATAAGATTCTGTATTTGATTTTAGCACATTTTAGAAAAATATGCTATAATGGTGGTATATTATCCCGGGTAGCTCAATGGTGGAGCAAGAAGCTGTTAACTTCGAGGTTGCTGGTTCGAGTCCAGTCCCGGGAGCCATTAGAAATAGAAGAATGCCCTAAGGGTATTTTTTTATTTCTAATTGTTTTCTGGGCTGGACGAGAACCAAAGGTTCGACCGGACGACGAAGCGAGCAAATATCGGGAGCAAGCTCCCGATATTTCGGGCGAGGAGGAACGGAAGACTTTTTACGAAGTAAAAAGTCTAGTCCAGTCCCGGGAGCCATTTTTTTTATTAAAAGCTCAAAAAAGATGGACTCGGAATGGCTATATTAGAAATCTAATTATTCTCTGGGTTAAGATGTGAGTCGGGCGCCTGCTTGACGAGGTCCCGGTTAATGCCTTCGCTAATTCTTAGATAATCTCCTCCGGGATGATAATCGTCATCGTGGTAAGAAAAGGCTCGACTATAACCACCATTTTCGTCCGGCCAAAAGTACATAATTCCGTGTCGCACGGTTTTATCGTTATCGTCAAACCTTACATAATCGAAGGTTAGATAGAATACGTTGTCTTCATCACTTATCCCATACCCGGTCATCTGCCGAAAGCTACCGCTATCAACCACTTCGTATTGTTCGATATAGTCTTTGAGTAGGTCGTCGGCTATGGCTAGTTTTGCCGTTTCGAACTTGGTTCTTTGCTCTAAGGCTTTAAAACCATACATAGATACGCCATAAATAACCAACAATGCGAGGAGTAATACCATGGCAATCCAAGTAGATGGATGACATGGTATGCATTTTGAGTCGCACTTAACACAAGTAGATTTTTTAGTTTTCTTCATATTTTCCTCCTTTTAAATTTACTACCAGCCGAACATAACTTTAAATAAACCGAGTGAAACTGCCAACATAATGAAGCCGGCGACTAGAACGCCCGCCAAAATAGCAATTACGGTCTTTTTGAAATCTAGGTCTAGGATACTCGCCGCCAAGGTGCCGGTCCAAGCACCAGTGCCAGGCAATGGCACTGCGACGAAGAGAAACAAAGCAAAATACGTGCCATGTTTTCCTGCTTTCTGGAGCAGTTTCTCGCCACCTTTTTTCCCTTTTTTGAGACAAAAATTGCAAAACTTCTTAAATGGCTTCCATTTGCTTTTGCTTCCCCATGCTAGAACCTTTTGCGCAAAAAGATAAATAATTGGCACCGGTATAATGTTACCGACGATAGCGATTATCAAGACCAACCATTCCGGAAGCCCCAAATCCATCCCAACTGCAACCGGAATTGCACCACGAAGCTCAATTAGTGGAATCATAGAAATGATTAAAACTATAAGAATCTTAAAAAACATAATTTTATTTTATCATATTTGGTTGAATGAAATAATGCTATTTTACTATTAATGCACCGATCGTTTTAAGCCATGTATCTATGTCTAACCTAAACCTTGTTCGCTCTATAATTAAGTGGCGATATCATGTCTCTTTGTAACATCAGCAAAAGGCGAGCCTTCTTGAAGTTCAAAACGGTATTTTTGATTAATGTTGGGGCAGACTGTCGAATCAATTTCGCTGATAAATATTTTATAGGGGCGACTCCATAGCATATGATCTCCGTACAAAGCGCGGTAATTCACCATTTTCTCGCCAGTTTCTGTGTGTGTAGAAATACTTTCAACAATATAATAATTGCCTTTATAATGTCTATAGATACCGTGGACGACTACTTCGCGTTCTGGCATGACCGAGCCTTCTTCCTACTTTTTTCTTCTTTTTCAAGTTCACGAAAAGCCACTTTACCAACTTTGGTTTTTGGGAGTTTATCGCGAAACTCATAGGCAGCCGGCAGTGCATAGACTGGGACATTCCGTTCTAGTAGTTCCCTAATTTCGCGTTCGATACGTTTACCGGGTCTGTAACCTGGCTTAAGCACAATGAAGGCCTTCGGAACCTGACCTTTGTAGTGGTGGTCTATACCGATAACTGTGGAAGTTAAGACCGCCTCGTGCGAATTAATCACCGATTCCAGATAGGTCGGGTAGATATTATAACCTGAAGAAATTATAATTCGCTTCAAACGTTGTGCAAAGTAGATTAATCCGTCTTCCCCCAGATATCCAATATCTCCAGTATGAAGCCACAACTTACCATCATCATGAAGACGGATGGTCTGTGCGGTTTCGGCGTCATCACCGAGGTATCCCATCATAACTAGTGGGCCAGAAATACAAATCTCACCTTCCTGGCCAGGAGCTAGCTCCTTGAAGGTATCATTCTTGATGATTTTAAAATCAGTATCCGGCATAGGTACACCGATGATGCCATCCGCAAAAGTATGCTCAGGGGACAAACAAACGGCTCCCGAACCCTCGGTGAGACCATATCCTACTCGGATTTTAGCCTCAGAGCCGTGATTTTTGAGGAATTCGTTTACTTTATCCCTTAATGTTTGGTTTAGGGCGTCACCGCCACAGATTACCGCCGCTACGGATTTTAAATCATCTGATCTAAGTTTAGTATTGATTAAGGCCTCGAACAATGTCGGGACGCCGACGATAAAGTTCGGCTCATTCTTGCGAATGATTTCAGCAAACTGTTTATGCGAAAAAGCAGGGATAAGAATACATCCCATACCGCGACAAAGCGGAGTGTGAATACAGACGCCTAGTCCGAAACAATGGAACAGCGGCAAAATAGACAACACTGTAGCCCCGGGAACAACCTGGCGAATCATAGTACCGTCACAGATGGATTCGGCATTAATATTGAGATTCGAAAGCATGACAGCTTTTGGTGCGCCAGTGGTGCCACCAGAGTACATAATAACTGCTAGATCTTCCCCACCGCGCTCCTCATAATAATCACCCTGATAGAAATAAGAGTTAGCAATAAAATCTTCCCATAGTACCACACGGTTATCATTAGATGGTAAGCGTACTTTTTTAACATGAAGAGTATTATAGAGCTTCTTCTTAAGGAAACCAAGACCGTCTGATGGGCGCACCACTATGATACGTTCGAGCTGCGCAGTGTCGCGTAGCTTATATATTTTGTCAAAAACCGCGTCGATAACAAGCACATATTTGGATTCTGCTACTTTGATATAATATTCAAGCTCTTTTTCAGACGACAAAGGATGCACCATGTTGCAGACGGCCCCAACCATATTAACTGCATAAACCATAGTAATCCCCTCTGGAGTGTTTGGCATGCAAATCGTTACCCTATCACCCTCCTTAACGCCATAGTTTTTGAGAGCACGAGCGGCCTTCTCGATTTTCTTAATAAAATTCTTATATGTAACTTTATGGCCGTAGTAAACATACGCAACGTTGTCTGGCCATTTTTCCGCCGACTGCAGAACCATATCAACCATAGAACAGTCGGGATATTCAATTGTAGAGGGAGCACCCTCTTCTTTGTAGTATTTCAGCCAAGGTTTGTTCTGGTTTTTTTCGTTATCTTTTTTCACAAAAAACTCCTTGTGGTAATTATAACACAGAACTGCGAGTTTCGCCATTCGCTCATTTTTATAATGGTTTTGATGATAGCTCAGCGGTTCGCCAACGTATTAATTCTCGCCTCGACCAGCTTCTTAAATGTATTAATCTTGGTTTGCCGTATCTGCGCAGCCAACTCTGTCGCCTTTCTGCTATCAAGCTTCCTCAATGCGTCTTCTATTTGGTTAAATTTTACTCGTATCTCGTTTTCTACACTGTCCGCAGAGGAGCTAGAATCATCTTCGCCCAATTGTTTATTAATTAAAATGCGGGCGGCAAGTGTATAGAGATCAGTTCCATCAATCTGCCGCTCGTACTCAGTGCTTGTTTCGCCTATAACTTTAGGACGTCGAGAATAAATTTCTGCGATGAGGTCCCGATAGTCCTTTGCGGTCTGCCCCTCTATCCTGGGGATTAACTCCGAAATAATAGACATGCCTTCTTTTTTTGAAAGGCGTAGCTCGTTACGATTGCGTCTTTCATTCTTTCCAAATATAGGGCTGGTAATTTTAGCCAAAAATGACTTTTTTCTCGCTTTAGATTTCTGATTCTTCAAAGCGAGATCTTCTCTCTCGGCATCGATTGCTATTTTATAGAGCCCGAGCTTCGCCTTCTTAAGTTGGCTCCGGATATAATCCTGCTGTTCCTGTGATATATTAGGAGTCTCTCTTAATCGTTTTTGAAGTTCGGTAATCCTAGATAGACACCGCTCAATTGCAATATCAGCCTCCGACCATGGATCAATCAGAGCATGTGCGGCAAAGAACTGGAGATCTCCATTATTGTAGGCATTCAGTATACGTTGTCTATATATTGCATCGTCTTCGTTTTTCTCTTTGGGGATCTGGTTATGGATTTTTGTGATATACTCAGCATATTCCTGGCCAGTTTGCCCTTCTATTTTTGGGATACAATTCGCAATGGTGGTCATACTGTCCCCTGGAACCCACTGAGGTTTGTTGGCTGTTCCTTGCAATAAGTTTAGTTTTTCATTGTATATTCTCTGTTTATCTAGAGCATTTCCGTATTTTTCTGTTAATATCCTGTAGGCCACTCTTTTTTGCCCGTTTTCTTCCTTTCGTATTCTTTCTAAATGAACTCCGAGACGCGCCAACTTTCTTCTCTCGTTAAGAAAATCTTCGGTCACTGCGGCCGTCGAATTAGTCGCGATCATGGCTATTTTGCCGATTTCTTGTCTTCGTGCTTTGTCAACTTCCTCATTCGTCTTTTTTTCAAGCACACTCCAGTCTAGTTTGCCATTATTGTCGAAAACATCTTCTATGTTTCCAGGATTACCGTTTTGATTGTCGTGGTTGGGGCCGTGTTTTCTTCTAGATGCTCTTGGCATTATCCTCCTTATGCATAATATTATACTATCTACATATCACTGTCAACGACAAAAAACTCCCAGTGCTGGGAGTTTTTTACTTGGCTATTATTTAGCGATTGAAAGGGAGATTTTGCGGCCTTCTTTGTCGATATCTAACACTTTGAAGCTCTTACGCTCATTTAGGGTAAAGATTTTCTCTGGGTCTACATCGGAGCCTTCGCCAAGCTCAGAGATATGAACTAAAGCCTCTACGGCTGGGCTAATTTGTACAAATGCACCGAATGGCGTAATCCTCGTGATAGTTCCCTCAACCTTAGAACCTTTTTTGAGACCTTCAACTTCTGAGATCCAAGGGTCTTCGACGAGTTGTTTCATCGATAGAGACAAGCGTTCTTTGTCAATAGCGATGATTTTAGCCTCAATCGTGTCGCCAACTTTTACGTAATCGGATGGGTTATTGACACGCTCCCAGGAGATTTCAGAGATATGAATTAACCCCTCAATCCCATCAACGTTGACGAAGACGCCAAAGTCCACTACGCCAGTAACCACACCTTTAACAGTGTCACCAACTTTAAGCTCGGCAAAACGAGCGGCAAGACCATC
>JAEEGL011727842.1_pt1 | contig 18912 bp, 17 predicted proteins | sample 9134231 | NCBI WGS metagenome assembly JAEEGL01 (sample SAMN16246548, study PRJNA631951) | gut metagenome | biome: gut microbiome; feature: rumen; material: fiber-attached | host: Bos | place: Iran: Karaj | collected 2018-10 | reverse complement strand
TCCGGCCTTAAGTAGATCTCTGACTTTTTGTCCTCGGTGACGCCCATGAAGGTCTTGAACATGAGGTTGAACTGGCGGATGCCGGTGAAGTTCGCCTTTCCGCAGGTCGGGCAGCATACCTTATGCTCTGTGATGAAGGCTTCCATCTGCTCGTTGGACCATCCGTCCACGCTTCCGCCGAGGTCTATGCCGTTCTCAGCCGCGAAGTCCTCTATCAGCTTGTCCGCTCTGTGGCGCGCGTGGCACTCCTTGCAGTCCATAAGAGGATCGGAGAACCCTCCCACGTGGCCGGAAGCCACCCAGGTCTGTGGGTTCATGAGTATGGCTGCGTCCAGGCCTACGTTGTAAGGAGATTCCTGAACGAACTTCTTCCACCACGCCCTCTTGACATTGTTCTTGAGTTCTACGCCTATGGGGCCGTAGTCCCACGCGTTAGCAAGGCCTCCGTAGATCTCGGAGCCCGGATAAAGGAAGCCTCTGCCTTTGCACAGGCTTACGATAGTGTCCATCGAAAATTCTTTGCTCATGTTTTCCTCTTTGTATAAACTTTATTATTCTTTGTCGAGATCCACATATGTGGAATCGAGCTCTTCTTTTATTGCCTCAGCGAGATCTTCCGCGGCTTCAGCCACGTCTTCTACGGCTTTTTCTACAGCATCGTTCTTTTTGATGTACTTTCCTGCGAGCTCTTCAGCCTTGTCCTTTGCGGCTCCGTAGAGTTCGGTGCCCTTATCCTTCGCTGCGCTGTAGAGCTCGGAGCCTACGCCCTTTGCAGTTTCGTAGTAAGCGGAACCCTTTTCCTTTGCGGTAGCATAGATCTCGGCGCCCTTCTCCAGTACCTCGTCCATTACTACTCCGCCCTTGTCCTTAACGGTGGAATACACGTTTCCGGCCTTCTCGGACACGTTGACGACGCTTCCGTCTTCTTTGACGAGCTCCACCCTGCACCTGGTGACGGCTGCCGCAACTGCGGAGGCTACCGCGCCCCAGGGGAAGAGCACTGTGCCGACAACGCCAAAGCTTACCGGCAGGTTGAGGATGAGGTCGTCCCCGTGGTATATCCTTATCTTGGTGACGTTGCCCTTGCGGACAGTCTCCCTTACGGTGTCCACGATCTTGCCTGCAGTCCTCTTTTCGGAACTTGCGTAATCGTTATCGATATTCTCTTCGATGTAGATGATGGCATCTACTACGTTGCCGCCGGCGAATTCGAGGGCTTCCTTAGCCTCTTTATAGCTCACTCCGGTGCGGTCTTTTACTAATTCGATCTTTTCCAGTGTGATCTCCATTGTGTTTCTCCCTTCTATATGATGAGTGATTCGCTCTTCAGGGCGTCTATGCCCAGATGGAACGAATAATATGCTTTGAGGATCCTTGTAAGGCGCGCCTGCACATCCTTTGGGATGGAGAGCTTCTCCAGGCTGCGTATGGGATGCGCCTGTACAAAACGGGTAACTTTTATTATATCATCGGACACTTCAAATATCAACGGATTTAATACAGTTCCGGGAGTAATGCATTCTCCGCACACAAGGCCGCCGTCCTGGACGCTTAAATACTTCAGTCCTTCGGTCTTACCGCATCTTACGCAGGCGTCCGCCTGGATGCCGCTTCCCGAAAGTACCAGAGCCTTGAGCTTAAAGCCCAAAAGAAGTGTTCCGAAGTCGGAGCTGCGGGCCTCGAGCATAGACAAAAACTCCGAGAGAAGGTTGAACATGCCAGCTGCCGGCTGGTCTTCCTCCAGAAGCCTGTCGGAAAGCTCAAGAGCAACCGAGGCCGCCGCGAACTTGTCAATATTCTCCCCTATCGAAAAGAAGCTGTTTATGGTCTCAGCGCCATTGATGCTGTAGCTCTCGCGGCCTTTGAAGATCTCGTAGCGGCCGAGGGTAAAAGGCCTCAGCGCCAGAGCCGACTTGTTCTTTCCTCGCTCGGAGATGCTGGTACCGGCCGAGATCTTTCCGTACTTTTTGGAGAGCAGCACTATCATGCGCCGTCCGTTCACGGTCTTTATCTGCCTGAGTATTATTCCTTCGGTCTCGGTGTACATCTATTCCTTCTTATATCCGAAATTGCTGATGGCTATGGAAGAATCGCGCCAGCGTTCCTTTACCTTTACGAAGAGCTCCAGGTAGACTTTGGCTCCGGTAAGGGCCTCGATCTCCTCTCGCGCGGCTTTGCCTATGCCTTTGAGCTTTCTTCCGCCTTTACCTATTATTATGCCCTTGTGCGACTGCTTTTCGCAGTAGATGGCAGCGTAGATACGGGTGATGTCCGGCAGTTCTTCGTAGCGCTCTATCTCCACCGCTACGCCGTGCGGGACTTCCTCCTCCAGGTAGAGCAGCAGCTTTTCCCTTATGATCTCGCTTACCAGGAAGCGTTCCGGATGGTCGGTTATCATGTCCGGCGGGAAGAACATGGGGCCTTCCTGCGCAAGATCCGCCAGCTTATCCAAAAGAACGTCCACGTTTTTCCCCTCCAGGGCGTTGGTGCCTATGATGGCGTCGAACAGGCCCATGGCCTCGTAGGTCCTGTAGATCTCCCCGAACTGCTGCGGATCTATCCTGTCCATCTTGTTGATGACCAGGATCTTTGGGGTGGAGACCTCCCTGAGTTTTCCTATTATAAAAGCGTCGCCGCCGTTGTCTTCGTACGGACCGTCGACGAGGAACAGCACCGCGTCCACCTCTTTTAAGGTGCCGATGGCGGTGTCGGTCATGTATGTACCGAGTTTGTTTTTAGGCTTGTGAACCCCCGGGGTGTCTATGAATACCAGCTGGCAGACCGGCTGTTTTCCGTCCATCTTCGTCCAGATGCCGCGTATGGCGTTGCGGGTGGTCTGGGGCTTGGCGCTGGTGATGGCGATCTTTTCGCCCAGTATGCTGTTCAAGAGCGTGGATTTGCCCACGTTGGGGCGCCCCACTATGCCTACGAAACCGCTCTTCATCTGCTTATTCCGAGAAGCTCCATCACGGCTTCCTCGCGGGCCCGCATGTCCTGCTTTTCGTCCTCGGTCTCATGGTCGTAACCGAGAAGGTGCATTACAGAGTGCACGAAGAGGTAGACTATCTCGCGCTCCTCGCTGTGTCCGAATTCCTCAGCCTGCTCGCGGCAGACGTCCTCGCATATTACCACGTCGCCAAGAGCCAGCTCCTCGTCTTCGGCAAGCTGCGACTCGTCGGGGATGGCTCCGCCTTCGAACGCAGGAAAGCTGAGCACGTCCGTCTCCCTGTCTGCTCCGCGGTACTCCTTGTTGAGCCTGCGTATCTCTTCTTTGTCCACGAAACTGACTGAAATGCTTGCGCAGTCCGGATCTATGCCTTCGCCTTCCAGCGCGGCGACAGCAGCAGCTTCCAGTGTGGCCGCGGTCTGATCGTCAGGCCTTATGTCTTCGTCAAAGTATAAAGTCATTTATTCCTCCGCCCATTCGGGGTGTTTTGTTATGTATCTGTCGTAAGCGTTTACTATGCGGCGCACCAGCGGATGGCGCACCACGTCGGAATCTGTAAGGGTACAGAACGCAATGCCTTCGACTCCTTTTAATATATGCATGGCGTCCACAAGGCCCGAGCGCTTTCCGCGCGGCAGGTCCACCTGGGTTATATCGCCGGTAACTATCACCTTTGAGCCGAAGCCCATCCTCGTAAGGAACATCTTCATCTGTTCCTTGGTAGCGTTCTGGGCCTCGTCCAGTATTATGAATGAGTTATCCAGGGTGCGTCCGCGCATGTAGGCAAGAGGAACGACCTCTATGGTCTCCTTTTCCTTGAGGCGAAGCGTAGCTTCCCTTCCAAGTATATCGTAGAGCGCGTCGTAGAGCGGCCGCAGGTACGGGTCCACCTTTTCCTGAAGGTCGCCTGGCAGGAAACCCAGACGCTCGCCGGCTTCAACAGCAGGCCTTGCAAGAACTATCTTTTCAACATCTTTGTTTTTGAGCGCGTTTATAGCCATCGCTACGGCTATGTAAGTCTTTCCGGTGCCGGCCGGGCCTATTCCGAAGGTTATGTCGTGCTTTTTTATGGCGTCTACGTAGTTCTTCTGGCCTATGGTCTTGGCCTTGAGTGGTTTGCCCCGGAACGTAAAGCAGATCACGTCCCGCGAGACGTTGGAATCGTTGTAGGAAACGCCCTCGCCCGCAAGAGTTATGATGTAGTTGACTTTCTGCTCATCCAGGACCTGGCCGTTCTCCGCCGCCTTGAAGAGCTCGTTGATGATGAACGCCGCTTTTTCAGCTTCGTTGCCGTTTACGATGACCTGATCCCCGCGGTAGGTTATGGTGCATCCCGTGGCTTTTTCAACAAGATTGAGGTTGTAGTCGAATGCGCCGAACACCTCTGAGAATTCCACGGCGCCGCTTGGTTGTATCCTTAGCTCGCTCAAATTTACCTCCTGTATACATGACCGGGCCTGCTACACTTCTTCAGTTCGAGTTTAACACAAAAGCAGCATATTTACAATTAAATGAATCGCAAACACAGCGCAAAAAAAGCTTGCATGAACATATACTCGTGTGTATAATAGGACTGTTCCGATTTGGACAGGGAAGGTGGTGAACCGTTATGGCACAGATCACAGTAAAAGAGGGCGAAAGCCTGGAAAACGCTCTTAAGAGATTCAAGCGTTCCTGTGCAAGGGACGGCATCATGGCCGAACTGCGCAAGAGAGAATGCTACGAGAAGCCAAGCGTACGCGAAAAGAAGAAGTCCGAGGCTGCTCGCAAGAAGGCTAATAAGAGGTATTAATTCCCAAAGAAATGTCCCGCTCAATACCGAGCGGGACGTTTTTTAGTTATTGCGCCGGATCAGATCAGCCCGGGGGCCACTTCATTGAGCGCTTTCCAAGAAGGTGCACGTGCAGGTGCTTTACGGTCTGCCCGCCGTCATCACCGGTGTTAATGACCACGCGGTAGCCGTTCTCAAGGCCGAGGGCCGCTGCGATGTCCTTTATCTTCAGCATGATGTGAGAAAGGAGTTTAGCGTCCTCCTCCCCTGCCGCGCTGAGCGAGTCCAGGTGCTTTTTAGGGATTATAAGAACGTGTACCGGAGCCTGGGGATCCAGGTCGTGGAAGGCCAGGATCTGATCGTCCTCGTAGGCTTTATTGGACGGGATATCGCCGTTTGCTATCTTGCAGAATATGCAGTCCGACATATGTTTCTCCTTTTCCGCGGCGTTTGCGGACTCTTTTGCTTTGAGCTTTCCGCTGACGCCGTCTTCGAATATCTCCTGTATTATAACATCCACAAAATCTTCTGTCATGTCTTTTCCTGAAGGAACCGCGAAATACACCTCTGTATAGTTGGAGGCGTGGCCGCGCCAGACGACTTCCCCTGTGGCAGCCGACGCGTCGAGGACCGGCTCTTCGGGAAGCACGCGCTGAACGCTGCTTATGAGGCTCTTCCTGAAAGCTTCAGACTGTTCCTGTGCCGCGCGGGCGAGCCTTTCTGCCCTCTCCTTCTTTTCCTGCGCTCCGACGTGCCCTTCCATGCCGCTGGCTTTGGTGCCCGGCCGGTCTGAATACGGGAAGGCGTGGACCTTCAGGAAGCCGGCCTTCTTTACAAGCTCCAGCGACTGCTCAAAGTCCGCCTCCGTTTCGCCCGGGAAGCCCGCGATGATATCCGTGGTTATTCCGTAGTGAGGGTCGAACTCCTTGAGTATCCTCACCATGTCCAGATAATCTGCGCAGGTGTAGTGGCGGTTCATGGACTTTATGACTCTGTCCGAACCGCTCTGCGCCGACAAGTGCGCATGGTGCGCAAGCTTTTCGTATTTGAGAAGACCGGTCAGGTAATTGCTGTCCACGACCGTGGGCTCCAGCGAGCTTAAGCGTATCCTGAAGTCCCCCGGTATATCGTTTATAGCCTTTACCGCTATCTCTATACCTTTTACGCCCTGCCACTGCGCGCTGCCGTCGTCCAGATCGTTTTTAAAGCCCTTTTCCGCCCCGTAGAGCGCCGTATTTATGCCTGTCAGTACAATTTCACGGCAGCCGGACGAAACAAGCTCAAATGCCTCGTTTTTGATGTTCTGCGGGCTGCGCGACCTTATCGGCCCCCTGGCGTGAGGGATGATGCAGTAGGAGCAGAACCTGTTGCAGCCGTCCTGAACTTTTATGAGCGCCCTGCGGCTCCCCATGAGGCTTTTTACCGTTCCGAGCTCCTCGTAGCAGTCCTCTGTGACCGGGCAGCCGGACGGTCCGGGGGCTATACCGCTGTCAAGAAGGCTGTTGATCCTCTTCCTTTCCGAAAGGTAATGCTCCACCAGCTGCGGCACCGAAAGTTTGTTTTCCGTACCGAGGATTATGTCCGCCTCCTCCAGCTGCTCCGTTTCGAGCGGGTTTGTCTGGGGATAGCAGCCCATGAGCACTGCGACCGCCTCAGGGTTCTGTTTTTTCATGCGGCGCAGGTACTGGCGAGATTTTCTGTCCGCCATGCGGGTAACGCTGCAGCTGTTTACCACGTAGACGTCCGCGGGCTCGCTTTCTTCTACAACAACATAGCCATGGCGCATGAATTCCTGCGCCACGGCCTGAGTCTCGTACTGGTTGACTTTGCACCCGAGGGTGTAGAATGCGACCTTCATATCAATCGAAGAAATCCTTCACCTTATCGGACCACTTGCTCTTCTTTTTGGACGCGGGGGGCTGCTCCACTACCGGAGCCTCTCCGAACTGCCGCAGCAGCTCCTTCTGGCCGTCGGTAAGGTTGGTGGGCACCACAAGGTTTACCTTCACCATCATGTCCCCTGTCCTTCCGGTGCGAGCGTTTCGCACGCCCTTGCCGCGCAGCCTTAATGTGGTGCCGGGCTGCGTTCCGGACGGGATCTTGCAGGTGATGTTCTCCCTGAGGCCTTTTATCGTGACCTCGTCGCCGAGCGCTGCCTGCGTGAAATTGATTGGTATAGTGGTGTAAAGATCGTCGCCGCTGCGGTCGAAGACCTTGTGCGGCTGGATGTTGAGAACTATGTAAAGATCTCCCGGCTGGCCTCCGTTGCGCCCCGGTTCTCCCTGGCCTCTTAAGGTCAGCACCGGGCTGTTCTGGCTGCCGCCGACTCCGGCAGGGATATCCACAGTAAGCTCCACGGTCTTTCTGACCTTGCCTGCTCCCTTGCATTCCGGGCACGGGATATCGATCACTTCTCCTGTTCCATGGCAGGTCGGGCATGTCCTTACGGAACGCATTGCTCCGAGTATGGTCTGCTGCACGGTCTCCACCTGGCCGCGTCCGCCGCAGCTGGGGCATGTGTGTTTTGAAGTTCCGTCCTTGGCGCCTGTGCCGTGGCAGCTTGCGCATTCAACGTTCTTGGTGAGCTTGATCTTCTTCTTGGCGCCGAAAACAGCCTCCTCGAAGCTGATGTTCATGCGCTGCTGTATGTCAGCACCTTCCACGGGGCCGTTGTAGTTTCCGCCGTAGGAATTTCCGCCGAAGCCTCCGCCCGTGAACATGTTGAATATATCTTCAAAACCGCCGAATCCGCTGCCGCCTCCGAAACCGCCGAAGCCTCCGAAGCCGGATCCGCCTGCTCCGCCGAAGCCCGCGTTGGGGTCTACTCCCGCGAAACCGAACCGGTCGTATTTTTCCTTTTTATCGGGATCGGAAAGAACAGAGTAGGCTTCGTTGACCTCCTTGAACTTTTCCTCCGCCTCCTTGTTGTCCGGATTGCGGTCCGGATGATATTTCATAGCCATCTTGCGGAAGGCTGATTTTATTTCGTCCTCGGAAGCACCCTTCTGGATGCCCAGGACCTCGTAATAATCTCTCTTATCCGCCATTAGTTTTCTCTTTTTTGTGTTTTCTTGTGATCACAAGATACAGGCCCTTTTCAGGCTCACTCTTTGATCTTGCCCGCACTATCACTAACAGGATAAACTCCGGGCGGAATAAATCCGCCCAGAGTAATGCATCTGCAAACAAATTACTTGTCGTCTACGACCTCAAAGTCCGCGTCTACTACGGTGTCGTCCTTGGCTTTGCCGCCCTGAGCGCCTGCGTTCTGATCGAAGCCTGCGCCGGGGTTGAAGCCCGCTCCGCCCTGTCCGGGGTTGAATCCGCCGCCGAAACCGCCCATGTTGCCCGGGTCAAAGCCCTGCGGACCTGCTCCCTGTGCTCCGCCCTGCTGTCCTGCAGCCTGCTGGTAGAGCTTGGAGCTCATGATGTGGAACTGCTCGGTGAGAGCCTCGATTTTGGATTTGATCTCTTCGACAGTGCCGGCGTTCATGGCCTTTTCGAGCTCGTTTCTCGCATTGGTGATCTTGCTCTTTTCGTCTTCGGAGAGCTTGCCCTCGAGCGTCTTGAGATTCTTATCGGTCTCATAGATGAGAGTCTCGGCCTGATTCTTTACTTCTATCTCTTCCTTCTTTGCCTTATCCTGAGCGGCGTACTGCTCGGCTTCTTTTACCTTGCGGTTGATCTCGTCCTCGGAGAGCTTGCTGGAAGAAGTGATAGTGATGTTCTGGCTCTTTCCTGTGCCCAGATCCTTTGCAGATACGTTTACGATACCGTTAGCATCGATATCGAATGTTACCTCGATCTGAGGAATTCCGCGCGGGGCTGGCGGAATGCCGGTCAGCTGGAAGCGTCCGAGCGTGATGTTGTCGGCTGCCATCTGGCGTTCGCCCTGCATTACGTGGATATCGACTGCGGTCTGGTTGTCTGCCGCTGTGGAGAAGATCTGGCTCTTCTTGGTAGGAATAGTAGTGTTCCTTTCGATGAGCCTTGTAGCTACTCCGCCCAGAGTCTCAATTGACAGGGACAGCGGTGTTACATCCAGCAGCAGTATGTCGTTGACTTCGCCGGTAAGAACGCCTGCCTGGATGGCCGCGCCTACAGCGACGCACTCATCCGGGTTGATTCCCTTGAACGGCTCCTTGCCGGTGACCTGCTTTACAGCTTCCTGGACTGCCGGGATACGTGTGGATCCGCCTACCAGGATGACCTTGTTGAGGTCCGCGTTGGTTACGTGAGCGTCTGCCATGGCCTTTCTCATAGGCTCGATCGTGCGCTGCACGAGGTGCGCGGTCAGCTGGTCGAACTTTGCCCTTGTAAGGTCCATGTTCAGGTGCAGCGGGCCTGCCTGGTTAACTGTTATGAACGGCAGATTGACGTTGGTGCTCTGGCTGGAAGAGAGCTCCTTCTTGGCTTTTTCAGCGGCTTCCTTGAGCCTCTGCATGGCCATTCTGTCGTTTCTGAGGTCTACGCCGTTTTCCTTTGCGAATTCGTCCGCCATGTAGTTCATGAGGACGTTATCGAAGTCGTCGCCGCCCAGCTTGGTGTCGCCGTTGGTGGACAGTACTTCGAATACGCCTTCGCCCAGCTGCAGTATTGATACATCGAAGGTGCCGCCGCCGAGGTCGTATACCAGGACCTTGTGGGAAGCGGTATCCTTGTCAAGTCCGTAAGCAAGAGCTGCCGCGGTAGGCTCGTTAACTATTCTCTTTACGTCCAGACCGGCGATCTTACCTGCGTCCTTGGTAGCCTGCTTCTGGCTGTCGGAGAAGTACGCAGGTACTGTGATTACAGCTTCGGTAACGGGCTGGCCGAGGTAGCTTTCAGCGTCCGCCTTGAGCTTTGCAAGTATCATAGCGGAAATGTCCTGCGGTGTGTAGGTCTTTCCGTCTATGGATACGGTGTAGGAAGAACCCATGTGCCTCTTGATGGAAGCTATGGTCCTGTCCGGGTTGGTGATGGCCTGGCGTTTTGCGGTCTCGCCGACAAGGCGCTCGCCGCCTTTTGTGAATCCGACAACGGACGGCGTGGTCCTGTTGCCTTCCGCGTTTGCGATGACTACGGGTTCGCCGCCTTCAAGAACTGCTACGCAGCTGTTGGTGGTTCCGAGATCTATTCCTATTACTTTACCCATTTTTATGCCTCCTGAGTAGAATATATTTAACTGCTTTTATTGACTGACCGCCACCATCGACGGCCTTATTACCTTACCATTCAAGGTGTAACCTTTCTGGAACACCTTCGTCACCACGCCGCTTTCCGTGCCTTCAGCGGCTTCTGTCATCACCGCGTTGTGGAAGTTCGGATCGAAGGCCTTGCCAAGAGCTTCTATTTCCTCGACGTGGTTCTTCTGCATCACCGCGCGCAGCTGCGTAAGTATCAGATCCATGCCTTCCGCGAATTTATCGCCTTCCGGCTTTGCCTCCATTGCCCGCTCGAAGTTGTCGATGACTTCCAGCAGATCTTTGGCGAATTTTTCTCCCGCGTAAGCGTACAGGTCCGCCTTTTCCTTTTCTGTGCGGCGCTTGTAATTCGTAAACTCTGCAAACAGCCTCGAATACCTTTCTGATTCCGCCTGCTGAGGATCCGCTTCCGCAGGCTTTTCTTCGGATTCTTCTGCGGCTTTTTCAGCTTCCTCCTTTGGGCTCTCTTCCCCGGATTCTGATTCTGCAGGCTTCCCGTCTTCCGGGCTTACCGGATCTTCCTCTTTTGCCTGGACTTTTTCCTCATCCAGATCTTCTATTTCTATGGTCTCGGCCTGCGAAGCCTTCTTCTCTTCACTCATCGCTATCCTCTTCCTCCCTGGGTGCTTCTATCTCGAACGTCTTGCTGAGATTATCGGTTATGTACTTGATAACAGACGTTACTTCCCCGTATTTCATGCGCTTGGGCCCTATCACGCCCAGCCTGCCGACGAGCTTGCCGTTCACCTTGTAGTCTGCGGTTATCAGCGCGCAGTCCTTGAGATCTTCGGCGTTCTCGTCGCCTATGGTTATCATCAGGCCCTGTTCCCTGTTGACCAGGACATTGGTGAACTCGTCCTTATTGGTTACTGTCTCAAGGAAGTTCTTGGCCTTTGCGATATCGTTGTATTCCGGCAGGCGGAATATGTTGCTGTAACCGTCCATATAGAGGTCTACGTTGAGCATCTTTTCCAGCGTCTTTATGAAGCTGGGGACCACGCTTCCGGCAAGCCCCGACAGCGACTGCATATCGCTTTCGAACGTCGCAGCGATGTTTTCCGTAAGCAGCGTGCTTACAGCTTTGCCCTTGAAGTTGTGCGTCATGACCTTGCTCATGAAGGTGAGGTTCTCCTCCGTGTAGGGAGCGCTCATCTTTATGGCCGAGTTCGTGACCTTTCCGTCCTCGCAGACTATCATCAGGACTACCGTGCTGGCATCCACCGGCAGGAAATTGATGTAGTTGATCTTGCTCTCGCTGCGGTTCGGCGTGATGGCGAAGCTTACAAGGTTCGTCATGTCCGACAGGACCTTGGCTGCGTGCTCCACGGTCTGATCCAGCTCAGCAGTGTTTGCGCCGAGGCGCTGGGCGATCTCCTGCTTGTTCTCCTCCGGAAGATCCGCGCTCTTCATCAGCTGGTCCACGTAAAGCCTGTAGGCCTTGTCTGAAGGCACCCTGCCCGCCGACGTGTGCGGATGGGTAAGGTAGCCCATCTCCTCCAGGTCCGACATCTCGTTTCTTATGGTAGCAGGGCTGAGGTCTATATCAGGCCTTTTGGAAAGCGTCCTGCTTCCGACAGGCTCCGAGGTCTTGATGAAGTCCGACACGATAGCCTGCAGTATCTTTAGTTTTCTTTCGTTAAGATCCATGTGTTGCTCCCTGCGGCCCGCCGGCCGCCAGCGCATCCGCCGGCTTTTCCGGTCCCTGTTAGCACTCCAACGCATCGAGTGCTAACAACTAAGTATAATATAATCCCCTGCCGGCCTAATGTCAACAGGGGAATTGTGAAAAGTTCATGTAGTTTTAAACTTACGGCTTATTTGCCCCGCGAAGCGTTGCTGTTGGAATCAGTGGTACCGTATATTATTCCCTTCAATGCTTCACTGTTTTTCTTAAGATCCGGCATCATAACAGCCATTTTACCGTTTATCATAGCATAACTATATGATCCATCTACAGGAATCCGCTCGTTCTTTACTATCTGCATATGCTTCCCGAATACTACAGTTACAAGCCTCAGTATCATACTGTTATCCATATCGGTTGCAATACAGGGAAGAATCTTATCTGCGAGAGAAAGCGCCTCAGTAACATTCATATCCTTCACCTTGGCAAAGGCAGCCATAATGACCCTGCGCTGCCGGTCCGTACGCTCCCAGTCGGAACGTCCTACCTTTCTGATCCTGGAATATGCAAGCAGCTGATCCGGATCCATGGAATTAACACCTTCTTTAAGATTCCAGTGATAATCCCTGAACATTTTGTCGGTATTCAGATACTTCGCTTCTTCAGCGGTCAATTCTATTTCAAGATTTCCGATCTGCGTGATAGCCTCAACGAAGCTGGTGAAATTCACTGCCACATTTCCGTCCATCCTGACGCCGAAGTTGTTCTCAATTGTTTCGTCAAGCAGAGACATACCGCCGAACGCGTAAGCCGCATTCAGTCTGTTGCTTGAGTATCCCTTGATCTTGACGTACATATCGCGCATCATGGAAATGAGCTTAATTTCTCCAGTCTTTCTGTTAAGGCTGCATATTATCATAGTATCGGATCTGTCACGTTCACCGGGGGTGCGCGCATCGCTGCCGATACATAGTATATTGATGATATCACTATCTGTCATCAGTTCGATATCATCAACATTCAGTTTGTCTTCCGCATCACTGGAGTTTATATCTTCACCGCCGTTATTATCATCGGGAGGATCTACCGGGACATCGTTCTCATTGATTCTGATCTCATTAGTGACCCTTTCTATCAGGCCCAGTTTTCCGTTGATGACTGCCCAGCCCACGATTCCGGCAACAACAATAACAGCCGCAACAATAATTGCGATCTTACCAGCCAGTGTTATTTTTTTAGAACCTTTACTCATACCTTCCCCCTCATACCCCTATCGTATGAATCTGAAAGATAATAGCATTTTTCATACCAATAGTCAATATTCCGGAAGACAAAATAAAAAACGCTCTGCACATGGTACAGAGCGTCATGATCAGAATGACCTACTTTTCACTTTCGATTTTTGCAGTCTTCCTGTGCGGGACCAGAGCCTTTTCACCGGCTAGATACATGGTTAACAATCCGAAAAGGATAATAATTGTTGACGCGTAAATTATCACCGGAATAAAGCTTTTGTAGATCCATGTGCAAATGCTTTCAGCTGTAGGACCGCCTATTATCAGGGCTGCTACATATCCGAAGAATGTAAGTCCTCCTGCGAAAAGAACTATCATGATCCCATAACCGAATATGAGCTTAAATACGTCGGATACTTTCTTCAATGTCTCTCTCATTGTCTTTCCCTCCTTATAATCCCAGGATCGGAAGCCAACCCATCAGGACAATGACCTCCATAACGTACTGAGCGGCTACCCACCAAAGGTTATTCTTGAATGTTTTACCGAATTCGGAATCCGCAAGACTCATTCCGGCATACATGCCAAGCCCGAGTGGCGGAGTGATACCGCACATTACGCCGCAGATGCAGGGAAGCATCGCAGCCGCCAAAGTAGGAGCTACTCCCTTGGAAACCAGAATTGTTATGAACACGGGTCCGAAAATAACGACCAGCGATGATCCGGGTATGACCATTCCAAGCAGACATGTGATCAGGCAGATGAACAGTACAAGTCCGAATCTGCTCATATTCATACTTTCCATGAAGGTCAACATCTCGTCGGTAACACCGAGATCAGTGAACATAGCACCGATCATGTAGCCAATAACACAGACACCTATCGCCGGTGCTATAGTTTTAATTCCGTCAGCAAACATGCGCGCTATGGCATTCGGAGTCACCTGCTTCTTATCCTTTGCGATGATGACCGCGTAGATCGATGCAAGACCGCCTATGAAAACGAGCAGAGAACTCGACATGAACTTTGCGCCGTTCTTTCCGAGCTGTGCGGTAAAGAATGTGGACTTGAAGAAATAATCCAGAATGAACGGCAGAAGGATGATCACTGGCAGCAACAGTCCGAGCCATCCCTTTTTAAATGTTTCTCTGAGGCTGGGCAGATCTTCCTTGGCAATCGGCTTTACCTTATAAGCCTTGCAGAACGCGAAGACCATAATCAGACGCTGAACAATGAACCATATTGAGCATCCCCACATAACGATCCAAAACTGCGCCTGGCTGATATAATCTTCTCCATAAGCAACCATGCCTGTCAGCGCACCGAGCGCGGCAGTGATGTTTCCGCTTGGGGGGATCATATTGCCGAGATATGAAGCATTAGACTCAATATTCGCGGCAAGTTCTGCAGGAAAACCTGATTTTTTCATGGCAGGGATAGTAATGGAACCGGTAGCCATGACGTTTCCCGGACCAGATCCGGACAGAGCACCCATAAACGCGCTTGCAACGACAGAAACGTAGCCTGCTCCGCCTGTAACGCGCCCCAGAAGCGCAAGTATCACAGCAATGGCACTGTCGATTACCTTTGTTTTTGTCAACAGAATCGACATAGCGCAGAAAGCTGTCATAGAATAAAGCAGTGAAGTTTTAAGACCGGTATTGATGTACCCTCCGACTTTGCTCCAGGTCCCGGTTATCGTGAGCAGAAGAATGAAGCTGATCAATACCGCCTCATATACAGGTCTCTTCAGAACCAGGAACCAGATGATGATCACCACGAGCATGATTGCCAGATAGGTTAATGCAGCTGGCATAATAAATAATCCTCCTTTTAATATAATATTGCTTGTTTATTATTACTTTTCACTCACCAATCAATAGAACAGATCAGATCCTTTAGCTCCTCAGCGATTCCAGAAAGCTTTCTGTCACGTCTCCACATGACGACTACCTCGCGCCTTGGAAGATCATCTGAGAATGAATAGAAGGTCACATCGGCATCTGTACAGAACCTTTCGATCCCTGATGGCATCAGAGCCGCCCCGACACCAAATTTCACCATCTCGATCTGCGCCTGAAGAGATTTCACAACTGCAGCAGTCCGGACCTTAATAGCCCTGTCCCCCAGAAGACCAGAAAGCATCTTTTGCATGTGCTGAGACTCCGTAAGCATCACCATTCCGCACCCGGACAATTCTGTCAGAGCTATCGCAGGGTATTTCCTTCCCTGCATGGCATATGACTCCAGCCTTTCATGATCACGGGGAACAGCAAGTACCAATTCCTCTTCTGTTACCTTTTCCCAATTGAATTTTATATCATCCACAGGAAGAAGTGTGAGCGCAAGATCGTATTCGCCGTGTTCCAGTCCGTCTGCGAGCTCGGCAGTCGTTGCCTCCCGTACTATAAGGTGCATTCCGGGATGCAGCGATTTGAACGACCTTGCAATGACCGGCATCATACCAGCTGAGCGGTACGGAGCCGCTCCTATTATCAGAGAACCTGTTTTATGTATCGCCAGATCCGAAAAACTGTTTTCCATCTGGTGCTCAAGATCCAGTATCTGTCGGGCTGTTTCAATATAGATACGTCCGGCATCTGTTATACGAACATCTCCGTTCGTACGGTCAAATAACTCCGATCCTACTTCCTTTTCTATCTTTTTTATGTACTGAGAAAGCGAAGGTTGTGAAATGTTCAGGGCATCAGCTGCTTTTGAGAAGGAGCCCTCACGCGCTAAAACCAATACATACTGGAATTGTTTTGTATTCATTCCCTCCTGCTCCGCAAAATAATCTATTGACTATTTGAGCTATAGTTATCACATTATACAACCTGTTTTAATAATCTTCAATATAAAAAAACAAAAAACATGCCTTTTTCGGCATGTTTATTTTTTACAATTTCTTTACAAGCCTTATTGAACAGCAGAATTCAGCGGATCCTGTTAATTATCCGTCTGACCGTGCCCTGTATCCTGCTCTTTTCTTCATGGTTCATGCCCCAAAACCATAGAAGCGCGAAATAGACTATGCAGAAAACAATACATTCGCACAAAAACCACACTACACCCTTAAGAGGCACAAACAGCAATGGAATACATATGCATGTTCCGATTACCGCACAGGGCAGTATTCCTTTAAGAATGCTTAAAAACAGTCTTTTGATATTTATACCGATCTTGTTTTTATAATACCAGTTCATTGCTATATTGTTACCCAAAACAAGAGCTATGAAGGTACCTATGGGAGCACCCATCAGTCCGTATTTTTTTACCAGGAGTATTGTCATAAACAGATTTGCTACTGCGATGCAGCACAGCACATAGCTTCTGAACATTCTCTTGTTCATTGCGGTCAGTATTGAAAGGCACACGTTCTGAATCAGAGGAAGAACAGACGGAATCATAAGAAGCAATGCTATCCACCATGCATCCAGGACCTCTGTGCCGCTCCACATAGCAATGAATTGTCTCCCAAACAGAATGAACCCTCCCAGGATCCCGCCCACGAGCATGAATTGGTACCGCCCCGGACGTATCACGAAACTGGTCAGTTCTTCTCCATCAGCCCCCGAATTCACCAGTTTGACCACCTGGGGAAGGTATAATCTCTGAATAGCTGTCGGTATCTCATCAAAGAAAGTCGAGAAAATAATAGCTACCGAATAAATAGCTGCCATAGCTGTGCCCAGGTATCGTCCAAGCACATATTTGTCGATAGATGAATTCAAATATGAAACCACAGACTGCAGGCAAAGCGCAAGCGAAAGTTTCGTAATACTCCTGATAAGGTTTGTGTCGTAGCGGTGGTATTTGATCTTCAGTCCGAGTTTTGTCCTGCAATACACTATCTCGTAGACCAGACACAAACCGATGCCAATAAAATCTCCTAATGCAATAGAAAGAACGCCCACATTGGTATAGAGGAGCAAAACCGTTAAAACACATCTTATCAGGATCTGCGCCAGAGCAACACCTCGGAGCGTTACGTATTTTTCGGCAGCGAGGATCACCCCTTCAAAGAAATGCTGAAACATTAACATTATCAGTTCAGTGATGATAATGACCAGCATCTGTCTGGTAAGTGTGATCCTGTGCATGACTGCCTCTCCGAAAATCCCCGGAGCGCCTATGGTGATCACCGCGCCGCCTATGATAATGAGCAGTGCGGCTCCGCAGGAAAACATGAAGGCATAGAACAGAACGTTCTCGACTCCTTCTGTATCCCCCTCTTCCCTGTGCTTGATCGAAAAAGTATTGACTACTGAACTGATACCGAAATCAAGGATCGTGGCATAACTCGCAACCGAAAATACATACTGGTAAAAACCGTAATCATCAAGCCCCAGGATCTTTAGATACAAAGGTGTCAACAACAGCTTGGACAGGGTCCTTACAATAGTCGTAATGTATGAAATTGCTATTCCTTTAACCCTTGACTGGCCTATCATCAATGCTTAATCCTTATAAAGATACTTTACCCATTTGTGCTCGGGGCGGCGGCGGTCTTCCAGCTTCGGAGGAGTCATATAATCCCCGTACCAGGCTTTTAACGGAGCGTCGTAATCCTTAAAGCCATAATACTGCTTGCCGTCATAATCATATAAAGAGTATTCTGCAGATACTGAATAAGGGAAACACTGCGGTGCCCCGGTCTCGCAAAAACAGCAAACTGTCTTTTTCTGATCCTCAGGAATATCCTTATACATTCCGGCTGTCCTGTTCAGTTCATCAAGCAGCTTGTCCTGATCGAACGGAGAGGAGACCAGCCTGACCAGCTGACGCACGAAGCGCTGCTTTCCCTTCAGCAATTCCGGGTGGACATCCTTTGCCTTGATGAGGCGGTGAAGCCGCTGCCTTTTCTTCAGATATTGTGACTGCGCGGGAATGTCAGGGGGCAGCACATCCAGTGGATAAATGTCGATATGGATACCGTGATATTCATTAACGACACCGGCTACCTCCATACGTGTTGAGTAGTCAATGAAATACCCTATCTTTGTCTTGATCTCAGGATGATTGCGGTGACTAACGAATTGATACCGGTCCTTGCAGCAACTATCCGAATAGATTGACTCAAGTCTGTCGAAGTCAGCCCTGGGCATGACGATATCGATATCATCATCCCAGGGGATCATACCCTTATGACGGACAGCACCAAGCAAAGATCCATAACCGATAGAGTACCGCAAATCGTTTTTCTCACACATTATATGGAATTCGTCCAACAGCTTCCTGCGTATTTCAATGGCTTCTTCCTGAGTTATTTCTCTCATATTCCAGCTCCATGATCAAATCAGATCCGGCAAAAGATCGTGCCTCATTATATCGTTTCCATCAGTATCTATGACTTTGACAATACTGTTTACCAGTCTGTGCTTTCTGGTGAACTCTTCAGCTGAATCAGCAGTAATAGTTATACCAGCGATGCGGTCGCTGCTGCTGCGCACACCCTGCACCACGGTGCCCACAGGACGAAGTGCAAAGTATTCTTTCAGTATACCCTGCGCTTTCAGTTCGGCAAACCCTTCAAGCGACGCAAACACTCCCGGACGGCAATATATAAAATCATTCACAACTATTCTGTTTTCCGTTGGATGCGGATCTATATCCGGTTTTATTCCCACAGACAGATCTATGGCTGCGCTTATGACATCGACGCCGCAAGAATGCTTTATCAGGAGCCACTTCATGTTTCCGCCGGTCCTCGCACAGAACTCCAGAACAGACACATCGTTTCCTCTGTCTATCAGCTGTATCAGAAGGGGGCAATTGACAAGGCCGAAAGCATCGGCGATCTTCTGCGCAACAGATTCTATCTTAGCAAGGACTGCATCTGAAGTTCGCACAGGGTATTGTCCTCTGAAAATAACGAACCGCCCTTCATCCTTTATTTTCTCACTGTTTGAAACACAGAGTATCTTAGCCTTTCCGTCTTCAATGAACGCGTCAACGCTTATCTCTGCTCCCTCACAGTATTCCTCTACTATTACTCCCCCGCTTCTGCTTATAGTCTCAGCTTCTTTATAATACAGTTCCAACTGTTCGAAATTTACGGCCTTTCTGACCCCTTTGGAACTATACGCGTCAACAGGCTTGACGACAAGCGGGAAATGCAGTCCGGACAATGCCTCTGGATCGTATTTTTC
>JAEEGL014007841.1_pt1 | contig 18913 bp, 29 predicted proteins | sample 9134231 | NCBI WGS metagenome assembly JAEEGL01 (sample SAMN16246548, study PRJNA631951) | gut metagenome | biome: gut microbiome; feature: rumen; material: fiber-attached | host: Bos | place: Iran: Karaj | collected 2018-10 | reverse complement strand
GTGGGCCACTCCCATCACGCAGGATGATTTCGATGAGGGTCAAGGTGATTTCATCTGGGAGGGTAGGCTGTACCGTCCTAATGACCTCTTCCGTGTCAAGGTGCTTGGTATGTTCCCTAAAGTAACAGAGGACATCTTGATACCTTATGAATGGATAGAACTGGCTAATAAACGGTGGGTGCAAATGAAAGAAGAGGGTTACACTACCAAGAAACACGCACGTGTCGGAGTTGATGTTGCTGGCATGGGGCGTGACAATAGTGTTCTGCTCCCTCGCTATGGCAGCTGGGTTCCGAAAATAGAAGTCCATCAGTCTGGAGGTCAAGCTGACCACATGAAAGTTGCTGGCATGACAGTCCAGTATCTTCATGATGAGAAAGCTAAAGCGTTTATTGACACAATCGGAGAGGGTGCTGGCGTATATTCACGCCTTAGTGAATTGAAGTATCTGAATGCCTATTCCTGCAAGTTCTCAGAGGGTGTCAGAGGCTTGCATGACATAACTGGGCAATACACGTTTGCGAATATGAGAGCATATCTCTTCTGGGCTGTTAGGGACTGGCTCAACCCGAAGAATGGATTCAACCCAGCCTTGCCTCCAGATGATGGATTGATTGAGGAAGCAACCGAGATACATTGGCTTTTCCAGAGTAATGGGAATATCATTATCGAGCCGAAAGAGGAAATAAAGAAACGATTGAAACGCTCACCAGACAAATTCGATGCGCTGGCGAACACATTTTATCCTTATGATTATGACTACATGAATGATGAAAAGTTAGTTAATGATTTGCTTTAAAATGCCATAATTTAGAAAATGTTTTGTAACTTTGCAGCGAAATCGTTTCTTTTGACGATTTCATTGCTCTTGGTGCATCCGTCTGTGAAGATAAGATGCACCTTTTTTAGTTTTTGACATTCTTTGACACTTGGAAATCTGTGCAAATTTGACATTTTGACACTTCTTGACAGATGTTTGAACATGTTACGTTAATGTTCTGTTAAATCCTTTCATATTCGTTCCATATCCGTTTCAAAAATCGCCCCTTATTAGTTACTCATTTTTGCAGAGATATGAGCATACAGGCGATTTTGACATTCATTCACACTGTTTCGTTAAACTTATGTAACGTGCTGAAAATCAATGATTTTAGCCGAAAAATAATTTGAAAATCGTTTTGATAATTCAGTAAAAAGCGTTACCTTTGCATATAGAAAGTTAAGTTAAACATTAAACGTAAAGAACAATGAAATCGTCAATTTTTATCTATACCAACTTCGACAGAAGACGGATTGGGTTTCAAGAGAATAATCTGGAATACGAGGTTGGTGATTTTACAATTCTTAAAGCAGGTGAGGAAAAAGTCATGGTTTATGCAACCATGGAAATTTCCGAAGAAGCACTTTATGTTCTTCGTCACAATTTCAAGTCCATCTACCAACAATGCCGATGCGAAAAATTTTGCGAGCATCTGAACAAGGTTGTTGAAACAATCATCGAACTTATAAGTAACGAAAAAGCGTGCAAGAAAATCAAGGAAACTCTGGAGGCACAAAAAGCGTACAGAGACCAGATAGATGAAATGAGAATGTTTCGTCTGGCAGAGAGATTTTTGAAAACTTATGCAATAAAATAACCATCAAAAGAAACGATTATGAATAAGTATTTCATCGAAACAGAGACTGGCATTATTTGCGGATGCGCAAAGCACTATGTGGATGCCGTAACGGAGTTGATTAACCAGTTCTACGACTTCTTGGATATGCGGAACTCAAACGGAGGTTTCATCAAGGTAGCTATCACCACATTGTCTGGCAAGGTTATCCGAGAGGTGACACCCGGTTTCTGCACCAAACAGCAGGCGTATGACAACCTCATGAGTGCGGTAAGGAGGGCAAAAGCATGAAGAGTGTATATCTGATAAAGTACGTTGGCAGTTATACCAACGTACTTTGTGCTGCCCAGTCCATCAGCAGAGCAAAGCGGTTTATGGATAAGTTTGCGAAGTACACTGCATGGAATGAAGCAACTGCAATCAAGGAGATTCGTGATACAGAAGTGATTATGGAAAACTACACAAGGATATGTATCTCGGAAGTCTCGGTGTTCACAAGCGATAGAGCCTTTGAGCGGTCTTTCGGATTTTCAAATTTTTAACCATAAAAATAATAGAGCAATGAAATCGGAACAAGTAATTGAAACGTTCGCCAGCATAATGATTGAGCGAATGGAGCAGATGAAAGATTCTGCATGGAAACAAGGATGGGTCGGAACCTCGTTCGGAGGGATGCCCATCAACCTGCGAGGAACGGAGTACAATGGAACTAACTCGTTTCTCCTGTTCATGGTCACTCAAATGGAGGGGTGGAAATATCCTATCTTCGCAACCGTACATCAGATAAACGAACTCGGTGGACGTATCAACAAAGGCGAAAAGTCATTCCCTGTTATCTTCTGGAAAATGGTGTATAAGACGGAAGATGGTAAGCGGCTTGACTATCATGACTACATGGAGTTGAGCAAACAGGAACGTGACAAGTGCACTGAATATCCTACAATGAAGTCGTACAATGTCTTTAACCTTTGCCAGACCAACCTTGAAGAAGTGAATCCGAAATGTATAGACAAGCTGAAAGCGAAGTTCAACGTCAAAGAGCCAGTCGCAGACACATTCGGAATGTACGAGAACCATGCTATCGACCTTATGTTAGAGCGGCAGGAATGGGTATGCCCCATCCAGTATAACAAACCGTCAAACAGAGCGTTCTACCGTCCATCAACTGATGAGATAGTCGTACCTCAAAAAACGCAGTTCTTCACAGGTGAGACGGATGAGGAACGTTTCGTAAGCGGAATGAGTTTCTATGACACCCTGCTACACGAAATGGCCCACTCTACTGGCCACCCTAAGCGTCTGGATCGTGGAGAGAAAAAAGCGTTCGGAAGCAAGGAGTATGCGAAAGAGGAATTGGTTGCTGAATTATCAGCTGCAATGTGTGGCCAGCGGTTAGGTTTTGACCATCGTATTCTGGATAACAATGCAGCTTACCTCGATGGATGGATAAGCGTTTTGAAACGAGAGCCTAAGTTCATCATATCTGTTTTGGCAGATGTTAGCAAGGCTGTCAATATGATATGCGATGTGATTTGTAAAGATGAATGTGTTAAAACGGAGAAAGCGGCATGAGCAAGGTCAATGAGTATTGTGAGAACTGCAAGTTCTGGAAGTGTATGGGCTACCACTACTATGAGTGTGTCAAAGACGGTAGTGCGAGAAGCCGAGGTGAAACTTGTAATCAATTTGAGGAGTAAGCTATGAAATATGAAGTGAAGATTATTGAAACGCTCTCTCGCATCGTTGAGGTGGAAGCCAAAGATGCTAATGAGGCTTGGGACAAAGTTGAAAGCCAGTGGAAGAAGTCAAAAATCGTCTTAGATGCAGATGATTTTGACGGACACGAAATTTACGTAGTTCGAGAAGTGAAAGATGGAAACAAAGACCAGTAAAGCAGTCGCCCTTTTGAAAGATGGCCAGTTGCGTGAGGCTCTGGCCATCTTTCGGACATTCAAGGTCGGATTCTCCAAAGATGAGCGCAGGAGCATTCAGATAGCGAGTGAGGTGTTAAATGGCTCTGATAGATTCTATCGCAGCATTGGGATTGACACAGCCGTAGAAGTTGAGAAAGCCACCAGCATACTACGGAAGCGATATATGAAAGCCATCTGTTAAACTTATGTAACGTGCTGATTTTCAATGAAAAATAAATGATTATTCGTTTTGTCAATTCAGTAAAAAGCGTTATCTTTGCATTAGAAATTACAAGTTAAACCATTTAAAACGAAGAGCAATGAAATCGACAATTCAACTGACAAGCGAAGTAGTAGTAGCACTCCAGAAGTTTAACAACTCGGAGAAGACAGTAAGCGACCGCATCGCCTTGCGAGCAGTCCTTTTTTCAGTGGTAGCTGAAACGACAAAAATAAAGTACGAGGGTGAAATGCTTGAAGTAACGGACGAGAACAAAACCTATCTGTGCGAGGAGTTAATTCCCGAAATTATCCCTCTGGAGGGTGAACTTGAAAGATACCCATTCTCAATAGGTGGAAGTGGTAGCCTTGGTTATACCGTCCTTTCCGATAGCTACGAACCTGCAAGATTTGTGAAGTTCTAATCAAAGGTAACGGCTCGGCCAACCACCGAGCCACTTAAAACAAAATAGAGCAATGAAATTGTTAACAAGCGAAATCAAAAAGCGTCTGGCTAAGTACCCGACATACAGTCAAGACGGAAAGAAGAAAGAAGCGGTAGCCGTGTGCAAGTTTTTCCTCTGCCAAGGCGCATGGACTTGGTACGTCTTAGAGTGCGATGCTGAATGCAATATAGCATACGGCATCACCATAAACGGAGACGGAGAGGGTGAGTATGGATATTTCTCTCTGCCAGAACTCCAGAAAGTGAGAACACGGTTTGGGCTGGGAGTTGAAAGAGACATCTACTTCAAGCCGACTAAACTTGGTGACATCAAGGATGATACCTACTTGAAGAATTTTCTGTCAAAACTTTATGATAAGGAGGACGAGCAATGAACGTGACTGAAATGGTAACACCAAGTGATAAGTGCAGGGAGTGTAAGAGCTGGCAACCGTCAGACCAGTACACGTTCGGTTATTGTATTAAGACTGGCGACCATACACCTGTTCCATGCGAGCACTTCAATTCGAGAAAAATAAGTCCGATTATGCGGCAGTATTACGACCTCAAATCGAAGCACCCAGATGCAGTGCTATTATTCCGCTGTGGAGATTTCTACGAGACCTACGAAGAGGATGCGGCAGTATGCGCGAGAATACTTGGTATAACACTCACCAAACGCAACTCAGACCATACGCGAATGGCTGGTTTCCCACACCATGCCCTTGACACTTATCTTCCGAAGCTGATAAGGGCTGGAAAGAGGGTCGCAATCTGTGACCAACTGGAAGACCCGAAGTTAACAAAGAAGTTAGTGAAACGTGGAATTACTGAAACCATCTGATTAAATGGATAGTCCGTAGCCACATGGCAGTAAGGTACACATCGGAACACCTGCGGACACAAAGGTAACGTTGCAACAGGGTATAGACTTCAATCCCAGCGGATGCCACCCCTACCGTAAAAAAGTGACATGAGATGAGGAGGCTGTTTCTGGCTGCCAGAGTGCCAGAGCGGAGCACACCGTTCAAAGTGGGAGGGCGAAAACCCCGATTATCCAAAGCGCATCCTTTTTGCCAAAAATGTATAAATGTTTCGTTAAAGTTATTTGAATAACAAATAATTTTTGTAACTTTGCCCACGTAATTACATTGTTTGGCACATGGGCAACATCAATTCTATTATCGATTTTAAGGGACGTAATAACAGCGATATTATTGCGGACCTCAAAGACAAGTCTCTGCCGATTGAAGATTGGGAGAAACTGAAAAAGTACTATAATCCGAAAGAACACGCCATTTGTACTGACACAACGATTCTGAAAGACAAAACTCGTAGTGATGGAACTCTTGAAAAGTCTGCCAGAATCTATATTGGGCTTGAAAAGCTGCTGGCAAAGCGTGTATCAGAGTTCACCTTTGCCATCCCTGTGAAACGTGTATATTCGAACACCAACAATGAGAATGGCCAGCCGAATGACACACGCCAAGCCATCGCCAAAGCTATTGAGGCGATTTACAAAAATGCTCGCATCAATGCCGAGAACTTGAAGCGAGGTGTGGCCTATTATGCCGCCTGTGAAGTGTTCACTATATGGTATGCAGTGCGAAAGGATAACACGTTATATGGATTCCCTTGCAAATGGAAATTGAAGTGCAAGACCTATTCGCCTATGAAACGCGTTAAACTATATCCGCTGTTTGACGAGTTGGATGATATGCTCGCCATGTCATTTGAGTACACTAAGACTGTTGGTGATAAGGACGTAACCTATTTTGAGACGTACACCGCAGACCGCCATTATATTTGGCGGCAGGAGTTGTCTGGCGGAGATTGGGAAGAAGTCACTGCCCAAACAACAGACGAGGGCGATGTTATCAATGGTGAGGAGATTCGTTTGGCTAAGATTCCTGGTGTTTATATTTGGAGAGAGTTCCCAATATTTGATGGACTGACAGGGCTTCGTAGTGAGATTGAATATACACTTTCTCGCAACTCCAATGTGATAGCGTATAACTCTGCACCAGTTCTGAAAATCTCTGGAGGTGTGAAAGGCTCGGAGGATAAGGGAGAGAGCCGCAGGATATTTCGTACAGAGAATGGTGGTGATGTTGCCTATGTTTCATGGCAGCAAGCTATTGAGGCGTTGAAATACCATGTCGATACGATGTTGAAGCTGTACTGGATGCAAGCCCAGATTCCAGACATATCTTTCGAGAACATGAAATCGCTCGGGAACATCGGTTTCGATGCACGTCAGACATTGCTCACAGATGCCCATTTGAAGATTGGTGATGAGGCTGGCGCATGGTTGGAGTTCTTGGAAAGGGAGTGTAATGTAATCAAGGCATTCTTAAAGGAAATGAAACGAGAGTGGGCTTCCGAGATTGACAATGTATCTGTTGAACATGTTATAACCCCATTCATTCAAAATGACGAACTGGCTGAAATAAACAAGCGCAAAGCAGCCAATGGTGGAAAGGCTATTGAGAGCCAACTTGAATCCATCCAGAAGTTTAGTGATACAGAAGATGCACAAGCCACGTTGGAGCAGATACAGAAAGAGGAGGCGGCAAGTGCTAAGACGCGAGCCGATGCGTTCGCTGTCAGTAACCAAGTGGCAATGTAAGAGCAATGAAAATCAGTCAATTTAAACGATTTAATTATGATTATCAAACAGAACAAGGAAGAAAGTGCCAGCGAGTTTACGAAACGTAAAAGTTACGTTCATAAATTCGTTGAGGCTCGGCTTGATGACAACAATTTGTTGTTGGAAGAGAAAGCCGCAAACAGGAAGCCAATTACGGCTGACAAGCGTAATGAGATTCTAACCTATTGGAAGAACCTCATCCATCGTGGAGCGGAGTATGTGAACCTTGATTACTATGACGTGTACAACAAGGTTTGCAGACCCAATGAGAATCTGGCTCGTTACATGCCGGATAGTTTCTTCTACGCTTTCATTGATGAATGGCTCACTGACCCCATGCACTCTGGCCCCATCGATGATAAGAACCTCTATGATTATATGTTCCATGATGTCCTGCGCCCAGAGACCATTTGCCGTAAAGTTGAGGACATGTTCTTTGACAAGGATTTCAAACGTATTGATGCTGACCAGTTCTTTTCTCGCTGCAATAGCTATGATGAAGTTTTCGTCAAGGCTTCAATCGGCTCTTTCGGCGGTCATGGCGTAATGGTATGGAGAGGGAAAGATGTTGATTCGATAAACAAACTGTACGATTTTGTATATCGCTTCAATGGCGGTGCCATCGTCAACAACACCAGAGTAATCAAGCAATATGTTGTGCAAGCACCATTGAAACAGCATGAGGTATTGGCTGGCATCAACCCTTCATCCATCAACACCATTCGGATCATGTCTCTCGTATGGGATGGAGAGGTCAATATACTATCTTCTGTTTTGAGAATGGGAATCAATGGAAGTCGTGTTGATAATTGCAGTAGTGGAGGTATCGTCTGCGGAATAGATGAGAAAGGTATCTGCAAGCCTGTTGCGTATGACAACAAGGCTAACGCTTACTACCAGCACCCCAATGGTACGCAGTTCGGTGGTGTTGAAGTTCCTGGTTATGCTGAATGTATTGAGTTGGTTAAGAAACTGGCTTACCGCTTTGCAGGTTGTTCTCGGCTCATTTCATGGGATTTGGCCATCAATGAGAACGGTGAGCCTGTCCTTATCGAAATGAATATCTCTTATGGAGAGTTGGATTTCCACCAGCTATGTAATGGACCTATCTTCGGTGACATGACAGAGGAAATCTTAAAGAAGATGTATGAGGACAGTTGGACGTTGAACAAGCTGATTCACAACTAATGGAACTGTCTGAAATCAGAGATGCAAAGGCCGCATTGGAGAAGAAAGTATCTGATGCGATGTTAGAGTTCGAGAAAGAGACATCATGTCAAATTTCAGAACTTGGATTTGTAAGGAGAGATGTCTATACAGAGGATGAGGAAATCGCTCGTCCTGTTGGGGTCAAATACGTAGTAGAAATGAATATAAAGATATGAGAAAGAAGTTAGCAAGGCTATTGGTCAAGTTGGCTATATGGTTCAATCCAGAGGCAGCTGAATCGGCTGTTGTTCCAGAGACAAAGGAATATGAGGCAAGTTCCATCGGTGCAGCATGGGCAGTGACCGACAATGATATTCGTCAGTTCAGAAACAAGAAACATATCAGAGGCATCGGCAAGGCACGAAAGAAACTGATTGATGCGAAAGTGCTGGAGCAGCACAATGCCATCCTTAAAAAGGCAGACGAACTGATATTCAGCCGTGTGTACAATCAAGGGAAAGACATTATTGTAGAATCCAGACTGAACGTATATGTACCGAAAAAAAACAGCAAATAAGCCTGTCAGAAAAACCGAGGAAATAGGCTCTCATAGGTGCGGAGAATGTGCGCTTTGCAAGGAGGAAATGAAATTCCATACTTTGAGTTTGAAAGGTGAGCCGACACTTGGCCACTGCCCTCATTACACCTACTGCGTGTTGTTAAGTCAGAATAGTTGTAAATACTTTAAACCGAGAACGTGATGGCAAGCAGGTCAGCGGAATACTATCGTACTCATCCGAAAGCCAGAGAGAGGAAAGCAGCTTATGACACGGAGTTTAACAAGAAGCCATCGCAGCAGAAAAAACGTGCTGAACTGGCCAAGGCAAACCGTGAGCATGATAAGAAATATGGTAAATCGTCAAGAAAAGGCAAGGATTTGAGCCATACGGCCAGCGGACTTGTCTATAAGCCATCTTCCATCAATCGTGGCAGCAAGCGTGATTCTCCCGGTGACAGGAGAGCAAGAGGTGGTCGAAAGCGTAAATGAATATGGGAAGACCACGGACACCAAATCAGAAGAAAGCGTATGATGCTCTGAACTCACGGCTTACAGGTTATGTAGCGAAAGTTCAGAGCATATATGATGAATTGAACTATCGGATGGCAGAGATAGTTGAAATGACTGCCTATGATGGCTCAATTCCTTTCTTGTTCGCTGACTTCCCCAACATCGCATCCCTTGTTGACGAGTTGCAGAGTGACTTCGTTTATAGCTTGCGAGGCCTTATCTATTCTGGCACATCTGATGAATGGAAGCAGAGCAATATCATGCAAGATTTGTTGGCCAAGAAAGTGCTGAAATACTATGATGCGGAGATTGACGGTGAGCGGCAGCGTGTTTACTTCCAGTACAATCCAGAGGTGTTGAAAGCGTTCCAAGAACGTGCGGAGTATGGCATGAACCTTTCAGCAAAGCTATGGAACCAGTCAGAGAACTATCTGAAAGAAATGGAATACACCATATCAGCCGCCATCGAGAAAGGAATGAGTGCTGTCACATTAAGCAAGCGTTTGAGCCAGTATCTTCTTGACTTCCCATCCATGAAAGCAGACTATGAAGAGCGTTATGGCCATGCTGTCGAATGCTACGATTGTGAGTATAGAAGCATCCGCTTGGCTCGTTCTGAAATAAACATGGCTTACAGGACTGCGGAGCAGACAAGGTGGAGGCAGTTTGACTTCATCGTTGGCTATGAAGTGAAGCTGTCTGGTAGCCATCCAAGAGAGGATATTTGCGACATGCTGGCAGGTCGCTATCCCAAAGATTTTGTTTGGACTGGTTGGCATCCAAATGATATGTGTTATGTGGTCCCAATTATCATGAGCGAGGAAGAATACTGGTCAGATGGAGCCGACCGATATAAGAGCCAAGTGACAGAAACACCTCCATCGTTCAATGAATATGTAAAAGACCATGCAGAGAGTATCGAGAAAGCTGAATTGCGTGGTACACTCCCATATTGGATTCGTGATAACAAGGGGTATCTCCAGACTGCACGAACGAGATAGCCATTTTGACATTTTTTGACGCTGATTTTCCGTTAGAAAATCGCATTTTGACACTTCTTGACAGATGTTTGAACATGTTACGTTAATGCTCTGTTAAATCCTTTCATATTCGTTCCATATCCGTTTAAAATTTACCCACCTTTATAGTTATTCACAGACAGGGAGAACGTTGATTCTACGAGATTTTGACATTCATTCACACTGTTTCGTTAAACTTATGTAATGTACTGAAAATCAATGATTTTAGGTGAAAAATAATTTGAAAATCGTTTTGATAATTCAGTAAAAAGCGTTACCTTTGCATATAGAAAGTTAAGTTAAACATTAAACGTAAAGAGCAATGAAATCGTATTCAATTTATCAAGTGAGCGACAATGCCGAGAACGCACACTACATCAAGTTTAGTGGACTGGACCTAATCGAGGAAATGGGTCTGAAAGTCACCAGAGACCTATATGAAAAAGTGTACGAGGGCGATATTGAGGACTTCACCGATGCAGATGAAGTTCTGGAAAACTTGTATATCAAGTTCCAAGGGACAAAGCCTGCTGGCTACACTGGCCACAGCCTTTCAGTATCAGATGTGGTTGAACTGGATGGTAAGGCTTACTATTGCGATAGCTACGGATTCACTGAAATTCAATTTTAAAGACGGAGGAAACGACTATGAAAGAGAAATCGTATATCGGAAGAACGAAAGAGTATTACATGGATGATGATAATTGGGTATTCACTCCATCCATGTGGAAATGGGTAAGCGACCCAACAAAACTCGCTGGTGAAGTTCATGTTTTGAGCAAAGAGGGAGAGGAACTTCTTGAAAGATGGTGTGATGATGTAGCCGTAGGTTACGACCTCTGCAACGGTAGTGCAAAAGGTCTCGCTGCTAAGTATTCGTCTGAACAGATGTGGGAATTGATAACAGACACAAAGAACGGATATTCGGCAAAGGTCATAGTTCAAGTGAAGTATGGTAGGACAGATATATTTGAGAGGGTTGAGAAAATCCCATACGGATATTGTGTCTGGAACATTGGCAGGAGCAATTTCCCTCATGAGGGTTGCGTTCCTCTCGCAAAACCAAAGCCAACCGAATACGACTGGCAGATGTGTATAGACACAGACAGCCTAAAGTACATCGAGGTCGGAGGCGAGACGCTGGCTTTGCAGATTCTCAAAGAAGCATCCAGAAAGGGAGTTGACAGGAATCGTTTTTTGGAAATCGTTAATCAATAATTACAGAGCAATGGAAATCTATTTAGGAAACGAGTTGGGCAATCTGTCTGAACAGGATTGCAAAGCCATCAAGAGCATCATGGATGGCATGAGTTATTACAGGTTCAATGTTGGTTGGTCCAATTATGCTGGCAACTGCCAATTGATTGTTAAGACCGACTACCCAGATGCCGATGAAGATGCTGTGCGTTCAATGTTCCTGCACTGCCTTTCCATCAAGTCTGCAAACATGGCAGCGAGAAAGAAGATGCTGGAGGACTTTTGTAGGAGCAAGTATGAACACCCAGACGGACTTGTGATGTTTGAGGGAAAGCACATCTTCTCATTCTATTTCAAGGATGCTGAGATTGTCGCAAGCATCATGCCAGAGGACAAACTGACAGTCGGCCACACCGTGCCGGAAAACTACCCCTTTGCCAATATACGGAAAACCAACGAGAATGAGCTTCTGTCAAGGCTGGCTGAAAAGAGGATTGGTTGTTATATGTATAAAATGCTAAGTGAATGTTAATATGGAACAGATAGCGCAAACCAGATATTATGGATATGATTATTCGATATACCGTACGTTGCATGGTGATAATCGTTTCTATGCTGAAAGGCAGAGTATAAGGAAACAGACATCTGACAGCGTTTATTTCAATGATGAATGGATCGTGGATAACATTGACGATGATGCCTATTCTGAACTTGTCAGAGTGTGCCAAGACAGGGTTTTCCTCAGAGTGATTTTTACGAAGCACAGAGCGTGCCAAAAAGCCTTATGCAAGCTATTCTCCCCAAGAGGCAGGAAAACGTCACAGAGCGAACGCAAACGGCAAAATACGAAATAACAGCGTACTTTCTTTTCATTGCATTTTTTGTTTGGCTGGGTAGGATTCAAGAAGTCCTGCCCAGTTTTAATCTGTTATAAATGTATAAAAATTACTGAAATTTATTTGGATAACAAATAATTTTAACTAACTTTGTACCCGAAAGCGTGTGAAGATGCACGTGACAGAACTGTTCGGATTATAACATTGCTCTACGATGTGGTTCTGATGGTCTGCCTGTAATTCACTCGCAGACCATTTTTAACAATTAAATCCGTATAGTAATGAAAAAGTATTTCAAGAAAGTTCTGGACGTACTGAAAACGAGAAAGGAGATTAAGGCACTCGGGTTCAGTAGAAAAGAGTTAAAGGGTATCGCTGCCAAAGTTGCCGATAAACTGGAACTCAAAGATGATGCCACCGAAGAGGAAGTAACGGAAGCCATTGATGATGCCGTTGATTCCATCGTTCCGTTCCTCGAAGTCAGCCAGACGGTGGCCGACCGCCGACTCCAAGCCTACAAAGATGCCCATCCTGCTGATGGCGATGAAGACGATGACGATGACCTGGAAGACGAGCCAGACGATAAGAAAGGTCGCAAGAGTCCATCGACCAAAGGTAAGAAAGGCAAGAATGCCGAAGATGAAGATGAATCTGACCTTGCCAAAGAGATTGCAAAGGCACTCGCACCGTTTGGTGAAACGCTCAACGGTCTCAAAGGTCAAATCGAGGAATTGAAGAATGGCAAAACGGCAGAAAGCCGCAAGGCCAGACTTGAAGCCCTTGTGAAGGACACTGGCAAGTTTGGAGAGAGAGCCATCAAAGCATTCAACCGTATGTCGTTTAAGACCGAAGAAGATTTTGAAGATTATCTTGATGAGGTCGAAGCCGATTTGGAAGCAGAGAACCAAGAACGCTCTGACAAGGGTCTGGAAGCCCTTGGAAAGCCAGTTGGCGCAGTCCCCGGTAAGACTGGAGGAAAGAAAGACGACGACGAAGTGTTATCCGATGATGAGGTCAAGGCTCTGGCACACAGCTGATTCATCAAGTGTGTAACTTATAATACGAATGAATAATGGGTGCGAAAGCAAATCTCGTAGATGAATCCAAGACCGTTATTGCTGGTCTTGATTCTGTTGTCATTCGCCAGTATAAAGGTGGCATTACAGGTGGCCGTACTCTTGACATGACTGGGTTCGATGATACCGCTGTCAAGGCAGGACACCTTGTTATCCGAGTATTGGACGAGGACGGAAAGAACTACACCTATAAGCCAATGCCTGTCTCTGGCACTGCTTATGGTTCTCTCCCAGCCAACCATGAGTATTGCGGTGTGGTGGTTGCCTCCAAGCCAGCAGACTATCCTATGGTTGGAATTATGGACGATGGCCGTGTGAATGATGAGGCTATGCCTTACCAGTTCGCAGACGCAACACAACGTGCCGCTGTCAAGGCTGCATTGCCTAACCTTATTTTCGAACACGATTAAAAGGAACTGAACAATGAAAGCATCACTTTTTATTGAATTTATCAAGGGAATTTGGCCGAAGCTGTCTCTCTATGTGAAAGAAAAGGTTGACCCGAAAGAGCGTACCTATCTCCACAAGACGATGTTGCGTGAGGTCTATTCCGCTGACCAGAAGTGGGAAGGCACAAGTGCCAAGACCACCTATGTTGCTGCCGACATGGTGGCAATGGATTCTCCCCTGCCAATCAAGAAACGTGGTAGCGTAGCCACTTCGAGCGGTAAGTTGCCAAAGGTAGGTATGAAGAAAATCATGCGTGAGACGGAAATTAACACCGTTAACATCATGAAAGCCCACTATGCCACCGCTACGACCGATGAGGCGAAGAAGGCCGAAAAGGCTCGTATCATCACGAACCTCACCAATGACGGTGTGGCTTGTTCTGTCGGTATTGACGAGAAGAATGAGGGCAATTTCCTTACAGGACTTTGTGAGGGTATCGTGCTTGTCGAGGACGAAGACAACAGCGGTACTGGTCTCCGCGTCAACTATGGCTATCTGCCAGAGAACACCTTTGGCACTATCACGAAAGGCGAAATCTCCAAAGAGGACTTCGAGAATGTCAACGATAAGGCTGATGCCGATGGCAATACACCTATCGCAGTCTTGATGTCTAAGCGTAAGTTTGATGCCATTCGCAGATTGCAGTGGGCCAAGGAGCTTGTTGCCGACTATGAGGGCAAGGTATATGATTCGGACGATAAACTTAAAACTCCATCCAGAAAAGCCTTTATGGAGGCATTCGAGGATGAGTTTGGGTATGAAATCCGCATCATTAACCGCACCATCATCTATGAGAAGAACGGCAAGCAGCACTCTGTCAAGCCTTGGAATGACGAGCGTCTTGTGTTCATCTGCAATGAGGTGGTAGGCTCACTTGTATGGGGTACTCTCGCAGAGGCCACCAACCCTGTTGAGGGTGTGAAATACGCTACGGTTGATAAGTACAAACTTATCTCCAAGTATTCAAAGAATGACCCGTTGCAGGAGTTCACTTCCGGCCAAGCCCTTGTCCTGCCTGTCATTGAGGACGTTGACCAAATCTACGTAATCGACTGCACAGAGGAAAAGTCTTATGAGGTTGATACCGCTGCCGAGGAAGATGATACAGAAGATGTTTATATCACCATCAACGGAAAGCGTTACAGCAAGTCTGCCGTCATTAACAAGTTGAAGAGCCTTGGCGCAAATGTCAAGTCCAATTCTTCTGATTCAACGGTGATGAAAGCTGTGAATGCTCTCAGTGACGAGGACGAGGAGGCTCTGTTGGATTCGTTGACGCAAGTCTATCTCTACAAGGCTGTTGCCAACCCGACTGGCAACCCGAAAGAAAAGGGCTATTATGTCAAGGATGGTGACAATTATGTGCTGACAACTGACACCTCAGTTCCTGCACAGAATGCGCCTACATATTACGAACGTTACTAAACGCTTGAAAAATGCCAAAGACAATCAGACAAGCACTTGTGGATGAAATCCACTACCCGATACCGCTTGGGTTCATCGAGAACAAACTTATAGAGCGCAGACTGAATGGGGATGATGAATACACCTATGAAGTCTCCACCTCGAATGAGTGGAAAGGAGCCTTGGCTGATTGTCTTTACTCTCTTCTGCAAGCCGTGTCTATCCATGAATCGGACAAGAGCGTAGGCACATTGACCGACAAGGACAAGGAACGGCTAATCGTTCGCATCAATAATCTCTATAAGGCCATTGGCGAAGACACCCCTTTGGGTCAGCCTATGGTTTACATCGGAGGATAAGGAATGAGTGTACTCGATTTTGCCGCCCACACCCTTGATTACTTCGTAAGAGGCCAAGGGTATGAGAATGAGGATGGTGACTACATCAAGGGTGAAGATTCTTGGGTCGAGGACTATGCCAAATGTGACATCGTACCAGCTGGCAAGGCTAACACCATCACCACGACAGACGGACAGATTGAGCCATATTCGTACACCATCTATAACCTGCCAGTAACGTGCCGTAACTTCAATTATGGTGATAAGGTGCGCATCAAGCTATATGGCAGTCCCGATGATGTTAGGGAGTTTATTGTGAAAGGCTTTCACCGCTATCAGATGCAATGCAAAATGTGGGTGTGATATGGCTATCAAAATGACAACCCCGACACAGGCTCTTGACCAGTTCTTCAAAAAGTGCTTTGAGATTATCAAGTCGGAAATCTTCACTGCACTTGCGAAACTTGGTGAAGAGAGTGTTGCCAAGGTCAGAGACCGCTCGCAGGATGATAGTTGGATTGACCATACTTCAAATCTTCGCTCGTCAATCGGATATGCCATCTATGACTATGGCGTTAAGCAGATTCAGTCTGCATTCAACGTGGTAAAGGGTGGCTCTCTCGGTTCAGACACAGGAAAGCAGATGGTTGAGGAACTGGCCAGAGAATATGCCAACGTTTTTGCTCTGGTGGTTGTAGCCGGAATGAATTATGCAGACAAGGTTGAGGCTATCGAAAGCAAGGATGTCCTGGAATCAACCCGAATATGGGCTGAATCAGCAGTGAACGAGAGGCTTGAAAAGGCAAAGGAATCAGCAATACGGAAGATTAACGCTTTGAGACTATGAAGACAGATGAGGAAATCAAGACCGATGTGTACAGGGTGATTGTGGGGTCAGAACTCCAAAGAGCCATCACGGGAAAGGTGTCTAAGCGTAAACGGCCACACAACTCTGGCAACGAGGATATTGTAATATCCGTACTTGCTAATGAGAATGGCCAGATACAGACAGCCACCGTGAATGTGAACATATTCGTGCAAGATGAATACATTGACGGACAGCCCGAAGAAAAGACCATCCGCATCAAAGAACTTTGCAAGATGGCTGAAACTCTATTTGACGTGTTTTCTGGTGACGGTTTCCGTTCCAGACTACTCTCCCAGAGAGTTATGGAGAATGAGGGAACGGCAGGGCAACCAGTACCAGAACACGTGATAAACAACAAAATTGAGTACAAATTTAATAACGAATAATTATGTCAAACGCAACAAAAGTTTTAGGTTGGGGAAAGTGTTCCGTCAAGAACGGTAATTCAACGTTCAACGACATCGTGGAGAACTCCACCCAATTGTCCGTAGAGGAAGGGCAGGAGCAGGAAGCCACGATTGAAGGCGGTTCTGCTGAAGGTCGTAAGAAAGCCCCAGACAAGTATATTCTGACCTACAACCGCCGTATCGGTGACCCATCGGAAGTAGATGTAGGCTACACGGAAGAAGGTGGTGATGTCGAGGTCGAGCCGGAACTGGTTGGAGCAGTTGGAGCCAAACTCACAGGTGCATCCAAGCATGTTGCTGTGAAGTATGACACCACCGATGGCCTTGTAGCGGTCTATACGCACAAGACAAAGGGTACAACTGGTGCTGACGGTAAGTTGACAGACATCACGTTCCCAGTGAAAGCTACTTGAGGCTAAAGATTTTTTTCATACGATACCCTTGGGCGGTTCGGGTTTATAGAGCCGCCATCTTGTCAGTTAGCATAATGGCAATGCGTCTCTTTCATCCTCCTTTCAGAGAAAATGGCAGTTCGAATCTGTCACTGGCACCAAAATATAACGGATATGATTAGCGATATTGAGTATGATTTGGCAGATGTCATTATAGGCAGACCCTACCCATTCTCCGTAGGGCGAAAGCGTTTTAACCTTTATCCTGTCACACTCGCCAAATTGTTCTTGCTGAAAAGGCAGATAGAAATACTCGGTATCAATGAATCCCTACTGAACATCAATCCATACATGGAAGCGTTGCGGATCGTGGAAGCGAACCGTGAGGCTTGCTGTCTCATTCTCGCATACTATACGGCCCCAAACACCCAGAAAGACCTTTTCGACAACAGGGCGATAACGATAAGAAAGAACTTCTTTGCCAAAGAGATTGACAACAGCGACCTTGCATCCATGATGATTATGGTGCTCACCTCTGACAAAACAGAGCAGTACATCAAGCATCTTGGTATCGACAAGGAGCAGGAAAGGCTAAGAATTGTCATGGAAATCAAGTCGAAGCACGATAAGAACACCATGAGTTTCGGAGGAAAAAGCATTTTCGGCACTTTCATCGCACAGCTAAAGGAAATGGGTTACACCGATGATGAGATACTTTACCAGAAAGGATATTCATACCTACGACTTGTGCAAGCTGACAAGATAAACTCCATACATCTAACTGACAAGGAAATGGAAGAAGTGCCATCATCGACAAACACCGATTTCCTCGATGCCAATGACCCAGCCAATGCAGACAAAATCTTTGCCAGCCTAAAGGCGAGAGGAATTGGATAGAGAGGGGTTGGAAGTTTGACGTTTTAGACATATAAAAAATTGCGCGTGTGCGAGGATTGGAGAATTGGAAATCGTACAAATGGAACATTGAAAAACATAACCAGTAGAAAAATTCCCGAAGAAACACCAAAGCACCGCATCGAGTATCGTACAAAAAGAACATTTTGACATGGCAGGGATAAAATTTGAAATAACTGGTGACAATAAGAACGTGCTGGATGCTTTTAAGGGAGTTCAGCAGGGAGTTCGTCAGACCCAGAATGTGGTTGAGAAGAGCGGGCAGAGTATTGAGAGCCTTTTCAACCGCATCACAGATTCGGCTCTTGGAGGTTTCAAGTCAATAGCCGCTGGATTGGCAGGTCTGACAGCCCTTGTAGAAAGTGGCAACTTCATAAAGACCCTTTATGATGATATGGGCAAGTTCACTAAAGCCATGAAAGAAGTCTCCACTCTGTCGCAAGATGTCACCGAACACATGGCAGAGTACAAAAACCAAATAGTTGAACTTTGTACGCAGATAGCCATCGCACCAGAGGCGGCAGCGAAAGCCCTTTATCAGATAGAATCCGCTGGCCATCATGGCGCAGACGGCATGAAGGTGCTGGAGGAATCTGCCAAAGGTGCTATCGGTGGTGTGACAGAAACAGAGGTGGCCGCTGATGCCATCACAACCATCTTGAACTCGTATAAGATGAGTGCCGAGGAAGCCGCCCATGTCAATGACTTGCTCTTTACCACCGTAAGACTTGGTAAGACAACTTACGGAGAGTTGGGGCAGGTCATAGCACAGGTCACACCTGTTGCAGCCGCCTATGGCGTGGCCATTGAAGATGTCCTTGCCGCCATCGCCTCACTAACGAAGTCTGGAACGAAGACAGGTATCGCAGTAAGACAGGTGCGTGATGCCATCACGGCAGCGACAAACTCCCTTGGTGACGGTGCATTCCAGACAAGGACTTTCTTGGAAG
>JAEEGL013640817.1_pt1 | contig 18913 bp, 18 predicted proteins | sample 9134231 | NCBI WGS metagenome assembly JAEEGL01 (sample SAMN16246548, study PRJNA631951) | gut metagenome | biome: gut microbiome; feature: rumen; material: fiber-attached | host: Bos | place: Iran: Karaj | collected 2018-10 | reverse complement strand
GTTGAACGACAGAATGCCATACTTGCCAAATGTACCCAGCACCTGTCCGTTGAAGCGGGAACCCATACCTTCTGCAGCATCCTCGATGACTGGGATACCATATTTATCTGCTATCGCCATTATCTCGTCAATGCGATACGGCATGCCGTAAAGTGCCACAGGCACAATAGCCTTCGGGTACACGCCCGTCTTCGCCTTGCGGTCAATGATGGCAGCCTCCAGCAGTTCCGGATCCATGTTCCACGTCTCACCCTCCGAGCCTACAAAGATAGGTTTGGCGCCAAGATATGTGATAGGATGACTGGAAGCGCAGAAGGTGAAGCTCTGTACCAGCACCTCATCCCCAGCCTTTACGCCACAAGCTATCAGTGCCAGATGCACTGCCGCCGTACCCGAGGCCAGGCACACTACCCTCTTGTTTAAATCTGCGCAATCTGCACCATTTGCGTTATCAGCGTGGTTGACGAAGGCCTCCAAGTCAGCCTCAAACGCATTCACATTAGGCCCCATCGGCACCACCCAATTAGTATCGAATGCCTCTTTCACGAATTTCTGCTCTGCGCCCGACTCACTCATATGAGCCAAGCACAAATAAATCATTTTCCTTTCAGACATATACATCACAAATTTTTAAATCATTTCGCCATTGTACTTCATCTTCTTACCAAAGACGGTACAAAGAATCATTTGAATATCCTTCACGAACGAATAGTGCCGATAGTAATAACAGTTCAACCGCACCTTGTCCGGATAAATCACATTATCATTGTACCACACCGCTAACTCTTGATCAGAAAGGCCCTCTGGGAGATTTATGATTTTTAATTTTTCATTTTTCACTTCGCGGACCCATTCCGCGATCATCTCGTCTTCGAGTCTATACTTCAGTGTTGCCGGTCCCGTAATACCTGGCCGGAGTTTCAACACATCTCGATCTGCGCCCTCTAGTTTGTCCGCATACCCCGGCACATCAGGACGTGGTCCCACGAAACTCATCTTGCCGATGAACACGTCCCACAGCCCCGGCAACTCGTCCAGTTTGTAGTGGCGTAACTTCGAGCCAAGCGGAGTAATACGGTTGTCGCCAGCCACAGAAACAGTAGACCACCCCTTATCACCTTTCTTTGCATCATTACCTTCGTTGTTCCTCACGGGAATCATTGTGCGGAACTTATGACAGTCGAAGAGTTTGCCATCTTTTCCCACTCTCTTCTGCACGAACAACACGGGTCCCCCTGGCATTTTCACCTTTATCAAAATTGCCACAACCAGCAGCACTGGCCACAAGATTAGCAATCCCAACAATGAGGCCACCCTGTCAAATATCCATTTCAGTATCATAAACTAATGTTTTTTTACTCGCAACACCTTCTCCCCATCAGCCCAACGTTTGCTATGTTTCGGGATAAACCTTGAGCTAAAACTTGATTGTATAATGATAAGACACTCCTCCCATAAAATACTTACCGTTAGTCAGTCCAGCTTGAATGAACAAGTGGCGCCACAGCAGCACATCAGCCCCCACATTCACACAATCGCCATCCCATTCAGCCATAACTCGAAGGTTACGATAGAATCGGGGACGGAAAGCAAGACCTCCAAACACCCCTCTGCGGTTAGCATTGCGATCCGATACATAATATCTGTACCCAAGGTGTGCAGCCAACTCATTACCTTTCAATTCAAGATGCTTTGAAGCCACGCCATAGTAATTATGGAACTTTGTACTTCCGTGATGCTTCAATATCTTTTCAAAACACTGTTCAAGGTCCTCCACTCCCACAGCCACTGCAGGCCACCATTGTCCTTCCTTCAGAGGCTTTAGCTTAATATTTACCCTTCTGTCCTGATTGTAATATCCCACCGGCTCCTCCGGATTCTTATTCTTATGAAACTTCAGCAGCGTAAATCCCATCGAAGCTTCAATCCACGGCCATGGCGTCAGTCCAATGTAATATGCTCCAGTATTAAATTTCTCATCGTCACACGTCATCACATCCGGCGTTGCATGACTGTTGATGAAATAAAAGCCACCGCGAAACGTGCCTGCTGAGTCCGTCTCTGCAGTAGGTGTATTCATCATGCCATTAACACCGGAGAATTCCTGTGCCGACACCGGCTTAACAAGAATACAGACTATAATAAATAAAAAGAGAGCTAATTTTCTACTATTCATTCTTCAATCGTAATTAGCATATACAAAAAGATGCTTTCAGCCCATCACAGATAACCCTCCCATTTTCTCCAGCACCAGTGCCAAAGCTTCCATGGAACGATCCATATTACTTCGCTGGGATAATGTTTTAGGTAGCGGAGGTTTCTTTTTGTATTGAAAAAGCCGCGCTTGAACCTGTTTTTCACATATAACTCTTGGTTGCGTGAGTCAAATCTTCCAAAATTGCCTCCACGCATTATTTCTTCAAGCAGGAACTCACCTTCTTTGATATTGGGCTCACACAACATGTATCCTTGTTCAATGGCAAACACCTCCTGCAAAATGTACATAATAGCGCCTGTGAACTTCTTGAGATTCAATTTCTTCAGCTCAGCAAATGCAGTTATGCGCTCTTCTGTAGTAGAGTGTTTCAAGATATAGAAATAGTCCATCAACTGACGCAATCCTATTCCTTCTTCAAATATATGCCGGTTAATATGAATTAATGAATATACCAGATTGAATGCGATAGTAGGATAGGCAAACTTGAGTCCTTTATTATAATTGGAGAATTGACTGTCTGCATTCCTCTTGAAAAACTGTTGCAGTTTCCTATTCGTGAAAGGATTATACATCCACGACGGTCTGAAATGTATTTCGACCGAGGTGTCTTTTAAGATACCAACACTAGAATGAACATAATCGATATTGTCAATATGGACTAGGTTATTCCTCAGACACGATACAACATCTATTTGTTTTCCTTCCACCCATAAATCAATATCACCACTTTGTCTTAGTTCCGGTGAAGGATATAGCGTTGCAACGCCTTGACCTTTTAGAACGCATGATCGGTAGCCCCATGATCTAAAAAAATCAGTCAGTTCCTTCGCCTTCTTATTCATGAACTTGTTTCTTTCAGAAGTCTGAAGGGTAGCAGCGAGCCATTCGCTAAATAGGGGATTTATGCGCTTCCCTTCTTCATCTTTCATATACTTCTGAACAACAGGGAAGAGGATGGCCAACAAACTATGCTGATAAGCATGTTTGAAGCAATAACGCCAATCCTGCTCTGTCATGTGAAGAGCACTTATGTTTTTAGTTCCAAGAGCGAACTTTAATAACTGAAAAAATGGTTCTTTTCTTACCATCATTTCTTCCTTGCAAAAGTACGAAACACCCAGCCACGAATGCTATTTGGCAAGATTAACTGAACGATGAATCTTTGAATATAATTCACAAAAAACTCCCATCTTGTTATCATCCCTTCCTTGAGCATCAGCTTCTTGATACCAATTTCGCTGTCAAAGTACTTCTTACCGCCTCTTCTTGCATATTGATCAGCTCCACTACGTACATTCACAGCCACATCAGGGATATTGGCGAATACGCAATGGTCCTTCATCATACGTACCCATAGATAGTAGTCCTCATTCCAAAACCAATCCTGATAATTGCCAGCCTTTAACACAGTCTCTTTCCTGAACATCACCGTAACGTGATTCAATGCACATCGGCTTTTCATATACTGATATATCTCTTCATTAGTCAGAGGCACTTCCCTGCAGCCAACGATATTAACCGGCTCACCAATAAACTCTGTCATCTGCCCACCTACAATATCACATTCGGGGGTTGCTTCCAAATAAGCCAACTGTTTCTCGAACCGGTCTGGCAAGCAGATGTCATCACTATCCATTCGAGCGCAGATGTCGTACCTTGCATTCTCTACTCCAAGTTTCAGAGCATTTCCAAGGCCGCCATTTTTCTCAAGGCGAATTATGTGCATCACCTCTGAATACTTCGCTTCGTATTCCAGCAACAATGCAGACAACTCTGACGGTACAGGGCCATCTTGCACCAGTACGATTTCTGCCGGTTTCACCGTTTGGTTTACCAACATACTGTCAAGGGCAGTCCTGACAAAGTCGGGACTGTCGTTTTTATAGACCGATGTGCAAACAGAAAATTGTTTTTTAACTATCATTCTATACGATTGACTTTATCCTTTAAGCTTAAGTAAGTTCCTTGATTCTCCTTGCAGGTACACCGGCATACAAGCCATCTGGTTCTGTAGATTTTGTAACAACACTTCCAGCGGCAATGACGCATCCTTCAGCAACCGTTACATTTGGAAGAATTACAGAACACAATCCTATCCAACAACCATCCTTAATATAGACAGGACCATAATTGTTTTTACCGGCGCGACAATCCTTTGAAGAAACTTCGTGTGAAGAGCAGCAAATCCTAACATCGGACCCTATAAAGACATTGTTCCCGATTGATATACCAACTGCATCATTACCTCCACAATGACAGTGTACACCATAGTTTAGGAAACAACCGTTTCCGATTGACAATCCTGAGGGCCTATCAACATAAAAACCTCTTGACACACTGGTATTTTTACCAATTTCCCCCCCCCCCAATTGTAGGAAAAGCCTCCCCATTTTCATGGGTAATAAAGATGCTAGTCTCGCAAATATTTTCAATCCTTTTTTTTCATTGGCACACTAATACTTACCAAAATCAACATTAATCAAATGCAAGCCTACCTGCTGTTCGACTGGCGGTGGGGTCATATAGTCACCAAACATTTGCGTCAGATACTCATCATAATGTTCAGGCACACTCAATTCGGTGTCTTCAAAAGGTACGCGCAGAGGCTTTCCGAAATAATCTTTCCGTACTATTGCGGTTCTAAAATTAGTCCTCCCGTAGAAGAAACCATAATACTCTGTATCCTTGTTATTATACTTCTCCACCTGCGAACGGAACCAATACCTAATGGCATTCGACTTCAATGGAAATGACATCAATATCATTATCCTTTTCTTAAGACCGAATGAACGTCCATCATCACCCCTCTCTGCTAATTGATAGCACAAGTATACTTTGGCACAAATATATTGCCACCTCATCTTGAGGCCACCTGAAGGTACGTTATCCATCTTGAACACGTCAACAAATATTCCTTGCTGATTCGGGTTGTCAGAATAAGCTACCCCCTCGTCAAGTTTTGTACCTTTTAGCCGTATTTTTGAGAAGTACATTGACCAATCTTTCAAGCCTTCTTGCAGATAATACTTTGACGAATCCAACTCTTTTCTGCAAATCTCAATGAACCTATTGTAGTTTTCATTGTTCATTATGATGTCCAGGTCATCATCCCAAGGAATAAATCCCCTGTGCCTTATGGCCCCGATAGCAGAGCCGCCTAATAGATAATACTCGATATTATGCGCTCGACAAAGCTTGTCGATATCTTTCATAATATCAAGAATCACTAATTGTAAATGTCTTAGCTCTGTCATATAGAACAACTATTTGTAGCAATACCCACCATTCACCTCAATTTGGCTCCCATTGACGAAAGGATTGTCAATACAGAATCTGAATGCATCAACAATCTCATCAACAGTGGCAAAGCGGTGAATCGCTGTTTTCTTATATATATTCTGTTTTATCTCTTCTGGCTTCTCATTTTGCCAAGGTGTTGCCACGAATCCAGGGACTATAGTATTCACAGTGGTACCCGTTCCTTCAAACTCCTTGACAAGGTTCTTCGATAATGCACACACAGCAGACTTCGTTACTCCGTAAGCAAGCACGGTAGCGTGAGGATGAACCGCCATCTGCGAACCGGTAAAGAGAATCCTACTTCCCGGAGGGATTATCGGAAAGAACTCCCGAACCATAATATAGTGGGAATTTACCGCCACTTCCATCTGTCTGTCCCAATCCGCATCAGTTGTCTCCGTGAAGGACTTACGGATACTCATACCCGCATTGCACACCAGACAATCCAAATGATTGGTCTTTGACTTCACATAATTGATAAAGGCATACACCTCTTCACGTTTTGTCTGGTCAACAAGATGAGCCTCGTAATTATCAATCTTCTCGGTGAATTCGGGCCCTACATACGTTGTAAAGACATAATAGCCTTTATTGACCAACATTTTAGACACTCCCAGTCCCATTCCGGAAGTGCCACCTGTTACTACTGCATATTTCATATCTCTGTTACATTTTCTTTGTTACGATACTTCTCAATGATTTCAGCGATGGCCACACTCTCTCGCCTGCGCAGTTTGTAGCAGCTTCGCCTATCGTTCACTATCATCGACAGCCACTCCTGTATCTCATAGCGAAGCCCCTCGCCATCGTAGCTATAAAAGTATTTCTTGTTCTTTGTCTGGTCTTCATATCGAACCTCAAAGAAACTGGTCAGCCACCAAGGAGCAGGAACATAAATATAGCCCTTTGTTCCAGAGATTACCAAGTTGCCTTCTGTCTTGACTCCGATACCAAGTGTAAATGATGATGTGGCGTGAGGATAATTTATCACACCATTTGTGTAGATATCTACTCCATTCTCCATCCGACTATGGAAGTGTACTTCTTTCCAGTCTATGCCCAACAGTTTGATAATGGCCATCAGAGTCAACGGTGCGTGTTCTGTCATTGCTCCACCCGCCTGTGCTGCATCTAGCTCTCGTGTCGGTGGCGGGACCATCTTACTAAGCGAAGCCTTCACATCTACAACATCACCTATGATACCACTCTTCACCAATGTAACGATATGGCCAAAGGCTGGACAGTAGGCCGTCTTGCTGGCTTCCATCAGCACGAGGTTCTTCTCCTCGGCCAGTCGGTAAAGTTCCAATGCCTGTTCTTTGGACAGCACAAATGGTATCTCACAAAGAACATGTTTATCAGCTAAAAGAGATTGTTTCACATAGTCGTAGTGTGTCAAGTGCGGTGAAGCCACATAGACGACATCCACGTTCTTAATGAAAACATTAAAGTCAGAATAAGCTTCTATGCAATGTGTCTTAGCAAAGGCATCTGCTTCTTCCATGTTTGGGTTCAGCACGGCCACGACCTCTGCTCCATTCACTACTTTACTTTCAGGTACGAAGCGATGAGCAATGCGTCCACTACCGATGACACCAATACGGAATGTATCCTGACTCTCCGCACGTAATTGTGTTGATGATATACCTTCGGTACGAGGCAGATACACAACCTTGCAATATTCATTTAAGTAGTCAAATTTGCCTTCCCAGTCACTACCGATAGCGAATATATCCACATCGTACTTCTGTATATCATCTATTTTCTGCCCCAGATAGTCTTCAATGATGACCTCGTCAGCATACCCAGTGGCTCTCACTGCCTCAACTCGTTCAAGAACATTGTTCCTTACATTGAGTTTACCTCGTCCACGATCGAAGCTATCACTGGTAACTCCTACTATCAAGTAGTCGCCCAGTTCTTTCGCTCGTCGCAACAAGTTGATATGTCCTTGATGAAGCAGGTCGTATGTTCCGTAGGTTATAACTTTTTTCATTTCCCAATATTTATTATAGTCTTTGGTGATGCTTGATACTTCATATATAAAATGCGTGCAATAAAGCGGAATTTCTGTATCAGTTCTTCCCAAAACGTTCCATTACGCCATACTCTATTCCATTCTTCTAATAGGATGACCTTTTCACATTGAGCTTCATCCCAGTTCGGATAATAAAATCTCATGTTTAAAGAATACCAGACATGTCTATCTGTATCATAGAATTCTGGATAAAATAAATTTAATTCTTCTTTCTCATCCCATTGCATATCATAGAGAAAGAACTTTTTCTTCCATTTATCATAAACCAGTTTAAATCTTCCGTGAACTATAGCCATTTTACGTACAGGTTGTGCATAATAAGCAGTTTCACAATATACGAACTTCTGTCGAACTAAGGGGCGCAATCCGAACAACTCTGAATACTGAGTGTTGCTAATTGGAAAATCATAGGGCATTTCAGATTTTGGACCGATTAAAGGTATACGCATCACTGGATTTTCTACATCATATCCATAACTAAATTTCCCTTTCTTTCCATTCATTTGACCATGATCGGCACTTATCCATATACTATCATCTGCCCAAAATGTTCTTGCCATACCTATTATTTGATCAAATACATCAAGATCTGATTCATATGAATTTCTACCACGGAAAACATGTGGCAAGTGAAACCATAGAAACATTTTTCCTTTTATTGAGGCTAATTCTTCAAATAATGATTTAACAATCTCTAAACCCTTTTGGGTTTCATCTTCATCGTATATTAATTCATCAAATTGGCCTTTACGATGTACTGAACGATTATACTTAATGCTGTCTAGGCTATGTACAATAGTATGCTTTCCTTCATTATTAAAATGAGTTTTGGCAAAATCAGTGTACGTCTTGTCCCACGCAATATGTACACTATATCCATGTTGATACAAATCATCAAACAAATTATAGCCTTCTATTGCAGCTTCCGAACCATCATAAAATTTGCGTCCAGACGAAAATAGATACTTACCTGTCGCCATTGCAGTAAAAGCCATAGCTGTACTACCTCCTGCAGTATAGAACTGGTGATAAACAGTTCCTTTCTTTGCAAGTTCATCAATATTTGGCTGACAAAACTGCGAACTGCCATAGCATGACAAAGCATCGCACCTAAGGGCGTCTTTGCTTATTAATATTATTCTATCCTTCATTTTAAAGCCACTATTTGTTGTTTCTACTTTTAACTCTTCTTATTAAATCTATATAGGCAGGAATGAATATATTGATATAACATGCACATTTAACCATCCATGGAATATTATTCTGTCTGATTGCTATCAACAATACTTCAAAAGCATGGGCACATCTAATTCTATAACGATTATATGCAGAGTATTTTTTCAATATATCACGCATTTCATAAAACCATTCACGTTTTCTTTTAACTATGTTTTCTAAATTAGGACGATTGGTCGTGTCGTCACCATGAATCTTAACTAAATGTTCATTAAGAATACCAATATTATATTTCTCCAGAAAGTCTACAAAAAATTGTAACTCTTGATGCCTCAAGAGCTTTGTATTAAACATCGGAGTATTCATCACACATTCTTTTCTTCCTAAGAAGGCTGGAGTGCCAATGCCCACTTGTCGAAGGAGGACATTAAATTGAAGGTTCTTATTGTCGTAAGGAGCTGCTTCCATCTTTTTAACTCCTTTATAGTATGTACTACAAAGACAAGCACAAGCAGCAATGTCAGGATTTTCCTGCAAAAACTTCACTTGATGTTCGGCTTTCATGGAATCCCATTCATCATCATCGTCTAAAAAGCCCACGAACATACCATTTGCTGCTTCAATACCCACATTACGCGCTTTTGCTCCATTCACATGCTTGTCCTGCATTATTAAACGTACACGCGTATTATCGCTGAAAGCCTCTAACGCTTTCTTCACTTGAATGGTAAATTCATCATCAGGCTCATTGTCATTTACAACAAGGACCTCGACATTAGGATAAGTCTGATTCAGGACGCTATTAATAGCGCGTACTAATGTATCTGATCTTTTGTATGTAGGAATAATACAAGAAACAAGTGGTTCGTTTGCCATATCGCATAGATTTGATTATTTAAAATACTGTAATTTATTTGTTATCTAAATAATATTTAATGTATTTCAAGGCCTCTGACGGTCCGAACTTAATTAAGGCATTTATAATGAATGAAGCAAACTTAGGCTTTAAATAGCTTTTGCCAATTGATTTCAAGAATGCATATCTTCGTGTAGCAACCTGAAACCTAATAAAACTATTTTCCTTTGATTTATCTGTGGTAAGGCTAACTCCACTCGGAGCTTCTGTAATTACGTAAACAGAAGCTTTATCTGCACTTATTGCTGAAGCCATGTGTCCAGATCGTACGGAAAACATTGAATCATTTGAACATTTTATTTCATCAAATAATATATTATTCTCTATTATAAGCGAAGTACGAATCATTTTACATACAGGATTGCTGAACTGATATCGCAAAAAATCCTCATTATTTGTAGAGAGGAAATAGTCTATTTGCTTGTTAATACCTATATGCCTATGACTTTCTTTACCTGTTTCAAGATTTATACTATCTGCCTTAAAAAAAACAATATCATACTCCTTTTGGATATAATTATCGAAGGCATCAAATGCATTATTTGTGAAATAATCATCTGCATCAAGAAAAATGAGCCACTGACCCCTAACTAATTTAAGACCTACATTTCTAGCACATCCGGCTCCAGCTCCATATTTTGATGATGCGATTGTTAAACGTGCTTTATCATACTTTGGGTACTGTTCTTTATCAAAAAGCTCTTTACTATTATCAACAACTATCACTTGAATATCTTCTCTATCAGGAATGGACTTCAAGGCTATCGATAGTTGTTCTATTGAGTCTCTGAATGGAATGACTATCGAGTAATTAAAACGATTGTTCATGTTATTATTATGCTAAATTATGACTTATATAGTATGCGATAACAATGTGAAAGGAACATTCCAAATTACGACTTGCTTTTTATCTTTATTAAAGTTGTATTGGCATTTGTACTCTTTAGCGATTGTATGCATACAATCATAATCCAGAACAAACCACTATTTAAATAGCTTCCAGATACAAAGAAGCGCAATAGGATTGCACAGATAAAATACAGTGTAATGAAACGTGATGTAGCATTATGCGTAAAGGCTTTAATAAACAAGGATGCAAAATATAGTAGCAAAAGCGCCCCTAAGATCCACCCCCATTGCATAAATATTTCAAATACTATATTATGAGGATATACAGATCCGCAATAAGGGCGATCGCCAAATAAGCCACTAATCTCTAATCCCATCGATGACAAACGCTTCTCACAATTTGTCCAGATAATTTCTCGTGAACTAACATCCAGAACAGTTTCATTTAGGGCTCGATTTAAGATATAAGAATCTTCAAAAAAAGACAGGCCATACAGGTAACCAATAATAGAGTTAATATCTAAAGCGACAAAAAGAATAAGAGAAAAGAGAAAAACTAAGCTCCACTTATTTCGTTTTGAATTAAGAATTGTCAGTGAAATAGCTAAAACTATAGCACTTATAACTGCACCACGGCAGCCAAAAGACAGCATTTCTATCAGCCCTATAAAATATAGCAATAATCCGATTATGTGTTTTTTGATATTATAATAAGCATATGAAGCACAAACAAACGGCAATAATGCATAAGAAAACTCCATATACGTAAATGTATCTTCCGACTCCGCTAAATGGGCAAATATAAGGACATACATGCCCATTATGATTGCGATGGGCGAAAAAAGGAATAAAATTGGGATAAAATTGTCCCAAGACTTTATTGTTCTAAATATGATAAGCCCTATAGGCAAGAAGTATAATAATATAAGATATTGAGCAATACCAAAATACTGTTGAGATTCAGGAAACAAAGTGATGTTTAGAAGACATATAAAATATACAAACAGTAAAGGTATGATGTTTCGAAACTTGATGCGCTGGCGACCAATTACAAAGATAAAAATAAGCGAAATACCATATATTATCATTGTAATATTACTGGTCGACCCACTAGCCAAGCTCGCGATGAAATCAAATAACAAAGGCATAAAAATAACAAATGATAAGGATGCCAAGATCTTATCATTGGTCGAATTAATCCCTAGTCTCGAAAATACCATATTGCAATTATTTAAAATTCTTTTTACATATAGCGGTCATATACTTTCCAATCATGCCATGCTGAGGAAATGTTTCGATTTGATCTTCATGCATTATATGGCATTTATCCAGCTTCCTAACAAGGTGTAAAATGTGATCTTCATAAGTATGCTCTTCTGTAGAATAAATTAATCTTATTTTTGTTTGGCTATTTTTGTTTTCCTCCAACATATGTTCAAACTTATCATTCAAAGTTTTAATTCCAACATCTTCAGGGATATCACCCATAATTAGAGGATAATAATTATCATCTTTATGAAAAATTCCTATGTAATCACCTACTCTATACTGACATGCGCCATAGAAAACTTCATTGAATTTATGTTTGAGGCCATAATAAAGTGCAGAGGATCCTCCTTTTGAAGAACCTAATGAAACCACATAAGTGTATTTATGACTAGTTAAAAAATCATTCAAAAAATTAGAAGTGAGAAGTTCTGGATGGTTATGTCCATTCTCATATAAATGGTAACTGAGGCCATTGGCCCAGGAATCTTTTATATATAATTGATCCCAACTAGAACCTTTTAAGGATCTTCTATAATTATAATCACCTCCAATACCAGAAAAACCAACAATCAATTTGTCCGACTTCTTGTTAACAAAAATATATTTTACACCATTATTATATGTTCTCTCTTGAATTTTATTTCTCAAAGCATAATATAAATGATGACTTTTCTTTAAATATGTAATGATTCCCATATGAATTTACGAGTTTTAATTAATAAATAACCAAAGTTAGATTATGCAATTAGGAAAATTGGGGAATTAAGTGCCATGTTTGTATATCGGAACTATACTCATACTATTAACTAAATTCGAATACCATTAATACTTGATAGCACCATTAGAGATATTTTCCAATGCTGTAGCTGCGTCGTTTATAGTGTTCAATTTCTTTACTTTATACACCGTATTAACACCTATAAACCACCCTATTCTACGGAATACTGCTTTAATATACTTAAAGATTACTATTTTACAATAATTAAATCTAACCTTAAACTTATTAACATTCAGTTCATCGATATATGAATGGAGTTCTGGATAAAACAATAAAAATCTTGCATAGAACATATTTAAATTAAATATGTCTATCAAGTCTTCACGTCCCATTTGCCTTAAAGCGCAAATAGCAGACTCAGGCCATATTGTAACCCATATAGCAACTTTAGGGATTTTATTATACCATTTATTTTCAGCATCTGATGCCCAATGAGGAATGTCTGAAATTTTGGGAGGAAACTTTCTTCCAGGTAAACGCTCTCCCCCACCTTTAGACATACAACTACCATAAATAACCCACGGAAGATTTATAATTGCAAATTTTCGTGTGCATAAGCTTAATGCGACTGCATTAGCAATATCTGGAGAATTACCAGGGAAATATGTTCCACATTTTTTATATATTTCGTCTAGGGTACTCCGACTTGCTATCCCGTGGTATACTAATGGCATATTCCCCCTATCTGGGAAGCCAAGTCTAAGGCTTTTCATCAATTCTTCAAAAGGAGTAACAAAACGGACTTTTCCTGTAAACTTTTTATAATGAATAAGCGCACTTTCTGAAATATTTACCGCTTCTATAGCGTCTGGCCATAAATAATATACTTCAGCTGGTTTGGCAACGTCAACTCCATAGTTTTTCATCCATCGAACCCCATCAAGTATATATCTTGTTACGCCATCATCATCGCCAATAAAACAAACGTATTCACCCGAAGAATTAAAAATAGCATTATCAGAGTTGAGCGAGATTGGTATTTGTTCAGAATAATGATTGTATACAATAAAATCAAAGCTGTTTTCTTTTAGGAAATGCTTGATCTTTGTATTATCAGCGGTATTATCCTGTATCACCATCTCAACTTCGTTTCCGAAGTTAAAACTTGCAATAAGCCTGATTAGCTTTTCCAGGTAGAAGTATCGGTCTTTTGTTGGGACTACAATACTCAATAGAGGTTTCTTCTCCATATTATGATGAATTATAATAATTTAATGTCTATTGAAGAGACGGGCTATAAAACTATCAATTAAATTTATACCCATAATATTTTTCATATAAAGAAACGAATAAAAGCACGAAAATATAAGTATTACTCCACCCAATACATATGAAAGTATACTATCCTGTCTACGCACAAAGATAGTGCCAATACATACTAAGAGTATGATGTTTAAATTTAAAAATACTCTTTTATTAAACTTTATGTTGTATAAGTACTTCATGATGCATGAGCATATAACAACATCTAAAACTCCAGAAAAACAATATGAAATACCTAATCCCAATAATCCATAAAACTTATATAAAACAATATTTGTAACAAGTATAACTAATCTAAGGCATATAGTGAGCGTTAAAAACACTTTTGTATTTTGCTTTGCTAACAACACCATCGATATACTTCTTGAACAAATCATAATTATTGCACCAAGCATAGCATAATCTGTATAATCAACAGATAAAATGAATTCATCAGAATATAAAATGCGAATAACTATCCTTGTAAGATACAGAAAAAGGACCGCTAGTGGAAATATCAAAACTAATCCCACTTCTGATTGTTGATTCACGGCTTCTTTAAGTTTTATATTATCTGAATTTATCGCAGAAATTCTCGGATAATAGTCGGTAGTCATTGCATTAATCACAATACCAAAATAGGATGTTATTATGGTGGTTCCTGCTGCATATATTCCTACGTCATCTAAACCTCCATTTTGCCTGATGTAAGCAATAATAATATAGTTGCAGGCCATTGCCAAAAAACTAACCAGCATCAATGAAATCCCCATCGTAACCATCGACTTACCCTCACAAATTACTTCTTTCGGCTTTAATGATATCTTGTCGTAACTAATTCTCCTTACAAAATAGATTGAGACAGCCAAAGTAGCAAATGCAGAAACGATAATCGATGGAACAATGCCTTTTTCTTTAAAGATGATAAATAATGGAACGCCAGTAATTAATGCTACTATAGATCCTATAACACTTGCTTTGGCTAATGAATACAATTGGCGCATCCCTTTTAAGATAGCCAGCTGATTATCAACATATATATCGAAAGCAACTGCTATAGAAAGCAGAATGAAGGCTACAGTATAATCCTTATTGCCGAATCCATACTCACTAAGGAATGGAGAAAAAACGATGGTAACCCCAAATCCCAATAATGCAGTGAACAAGACAATCTTGTTTGTTAACGAAATAACTCTAGAGAATCGTGCTCTATCACCACAACTGTTTGCTTCTGAAACATCTCTTACAGCACTTTGGTCTATACCTAATCCTGTGCCTATCTTAATGAAGGTTATTGTAGTGTTAAACACACCCATAATACCCATGCCTGAAGGGCCAAGGATTATTGCTGCCACCTTATTCTTTACGATGCCGACCATAAGTCGGATTATCTGAACAAAGCTAAATAGAAAGGTTGATTTGAAAACACTTTTATATTCCTTGTTTTGCTGCATAATTCTTTTTACATCCACCATCCACAAGGTAGGGCAATAAACTTATTATAAAACTCCGATACACCTTTGGGCATCTCCTGTTTGCCAAACACGGAATAATAGGTATTGGGTAGGTGTACTGCTGAACAGGCATAGCCATTCTCTTTGAACATCTTTATATCAGCCTCTTTGCTGCTCGACAGGATACCGCAGACCCAATAGTTGGGTTCAGTATTCTTGCGACTGATAAAGTCTATCAACGAGGGCAAATCGAACAACTTGTTCTCCCACAGCTTCGCATTGGCTTCCTGCTTCTCCAACAGTTCGTCAATATGCTCCATCTGGCAGCAACCGATATAGCTGTTCACATCGCCGGGCGTTGCATTCACGCTTGGGATAGCAATATCGCAGGCTGCACTTATCTCACCATTGGCATCACGAAAGATGCTTCTATCAATGCCAAGATCACGAATAATAACAGCTTTCTTATACATTTCCTCATCCTCAAATACTAACGCACCACCCTCTATGGTATTGGGCAAACGCACAGTCTGGAAGTTGAAGATAGAGAAAGGAGTGCCCACATTGCCAAGACGCTTTCCCATATATTTAGAACCAAAAGCCTCGATGCAGTCATCAACTACCATAATGCCTTTCTCCTTCCCGATGGCGTTGACTTCATCAACATATCCAGGATAGCCGCAGAAATGGTAGTTGATGATGAGTTTCGTCTTGACTGTTATTTTGCTCTTTACACTTTCAGGGTCAAGGATTCCATAGCGAGGGTCTATATCAGCCCACACCGTTTTCAGTCCATACTGTGCCATGGGCATCGTGGACTGGAGACAAGACATTGGGGTTGCTATCACTTCATCACCGGATTTAAGACCAAGCGTTCTGAACAGCACCTGCCAGGCAAGGCCGTATGAGCTGGTTAAAAGCACTTGCTTTACTCCGAAGTACTCTGCCAAAAGTCTTTCAAACTCTCTTCCCCACTTTCCGTATGCTAAAGCTCCAGAATGAATTATAGCATCCAATTCGGGCAGTTCTGGCATAAAGGGTTTGTATAATGGTACCATATTAGAACATTTTTCCTTTATATTTAAAATATTTTGGTTTTCTTGGCGAAAGATACGTCATTATATGAATATCATCAGGAAGATGAGGTTCTACACAAAATTCAAGATCAACATCGTCCCATCCGAACCGCTCATAGAAGCGTACAAGTGAAGATTTACAGAACAGCATTCCTGCCATTCTGTTACTGGAAAGGAATTCACAAACCCGAGTCATCAGTTCTGTACCATAGCCATGATGCTTTTCTATGGCACAGACGTTACCAACTCCATATGCTAAGAATTCGGCATCATTAGCTTCGAAAGTGATTTTCACAAGGTTCATGTAGGCTATAGCCTTGCCATCATCTGATAATAACACATGCAAATCTTCGGACGAGAGATTATTCTCTATCCATTTCACCTGACTATCTATAGGATATGGCCAAGCAATAGATTTAACAGCTATTGCTCGAAGAAGGTCACAATAAAGAATATCTTTATGTTTGATGATTTCTAATACCATTCTGTATAATTGTTTTATTTATAATTGGATTTATCCACTTGCACCATATTAATGAAACGATATATGTGGTTAGAAGAGCGATCAGCAACAATATCAATTTGTTATGCACAAAATGTTTTATAACAACTAAAATTGGATAATGAAAACAGTACAATTCATAAGTTATCTCTCCGAGAGTAACCATCGGTGTAGATGACAATAAAGGATGTTTCCATTTATCATCAATACAATATCTCAATAGTCCAGCTGAAAGAATTGCAATAAAAAGATGTATATTCCCTGTAAGCGGATTAGTCATGTATCCCTTAGCACTACGGAAACTGAGATAGCCATTTGCTAGTGAATCGTTATGCAAATGAGAATTAAGAACTATCAGAAGTATGATTCCGACCAGTCCTATAAAAATTTCACTCCACAACAGCTTTTGGCTGTTACCTTTCTCGTATAAATTCAATGCGACCAACCCTCCTATAGACCAACTGTCCAATTGCCCTAATGGTATCACATATGAGAGTGATGGGTTATCAGGACTCAAATAAATGAATACCGTCCTCCAAATAAGGCCAATAATAAGTGTTGCTGAAAAGGTTGCTCTAAAATATTGCTTCTTTACATATTTCAATAAGAACAACCATATAAGGAACAACCATACATCTAAGCCTATATACCAAAAGTGTCCAAGAAAAACATCTAGTGAATATCCTGCGCCTTCAAACAAACATCGGAAGTTTTGCAATGACAGCAAATACCATAAAGGCTCTGATGTCAATCTTTGTTTTACAAAGATAAATAAAACCGTAACAAGAAATAACAAACAAATATAAACTGGGTATAGTCGCTTAATCCTATGAACAAAGCTATTTCCAATATTTACTTCTGTTTTATCCTTTAAATGCTTACGTGTTAGGAAGAATGCGCCCAAGACAAGGAACGCTTCAACGCCTCCCCATCCTATTGGTAACCAATTTGTTACACAGTGAAAAACAAAAATTCCAATAAAGAGAATAAATCTCAAGCCTTCTATGGCAGTGAGATTGCGAGTAGCCATTGTTTACCAGCCTTTCTTAATTGCTTCAACAATCTTTTCTCTATCTTCTTCACTAATCCACCAGCCGCAAGGAATATGAACAAAGTTTGCATACCATTGTTCCATTCCAGGAAGTTCACGTTTGGACTCTTTGAAAATGCTGTGGGTATCGCTGCGGTGATGAAGTTGAGATGCCATAATGCCATTGGACTCCATCATTCTACAGAATTCTTCACGACGTTCCACTTTCATTGTATAGAGCCAATATGAGCACTCTGTATTGATGTTATAGCGTACCATCTGGATGCCTTGAACGTTCTTCAATGCCTCATCGTAGAACTTTCCGTTTGCAATATAACGACCAATTACATCATTGAGATGCTTCATCTGGCAAAGACCTATAGTTGCGTTAACATTGTTCATTGCATATTTGTAGCCTACCTCAGTAATGTCATTGTCCAGACGGCTCTTGTCCTTGGAGAGTCCGAACCAGCGGAGTCTTCTGGCTCTGTCCATCTGACTGCCGTCGTGCATAGCCAGGAAACCACCGTCAACTGTAGTCATGTGCTTGATGGCCTGTAGCGAGAAGATGGTATAGGCTGAGTTGCAGCCCGTCATCTTGCCATTGTACTTGCTGCCCATTGCATGAGCTGCATCCTCGATGATGGGGATATTGAACTCCTGAGATATCTTGTTGAACTCATCCATATCGCAGACCATACCGGCATAGTGAACCATCACGATGGCCTTGGTCTTTTCGGTAATGAGTTTGCGAACGCTCTTCGGGTCAAGCAGCCCGTTGGTAGGGTCAACATCGCCCCACACAACCTTGGCACCCACCATGGCAATGGAGGTGTTGGTAGGTTCAGCGGTCATCGGGGTACTGATAATCTCGTCGCCAGGTTTCACTCCTGCAAGGATATAAGCCAAATGAAGCGCGTCAGTGCCGGAATGAACGGAAATAATGTTGTCGTTGCCAATATATGCCTTGAACTTGTCCTCAAAATCAAACACCGGTTGGCCGGTAGCTACATAGCCGCTATAAAGGATCTCCTCCAGTGCGGGCATCAACTCCTCACGGGGAGG
>JAEEGL015500645.1_pt1 | contig 18914 bp, 13 predicted proteins | sample 9134231 | NCBI WGS metagenome assembly JAEEGL01 (sample SAMN16246548, study PRJNA631951) | gut metagenome | biome: gut microbiome; feature: rumen; material: fiber-attached | host: Bos | place: Iran: Karaj | collected 2018-10 | reverse complement strand
TGACAATATGGAATGGTATTCCGTCAACAGAAACGGTGTTCATAACAAGATCCACAATCCGTTTGTTCAGGCAAAGGATTGCCAGTATGCATTGAAGAATTACTTTTCCGCAGTTTATGGGAAGTATTCGGAACATGCAAACTATTTGATTGGCTACGCTGTCATTTTCCCTGAGTGCCGATTCACTGGAAACGGGAATGATCTCGTTACCGAAGTAATGTTTGATGCACGCTACCATTTGGATGATTTCCCCAATTACCTAAACAAAGTGTTTGATTATTGGGAAGAGCTCGAAAAAACAAGGCATGGGTTCACGCCAAAACGGTTGACAAAAGATCAATTGCGACAGGCAAACGATCTGCTGCGCGGGGACTTTCACGTTATTCCTTCGATGCACTTGGAACTTCAACACGCGGAACAACGGATGATAAAACTTACAGAAGAACAGTACGGAGTATTGGATACGGTTGAGCTGAACACATGCGCAATAGTTCAGGGAGGCGCCGGTACCGGGAAAACGCTGCTGGCATTGGAGCTAACAAGAAAATTTGCCGCTCAAGGTCTGAAAGTGCTTTACCTTTGCTTTAATTCAAATATGGCAGAGTACGCGCTCCGTTCGATTGAAGGCAGAGAAGGCATAATTGTCTCAACATTTCATTCCTATATAATGAAATTAATTGGCAATTCTTCCCTGTTTGACAAATCTCCAAAGGAACTCAGCAAGTGCTATCTTGAAACAGCTCCAGAAAAAAATGCGTTATTTGACGCAATTGTAATTGATGAAGGACAAGACTTGTTCCAAATCGAAGTGTTCGAGGCTCTGGATAGCATCCTGAACGGCGGATTCGGAAAAGGAAGATGGGTAATCTTTCTGGACCCGAATCAAAACATTTTCAACCCGTCCGAGGAATACGATCTTACCATTGAATACGTCCGAGAAATATACCATCCCATCTTTCTGCCATTAAATACAAATTGCAGGAATACTCAACCGATAGCAAGCAGAACAGCAGCGTTGACCATTGTCCCTCTAGCAAAAAACAATAAGCTATCCGGCCCGAAAGTCATTACACGAACCTATAGTACAACCGCTGAATTCTTATCTGTCTTCACAAAAGAATTGCAATCGTTAATGTCATCCGGAGTATCACCTCTTGACATTGTTGTGTTATCTCGCCATAGAAAGGAGCATTCCTGCCTCTCTCAGGTATCAAGCTTGTGCGGCTTGAGTATTATCGAGCGAAACGACGTCAGATCAACAGGCGAAAGATGCTTGAATTACTATACTGTACAGTCATTTAAAGGACTGGAATCAAAAATTGTTTTCTACATCGACATCGACGGATTTGCGGATATTCATGACAGAATGTTGAATTATGTAGGCATGTCAAGAGCAAGGCTTCATCTATACCTGTTCTACGAAGAGAGCAAGAGAGAAGAATATGAAGAAACGTTGGATAAAGGAACGGACCTGCTCGAATAAGCGCCTTTTTGGTTCCGATAACAACAATTGTTGCATATTCTGTGTACAACGAAAAAAACTGATGCACGGTAACCGCTCGATAACCGCCCGCCTAGCAAACTGCGAATAAATGTGAGACAATACCCCGAAGTGTCAAAAAACTGCATGGCAGAAATTTGAGAAACGGCAGAGGGGGTATGCAGACATGGCAGACGTTTTGGCGGTGCGGGATGAATACAGGTTGCAGAAATGGACGCAGATCCATCAACGCTGTAGGGAAAGCGGATTGTCCAATCGCGAGTTTTGCCGGCAGAATGGTATTGCGGAGAAGACCTTCTATTACTGGCTCAGGAAGCTGCGCGAGGTCGCAATAAGCAATCAGCCAGAACTGGTGGCGCTGCCAGAGAGCAGCAATTACATGGATGATATGATACACATACGGTTTGGCGCCGCGGTTTTGGAGCTGTCCGCGAAAACGGATGCAACAGCCATCGCATCGCTGCTTCAGGCACTGCAAAAGCAATGATCGACCTCAGCCGCGTCAGGAATTACTATGTCGCCTGTGGTTATACCGATCTGCGCCGCGGTATCGACGGTTTAGCAGCCATCGTCATGACCCGGTACGGCATGGAGCGTAAGCGTCAAACCTTGTATATTTCGGACCGAGAACCCCATGTGCACGGACTTTTAGCCCCACCTTCACGGAATAACAGCCCCACCCTCACGGAGCCGGAGCCGCACCTCCGCTCCGCCTCGGGCGGAGACGGAGCAGAGGCGCTTGTCTAAATCGCATTCATCGAGTTTCTTCGTCCCATTGTTGCAGAAGTTCTTCAAGGGACGGTGAACCTGTCAAGAAAAGTGCAGAGTGAAAACCCACAAAATGTTCAGCATGGTCAGGCGGCATAGCCGAGGCGGTCCGTTCAGCTTCTTTTCCCCAAATTGCTCCTCAAATTCTTCCAGAGACATAGCTTGTACCCATTCCGTGAGTTCAGCATCAAATCGCAGGGCAGAAACAATATCCATCAGAATGCCGCCTTCAAAGGCGTAGAACCAGCCGTTGCTCAAAAAATCATGACCGTTATGCACCCAGCGCCAGACGTATGCGCGCTCTGTTTTTGTCGCGTTCATCTCGTCGAGATATGCCTGTACTTCGCCCTGCAGTTCCGGATTTGGCTTCGGCATATCACGCCTCCGCATCCAGCGCAGCACCCTTCAAAGACTTGAGGCCGTCCCGCTCGCGCATCACAGTGGACCGGGATGTACACATCGCGGTGCGCTTCGACAAACTCGGCGACCTTCCTTGCATCTTCATCGGTCATTAGGTTGGATTCGTCCACGCAGTTGCCGTAGACGTCAAGTCCCTCGCCGTCGGCATCGGAGAAGGAGAGAGGGAGAATGGCGAGGATCCCGTTTTCAGCACTCACAAATGGCTCGCTGTCGTAGACCATGCGCGGATCGGAGATGGAGATCATCACGGACTTGTCCGGGTTCTTCTGTCCGCAGTACAGCACGGCGTTCCTGCGGCCCATCACCGTTACGTTCATTTCTCTTCACATCCGATCTTTGTGATTCTCTTCTTCTTGCTATCACACGCTTTCGCCAAAGTCTTTATTTGTCTCTTCAAGGTTTCAAAAGGTATATTTTTTTGCTGTTCGGATCCTGCTTGAGATGCTGCATATGAGTGTTTCAAAACACCTCGAAAGAGTTTTGGAATGTTTCAGCCTTGGTATTGGCTTTTTGGTACAGCGGCTCAACTCTTCACTGGCTTGACACTCAGGCTTCTTGCAACTCCAATGATTGGAGAGGGGAACTCTCTGCCGCTTATCAATTCGGCCATACTTTTCAACTCGTCGTCTTCGCCATTGAATACGATGTCCAAATTATGCTTTGCCCGCGAAGCTCCGACATAGAAAAGCTGTCGGCTCTTCTCGTCCTCAAAGGTGGCGGTATCAACGTCTACAAGAATGATGACGTCTGACTCAAGTCCTTTGAATTTTCGTGCTGTTGTAAATAGTACCCCTTTGTCATTCCTGGACTCGGTGAGTTGGTGACTACCCAAATGGTCGATTCCGTTGAGCAAGGATGTGGCTTCCGTTTTAACCGTCAATATGCAGATCTGACTATATGCATATCCGTTTCCGCGATATTGATCTATCAGAAGAGACAGTCTTTTGAGCGAAGATGCCACATCACTACAGATATAAAACTTTGGCATATCTCCCTTTACGCCTTTGCTCTTCACCTTCGGCACTACGCTTATGGGCTTGCCGGAGGTATCGGCTATAGAAAAGGTGTTTCTGCAATTGATGTTCAGGACGAGTCTGCATTCAGCTTTTTGAAGCCATTCGGGGAAGGCGTCGCCTTGCACAAACTGATTCTTGTCGAAAAAGACATAGAATGCTCCATCGTGCAGCAGCGCTATCTCATAAAGCTTGCTGATTTCGTCACTGTCAAAATCCTGCCCTTCATCTATAACAATATGTTTGTAGTCCCAATCATAAGAATCAAAATCATCCAGGAACTGGCTTATATCACCTTTCTCTACGCTGGTCACCCCTAATTTCTGGCACGCCAACTGCGGAAGATTGTAAAACTCCACATTTTTGTACTTTTTCCCGTTGTCGGCTTTCATCTCCTGCAAATATAACCGCAGGAACTGGTTGAAGCAGAGGAACAGAACTTTCCCGTTTTCTGCAAGTCGGCATGCTTTCTCAACAGCAAGCCATGTCTTTCCGGTGCCGGCAGCTCCCTGGATAGCTGCGACGCGCTGTTCTTCCAGGTAATCCAAGAGGGAGCTCTGTTCCCTTGTCAGCCGGACAAAACGCTCTTCCTGCTCCAACCGCTTCGCACGAAGGCTGGGCATAACCATAAAATGAGGAGCGAATGCATCAACTATCTTCTCGCAAGATGCTTTAGTAAGACGGGTGTGTCGATACCCTTCATAGAAATCATAGATCCCGTCTATGTACCTCTGAGGGGCAGATAATGCGCTTTCAAACAGCACGATCTCCTGCCGGTATTCAAGGGGCAGCTCGCCCACAACATCCCGTCTGCTGATTGAAGGGAACCAGACCGCAGACTCAACCATACAATACTGAGGTTCGAGCTCTGCGCTCCTGTCTGCAAAGAGTTCCTCAACCAGGTCCAAGTACCTGTACTTGCTTCTGTCCGCCTGCTTCATAGGATTCTTCATGGGATATATCTCGTGATTATCTGTCCGGATATATCTCCATGTGTTGTTGACGCATTCGATCCCGCCGGATTTAACCTCAATGACGATGATACCTTTGTCCGGGTGGAAAATGGTAAAGTCTGCCTCACCCCACACAACGGTATTCTTTTCGTTGCGGGCATTCCAACGAACAGAATGGAATACAACATATTCGTCCGGCAGCTTTTTCAGGGCTTCAAAAGCCTGCCTTTCTCCGTAACTGCCATTGTCCTCTTCCATTTCATCCGGTATCATTCTTGCCATCAGGCTTCACCTCTCTGAAACAGCTTCGCGAATTGTAATGGTTTGATCTCACTGACAGACATGGATCGCCAGCCTTGTACCTCCAGCTTTTGATTGTCATTATCAAACACGAGAATCTTCTGAGGTTCCCAAACAAACAGCACTTCCGAAGACACCCCTGCCTCAGAAGTAAGTATCTTGCTGTAGGATTCTGTGGGGATCGGTACGCGCAATTCATCCATGTCTGCAAAAGCATCTATGTATTCTTCGGGAATCATCGGAGAAAACTCTGTCCAGTTTTGATAGTCAGAGCAGTTGTATCCATTGCTGAACTTCAACGCTCCGGCTGTCACCTGTTCCGTAACTGTACTTTGATGCATCTCGTCAAATTCTTCGTTAGGGATGACTGTCGCCGGCCCGTAGAAATGCTCCAAGAACGAAAACGCCTCAATACGGTTGAGTTGATCATGGAGAGTTTGGTTGTAATAATTTCTCAGGCAGTTATAGCAGGACGGATTGCAAGTGCAATTCTTTGTTATGCTTATGGCCTTTTCTATGACTCGCTGGAAAACGCCACAGTCCTCTGTCACCAGACGCCGCACATGACCGGCGCCGCCTGCGACGGCGTCGTACAGTACGATTTCGAACACCATACTGCGACCGTATTTGACCTTGTGCAAACATCCCTTGATGTCGGTACGCTCGATGTCGAGAACACTTGATACCGCTTCAAGGAGCGCATACATAACAGAAAGCATGGTGGACTGATTCTTTGCACGAGAAGAACCGAAAGTGATTCGAACGACATCCGTCCGGAAGGAATGGCACAAGTCTTTCCGATAGAGGAGCCCCGTGCAATCCTTGCCCCAATGGGACTTGTGCTTCTTTTCGTAACTCTTCAGATACTCGTTGAAGCCCTTTTCTTCCTTTCCCGCCGATGCACTGATGCTGTAACCGCATCTGTCGCACACAAAGAAATGGTCGTTACAAACGACGAGAAGAGTGTCGTTTGCTGACGTCTCCATCTGTAGCTTTTCTCCGTCGCCAATGACAAATGTGCGCTTCTGCATGGGCCGCCGTGTTGTGGTGTCTCCGATGTAATAGTCTTCACTCCGATAAGACCTGCTTGGCTTGCGCATGGGCACATCACGTGTTTTGGCTTCGGCAATGAATCCCTTCCTCGGCTCGATTGCCTTTCTCCATCTTGCCTTTTCGATTTTCTGACCGCACGAGAGACATTTTGCCCCGGCTTGTCCGGGCTCGGTGACGCTGTAATTCCAGGTGGCGCAGGATTTGTTCTTGCATTGGGCAATATAGACTTCTCTCCAATCGAGTCCGGTTGTGGATGGAAGCTTTCTGATATATCTACTTGTGTAGAGCTTTCCGTCCGCAACTACCTGCGCATCCGGAGCATATTCGGCTATGGCGATCTGGAGATCCCGAACCATTTGAAGCTTCTTGTCCTGCTTGAAGTCAGCACCCTGGTACAATTCAACCGTATCCACAGGGAAACCGTATTTGGGCAACACATTATAGCGAACGAGAAATTCTATCATCTCGTTCCTTCCCCGTTTATCCTCAGGAGCGCGTCTGTAGTCCATAAGTTGCCGCTCAATACGCGCCGCCGCCTGAGTATCCTTGCTTTTTTGACGCTTGAACTCGTCTTGATACCACTTGACGGTGCTGCGGAAGTCGTGTACGGCTGTGCTCAGCACTCCATCTTCGCCAATCAGCAGGCCTGTCCAAGACCAATCCGGTATACCCATGCTCTCGTGCATTTCCCTTGGGATGGACTTCTCCAGGAGAGTCTTAAGCTCTGCCGGATGCTCGTTCAGGTAATTGCACATCTTTTCATATCCGTCTTGATTGAGCATCACATCGGCGTTATTCGAGTTATAAACCTCTGGATAATGCGCGAAGAATTCACTCAGAGCGACAGCGAAGATATGCCGCCGTGTCACTTTTTCATTTGCTATGGAAAAGAGCGGAACGCCTATTTTTCCTGAAATCATGCGCTCGGGGTGCTCATAGTAGGTGAAATCATGAGAGCTGAGTTTAGAGAAGGTCAGGGAATAAGCAGCCGCATGGATACTGCGCCCAGCACGCCCTGCTCGTTGGACGTAGTTCGCCGGTGTGGGGGGCATGTTGCGTAGATATACCGTCTCCAAATCGCCCACATCGACGCCCATCTCAAAGGTCGTTGAGCAGCTGAGCGCATTGATGTCTTTGTTGACAAACATCTCCTGATACTTCTGCTGCTCGGCGCGCCCCAGCTGAGCGGTGTGCTCTCTGATATGGAGAGGAGACATCATTTTTTCGGCGTAGAGCCTGGCAAAGTGGTTTCCGTCAATCAAACTCTCGTGACTTACCGGCCGCAGCTTGCCGTCACATTTGAGAGCGGTGCATCTGTTTTGGCAGTTGACCATTGTCGGCCTTCCGCATTTTTCACATACGTAGACCGGTCGCTTCTCATCACCGACCACAACCCTGAACTTATCTGTGGTGAAGTAATAACCGCCCTCTCCATCATGCGTCAGTCCGTATTCTCCTGCCTCCAACACGTGATCCCAGTAATTGACAAGGAGGTTTTTCGCCGCGTCGTCCGTGATCCCAAGCACCTGCATGGTACGGCTTAACCGGCCGTTCATAAAGGTCTTGCCGCTCTGCTCGTCTCTGACGCGAGGTATCCAGCCGTTAAGAAACCCTTTCTTCCTATCTGCATCCGACTGCTTGCATTTGGTGAAACGGCGTGCATGAGGCGCATAATAAATATACTCGCGCTCATCGCTTGTCAAATCGATGTCCTCGCCTTCAAGCGCACCGCCATATACGATGTCCATAACAAGCAGATTGAATAGGGCATTTACGTCTGCAGTCGTTTGATGATACATGTCGGCAACGGCACCCATCATCTGCTCGGAATTACCTTTGTACTCAAAATCAAGGATACCGAGCGAGACAAGACTTGTACTTCTTCGGGCATTGACCATCTCATTGAGCACAGCAATCCAAGCCTGACGGCGGCTGATAGCTGTCAGGTTCTCACTGCCTGTATCTCCTGGCGCTGCAAAGCTTCGGTTCGAGTCGAAATACGATGTTAATTCGCCGACAAGGGTAGATATCTCCCACGGGTGCTCGCTGATATTCGAACGGTTTTTCTCGATAACGTGCCAAATCCCCCTGCGCCGAAGGAACTCCTCGTAAAAGGAGGTCATATAGCATGCATAAAAGGCAGCTTCGCTCCGGCTGTCTGAGAAGGTAAGGAACTGCCGTTTTCTCTTCGCGACTTCGGCTTTTTTCTTTGGCGCAACTGTCATTGCGAAAAGATTGCCGGTCGGATTGACCGGTGCCTCTTTCTTGCTCTCCAACTTCTCTTCATACTCCGGTAGTTGCTCGAAGAGTTCTGTGCCCAGCACAGCGGTTGCCACATCATAACCAACGTAGAAAAGCTTCAGGTGTCCCAGATTACAGCAGGGGCATTTGCACTCGTTTCGTGCTCCTTTTCTCTCTGCATTGCGGACCTTGACCAGATTGATATCGCCATGCCCACAGGAGAAATCCATTTTCTGGCTCACGTGATGGATCTCACCGCATTTTGCGCAAATCAGATAATCATTTTTGCCGATGCCACCATCTTCAGGCTCAGTATCATCATCGTCCTCTTCCAAATCAAAGACGTCACTCTGCTGCTCGAGCAGATACATCTCCATACTCTCATCAAAACGGTTGCCAACTTGTTCAAGGCGCCCGTTGACTGTGCGTCCGGCAACGCCGATCCTGCCGCAGTCATCGCATACCGCAGCCTCGAAGACCTTCCATGAATCCTCACCTGATTCGGCATATTTCTTTCTTGTTAAGAAAAGCTGCTTGCTCCTGTTGAGCGTAATAAACGCACCCTCCAGGGCACGGATAAACATATGGTATCTGGCCTTGATAAGAGAGGTTTTGTTCTTCTCGGCTTTTGATGCCACGAAAATGAAATCGACCAGCTCTGCATCGGTGATGTCCATATGCTGGCGCATCTTTCCTGCAATATCGTGGACAGTCATCGGTTGCTTTGCGCTTTCACGGAGTACCCGGTAGGTGCGAGACGAGAGGCATAGATCGTACAGTATTTCCGCATCGGATCTGTTCGGATCAAAAGCGATTTTAAACTGACTCAGTATCTCATCCATGGAAGTTTCCGGATGAGCAAGGCTATGAAACAACGCATTCGGATACGTCACTGACTCTGATGGCATGGGGGGCATCACAGTAACAGACCGTATGATGTCGTCCGCGTCAAAGTCTGTGTCGCAGAGCGTTTTCGCAAAAGAAACAATATCCGGGTCAGACTCTTTACCGCCAAGTGTGGCGCTGGTCAGTATGTGTCGGACCTCGTTCGGATTACTGATCCGCGCCTTTACACGGCGAAGCAGCAGGGAAGTTTCGATTCCGGTAGCGCCACGATAGATATGAGCTTCATCCAACACGAGAAAACGAAGTTTTGCGCCGGAAAAAACCGCGTCATCTTTTGGCCGCAGCATCATGTATTCAAGCATTGCATAGTTCGTTACAAGTATATGCGGCGGTCTGGACTGCATCGTATGCCGTGAGATTGCTTCATTTGGGAGCGGACGCAATGCTTTTCCGCTCTCATCCTTGAAAACCCGCCCATACTCTGCGATACCTTCGGCATCTTCCTGTTGGGTGCTGCTGTTATAGACGCCGAATGTGATATCCGGATACTGTTTTAGAATAAGGCGAAGGCGTTTCATCTGGTCGTTAGCAAGTGCATTCATAGGGTAGATAAGAATTGCCCGTACGCCGTCATTTAGCGTACCCTTCTCTTTTTCCCTGAGCAGTTCGTTGATAATCGGCAGAATAAAACACTCCGTCTTGCCTGAGCCGGTACCCGTGGTAACAACGATGTTGCGGTTCTCGTTGATTTTTCGTATGGCCTTCTCCTGGTGCTTATACAGCTTTCGCTCGAGCTTGATTTCTTTCTCACCGTCAGAAAGCCCCGGCTCCAGGTCCGAAAACAATCTGGATACTTGTCCCTCTTCGATGAGCTTGTTCATGCTGAGACCCGTCTCAAAGGAGTCGCTGATATCAAGATATGGGCCTTTTGCTACCGCGCCTTCTTTATCAAGCGCCGCAAGGAACTGCAAAGCATAATCATGGTCCGCAAGATGAAAACTGGTCGATATGTAACTGGTAAACTCGTCTTTTATGTTTTCAGATGCAGCAATCGGGTCAAACATCGGCCTTCCCCTTCCGTGTGTACAGATACAAATCTGCGTTATACCAGTTGCCCTTCCCCTTTTGGGGCTCTCTGTCAGTGATCTGATAGGCGACTCGCTTTGTGTTGGCATCAATTTCTTTGAGGTATTTCATGTAGTATAGTCCGTCGTCATCTTCGTTGGTTATACTGAGCGCATGCTGGTTTAAGTAGATTATTTTTACGGGATTGACTTTGTACAACTGTTGTCCGCGTTTGTTCACTCTTTCACTGGCTGAGTATACATATTTGCCGCCGCTTTCAAACGGCAACACCAGAGTTCCCGTATAGACGGGGCAGTCTCCGCCTTCCGCGGGAATGTCTTCTATACCACGGTACCTGATGTCTTCAATTAAGCAGCGGTCAATCTTGACGCTAGGAACAGTTTCCGTGCTCCACGGGGTTATGGAATCGATTTGAATTATCTTGTTGAGGAAGCGGAGTTCATTCTCGTCGCCAACGCAGAAACTGCCTTTCTCAAGTTCTTCCTGCGTCGGGGAAAACAGGCTTTCAGATTGCTTTTTTATGCTGAATTCGTACTCTCCTATTGGCACATCCAGGTGCTCCAGCAATAGTTCTTCACAAAGATCTGGATATATAGTTTTCTCATAAGGGGTGCCGGCGCAAATGGTTAGTTGGAGATTTGCTTGCAGATTACCGATATAACCGTGGCCTCTATCCCATCTCAGACTGTCTCCGGACATATACAGGATCGGATGCGTAAGGAATTGCTCTTTTACGGCAATGCGCCCCAGGCGCAGAGTCCGCGTCTCGCCGTTTGCCGTAATCCTCATTTGAACATCCAGCCAGGCCTTTTTCTGTGTATTGCTAAAGCCAAATACCGCATTGCCGAGCGCGTAACCGTCACCCGACGGCTTACTTATCGGCTGTCCATCCAGGAGGATAGCTGTTGACACACTTCTGGGCGACTTTACATAGAGAAACCGATCCTGAGGTATATCCTTAATCCAACAATGGATACTTCCGTCCCAGATGTTTTCTGCGTTATCGTGGATCTTTACAACGGGCACGGGTACAACCAGCTCTCCGCTTCCATACGGTACGCTAACTGTATCATCTTCCATTGTGATCTGCTGCGTAGTGTTATAGCCGTCACTGTCCGTGATAAGCACGGTTGCTTCCGAATAATCCTCCTCCGTGGCGTAATACGGTCTGTTAAAGTGGTAGAAGACTCCTTGCGCCACTTTAAGGCTGATTTGTTCCACCAGTCTGTCACTCGACAGATCAATAAGCCTGATAGCAAGTTCGTTCGAGTGAAACCTTTCAAACCCCAGAGTGTATATTCTCACGCCGTCCTTCTCATCACAAGGGATTTCACCTAGATTTAGAGGCTGCTTGTTCACAAAGAACCTGTATTTCTTCTCGGTCTCCGGTCCGCCGGACAGCATGATACGGATGGGATCCTTGCCTGATACAATATGATATCTCGAGCCTTCCAAAACGTAATAGGCTTCTGCTTCAATACTGGGAAGGACAAACCTCGCACCTACAGTCTCTGCTGACCCGGCATCAACGGCGACCATCTGGTTGTCAATGCAGACAGCAAAGTTCTTCTGGAGTTTGATAAAACTCCCCTTATAACAATTGTTTTCAACTATCTGAGTGACTTCCGCCTGTATGTATTCTTCCTGAATCGATGCAGGGAGAAAAACCGAGTAGTTACCCGGCACGATATCAGCGGATGCGATTTCTGATTTGCCTCGAAAAACCAGATAATCTCGATATAGCGTCTTTTCTGAGTTAAAGATTTCCTTTTCGTCACATCGAATAATGACCCTCGGCGCGATCCTGGACGCACTGGCTCTGCGCATAATATCTTCCAGTGAAAGCTCAAAGCCCATCATGGTCCTGCCCAGCTCATCGCCATAGTATTCAAGGCTCCTCTCGTCCACCAAAGTGCTCTCCTGGTAGATGACAAGCCGCAATGAACGGAAATCGCTTTCCGCCATGCGCACATCAGGAAACACCAATTTGACGTTGTTGTTATCCACCAGTTGATAGGTGGGGTGGATTCGGGTATAGTCAATAGCAACCGCGTGATGGGCAGGCCTTTTGTCTTTACTTGCGGAGATAGAACCCCTGCGTATCTTTTCTGCCATCCACTCATCACACAACTGATCCTCGTAGCAGGTTGGCGATCCGGCTGTGTGGCTGATTATCGCATCGATTCTTTTTGTCATCTTTGCAACCAGTTTCGTTGCATAGCGGGGACGATATAGAATCAACTTGTGGATGCCTTCTCTAAAGTTATATACCTTAGAACTGATTTTGATGCCGTTGTCATCCGCATCGGCTGTGTTCATCAGCTTGTTTCTCATGGCGATTACCATCCTCGCAAATAGCGGATCGCCATCAATGTATTCCCAATTCAGATTGCTCTTGTAGAAATCAAACAGCAAGTCACAAAACAGCATCCATGACCGTTTTGTAGAAAACGCATGCATGACAACAGTTGCCTTATACATGTTTCCGGCGCTGTTGGACAGAAAGACGCGCTGATTTGAAACCAGGGCATCCTTTATGCAATTGCACAAGAAACCGCGTACCTTCTCGTTTTCATCCCGGTAACCGAATTGCTTCGCAATATAGCGCCAGAAACCGGCCTCATCGCTCGCATCCCATTCCTTGGCATAGCTCACGACAGCAAGTGTGATCTGCTTTTTTGCTATCGGGGGAACGCGTGATTCGACTCTGGGGTCCTCGATAACCTTATCGACCCACTTCTTGCTGTTTCTGCCAAGTATGTCGATGCTCTTGTCCGAAAGCGGCGCACTTCCAAGCAGAGGGTATAGCGCGAAGATTCTATCAACCGTTTCGCCTTCCACGACATGCGACAGCATGTCGCGTTCAACGCCGTCCTGCTCTCGTATCTCTGTTATCATTTCCATTTCCTCTGTCTTTGCCCTGTCACTGAAACCAAACAGCTTAACAATTCTCCGAATTGTGTATCCGTTTGTTGACGCAAATCTGCGAAGCCACTGTACATCGGGTGTGTAAGGAATGGTTGTTACTCCGTCGACGGTATACCGCTGAAGAGTTTCAATGATTTGTTCATCGGTAAAAGATTGGTACGGCGAGACATACGGTAAGCCAAAAAGAAAGTGCGAATATTCATCGTTAGTCATGTGTCTCGCAGCTGCCAGCCGGCTGAATTGACCTACGTCATAGGGCATATAGCAGTCCTTTTTCAGAATGCTGACTGTCCGCCCGAGGTTTTCGGCCGCCTTAGTTTCCTCCTCAGTATTGAAATCATTATTTTCAATGCGGTTCGCCTTTTCTGGTGCAATTTGCGTTTTGCTCTCTGATTCGTAGATAGGTTCTGTTTCGTGGGATGCTTCTTCACCGTCAGAATTGGCAATTGGCGTTTCATCGCAAAAATGTGAATAGTATCTTCTGATTCTGTTCTCGCAAGCCAATCGAATTAGAACAACATCATCGTCCGACAATTTATTCCAGTACTCGGGGAGTATTCTTACTATGTCTGTAGACTTATCATAGTAAAACATGCGGCAGCTTCCGGTTAATGCCTTGACAGGGTTTGCAAGAATGTTTGCCCTTGCTCGAGACGCTGTGCAAGAGAGATCGTTGTAAATTGAGCCGCTTCTCTCCGCTTTTCTTCCGCTCAGTATCCTTCTTTTGTAATACCCGAGAAAAAAGTTTGCGGCATCAGAAAGCGTGATCTCTCCTCCGTGCTCGAGCAATGCAAGTATAAGGACAGGCTTATAAGAATATGCCATGCTCATAGTCTTGCAATAATCCAGCAGCGTGAGCATTGTTATTATCCCTCCGCCTTATGCGAGTTCAGTTATTGTTTCTATCATACCGTTGAGTGGCGAAGCCAATGTGGATGATATACCCTCATCAACTAGCTTCTGCTTGATTCGTTCAAGAAGAAGCCGATCTGCCGGAAGCCAATTTACATTGTCAAGTTCATCCCGTGACAGCCATCTCGCATCTTCGTGTTCCAGTAGAACCAGCTCGCCTTGTGCTATCGTTGCCCAGTAGCACCTCATGCTCAGGTGAAACTCTGGATAGTCATACTCCACTGTATCAATATAATCTCCGACACGAATCACCGCATCTAGCTCCTCTCGGATCTCGCGGGCCAAAGCATCTTCGGGAGTCTCGCCAGTTTCTACCTTTCCTCCAGGAAACTCCCACCAGTCCTTATATGCGCCATATCCACGTTGTGTAGCAAACACTTGATTATTCTTGCAAAGAATTGCTGCAACGACATTGATTGATTTCATCAAAGCCTCATATCCTTGACTAGTTTTCGCTTGTGTTCATAAATTCGTCTGTATCAATATAGCAATCCAAATTTTTCACTTGGTCTTGAGCTGTTCCAGCAGCTAGGCACGCATCCCACACTGCATATTCGTAGCACCTGCATTATAGCCCTCCGCACCGCTTCTGATTGTGTCGCCAAATTGAAAGTACTGGTCTTTAACCTCAGAACGAATTGCATCCGCTTTGGCTTTAAGCGCTTCAATGACTCGCTTGTTAAGCTTGCCAACTACTCCAACAAATTGTTTTGGCGATCCATCATCGGTTTCTGGCTTCATTACTTCGGTTGCTGCAATTTTGAGTGTTAAATACAGCTCTTTAGCATCCTTATTCAGTAGATACACAATATAAATGCCTTTTTGCGCAGAAGTAGTTCGTTCTACTAACGTGCTCATAAACTGCGCCATAGTCAGACATCAAACGTTTAAATGTTTCATGTAATTGGAGAAAAGGATCACTGCTCATCATCAAATGTACTCCTTGCGCGATATTTTGAGTGCCGCCCTCTGTTGACCAGTACAATCTTGCCAGCTTGAGTCATTTTTCGGAGAAGATAGTTGGCATGGTTTAACGATATGTGGAGTGTTTCTATTACATCTCGCTTGCAGAAACATCCCTTCATTTCAGCTATTTTGATAACTATATCCTCTTGGCACGCATTCATCTTATCGAAACAATCCAGCATAAACTGTGCCATTTCTTGTATTACTGGTATTGTCACCGAATTGCCGAATTGTTTATACTGCTGTGTTTTAGTGATTGAATCTGGAAAACTAAAATGGTCGGCCCCAGATTCATCCATGAAAGCATAACCTATAAAGCCTTGTAGCTTTCCCCACTCAGTCGGAGTCATTACGCGAATGCCCTCGCCATTAAGCTCACTTTTTTTCCCGACCACAATTTTTCCTGCAACACCATCTTTTGGCTGATAAATTAGGTTTCGTTCTTTCCCCGACCCGCCTGTGGCAAGAATAGTGCTTGCAATAGGCCGTTCAATACCTGGAGCATTAACAACGCAATAGCCGAATCCGTGCCCCTTTGATTGCTCACGGTCTTTGTGGCGCTTTAAAGTGTCCAAGTAGCCTTTTGCCATATAGTATTCGTCATCCACAACTGGTTCAATTATTTCATTGATGCTGTTTGCAATTACTATGTCGCTTTTGGATGGAAGACTGTCCGTCAGGAGTTTGATTGCGCTTCCGTATATTTGTTTGTTGAAAGCCATAAGGTATACTCTCGGCCTGTTCTGTGGCAGACCAAAGTATTTTGAATTTCGGACAAGAGTTTTACTGGAGTACTGATATGTTCCATCATCATCCATCTCCACACCAATAATGCGATAATGCAACTCGTCCTCCAGTGTTGTTACAATTCTATGTAGCGTTTCGCCCTTATCATGAGAAACAAGATTCTCGACATTTTCGAGGAATACCGCTTTGGGACTAGTCCGTGAAATGATATCAGCAATATCAAAGAAAATTGTACCTTTCGTTGTGTCGCGAAAGCCGAGCTTTGTCCCGACGCGGCTAAATGATTGGCATGGGAAGCCAGCAAGCAACACATCGTATTCCGTTTGAGAAACCTTCTCTTTGAATTCTTCGGATGTCAAATCATTTTTGGGATTAACCCCAAAGAGATGCTCATATGTTTGGCAAGCATAGTCATCTATCTCAGCCGAAAGAACATTTTCAAACTGCCCAGTCATTTCAAACCCGCGTCGAATACCACCTATGCCGGCACACAGGTCAATGGTTCTGTATTTCATTACAGTATCCTTGAATGAATGACTCTGCTTCCATCCCGTCGAGACTAACTGTATATGTGATTTTTGTGATCCCTGCGGGCAAAACGCCTCCAACAAATGATGCTGGAGTTATTCTCGGAAACTTTTCGTCAACATTATATTGTAGCATGTCGTGCAAAAGATACTTACGCCTTCTGGCACTCATGCCTTCTTCGAGTCCCCTTTTTGAAAGCCGTGAGTTCAGGTAATCCTTACTTAAGCCAAAAGAAATTAGATCGTCAACAATCTGATCAATAGAAAGCCCGTTATGCTCTGATTCTTCAAAAACGCAAAGAATTAGGACCAGCTCTTTTCCAGGAGGATCCAATTGAAACTGACTGTTGATCGTTACTTCTTTTTTGCTTCGCAATACTGTCGATTTTACTTCAGCGTAACCGTCTGGCAGTTCAATGTCGTAGGTGGAGCCGCAAGGACCTCCCCAGCTTATCTCCAAGCCAAAGGAAGCAAAATGCTTAAGCACGCATAATTCCCCGAGAATATCGTAAACTCGTTCGTCGATATTCCTGTTGCCAAGCAATTCTTTCCATTCCAACCACCAAGATGTCGGTGAGGCAGTAACATAGCGGCGTTTAACGCCATTTTCTCCCGGAGAAACCAACTCTTCGCAAAGAGCAGAAAATGAACTCTGTGCGACCGAATAATCTGCCAAGAGCAGGATAGCCCTCTGCGCTAAACCATCCTGCACAGAGATTATATCGCTCTTTATCTCGGCATTGGAAAAGAATTCGTGGATTTCTTCCGTGCCTTCATATGGTATTGCAACACCGTATGTATCCTGATATTTGACGGTCCAGCCGCGATATCCGAGTAATTCTAAAGCTTTAATTGAATGAGCAAATCCAACAATGTCGGTTTTCCAATTGTTTATTATATCATTCCGCAGATCCATTGCCGTTCTCCTTAGAACAAACTTCGGCAACAAGTTGCTTTACATACTCGCGTTCTCCTCCGCAGATTAGAGCGGGTTCAAGCGAAATACACTTTGCATTATTTAGCTTAGTTATTGCTGCGAAGTCTTTTGCTTTGTGGGGGGCCGTTTCGGAATACTCCCGGACAATGTTCCTATAGAGGCTGAGCCTATAACCTTTCCCAGGCGTTTCAATCAATTTGTTAATATTATCGGTTGCGTTGTCTTTTAACACGGTGAAAGTCTTCTCTGCTGAGCCTTGCCACCCTAAATGAATATACCACCACAAGGTTTTCAGCCAAATCCTTCTTGTCCCGCGATAGAAACGCTTGCTATTAATCCTTATATCGCCCTTAGCGGGATCTGGATAGCGAAGATATGTAATATCTGGCATCACTTTGACAGATATATACCTCCAAATATCATCATCGTTCGCAGAAATAATGGAAAAAGACTTGTCTAGGGGCATTAGATGATATAGGCAAATCCCCACTCTCAAATCCAGCAGATAATTCAGCTTTCCACCTGTTTCCTCTAGCGCCGATTTAAATACGGTTAGAAGGGTTTCGCGATATTCGTCATAAGAAGGATCGCTTTCAATGGTATCATATGATCTCCAGTGATCTGTGAGATCTTGAAACTCAACATCACTCATTCTGTCATACTGAGTTGTGATTGCTTTTGCGTCATTCATCGACAATCGCTTGTATCTCACTGATCATCACCTTCTTCTAAAAGCAAGCGGATATTAATTTGAAGACTTTTCAGTAAAGCCTCTTGACTCTCGAAATGCAGGGGCGTGGGACAACTCTCAATAAACTGATGCATTATGCTACAGATGGAATAATTCTCAAGGCCGAGATTCTGCTGGGTTGCTTTTAGATCGTCCGGATACTCATCAATTTTGTTGAAGATCAACAAATATGTTGTTGCCATAATGTCGATCAAAAGATCGATGTTCTTTATCTCTTCACCAACCATCGGACATGCAGAATAGTAAGGGTTGAGGTAGAGACAAATGTTTTCTCGGTTAAATAGATCTATCTTTGGGTCTTCCCATTGGGAAAAGAAGAGCCACCACAAGGGTTCGCTTGGCGAAGAATACTCCTCAATCGGGAACTCCATATAGATGCTGTTGAAATCAAGCACTATCGTCTCTACTTCGCCGATTGTTACTCCCTCTTCGTTAATTAGTTTTTCTTCGCCGGGAAGCAAAGCATCCGCTCGTTGCTTTATATACAGAATCACAGACAGCTCCAAATCGCCTTTAATTGTACCTGGCTCGAACGAATGGTTGAAACAACATGAGCGACCCATTTCGGTTTCAATGTCAGATTCGGGCAGAATACATCCTGTCTGCGTAAGTGTTTTGTTGGTCCACATGATACAAATTCCGATTGTTGCTCCTGCGCACGCGATTCCGTTAACTCCAAGCAGCAAACGAGGGTAAGCAATGTTTATTGTTTTTGAAAACAACAATCCCTCATCTTCAACTTTCCAAATCTCTAACGGATCAGTAAGCTTGATCGTAGAGGTGCCCTTTTGCTTCAATCCATAGCGGTTGTCTTGGAAACGATACGAAAACACATACTTGCTGACTGTTAGACCGCAAGAATCCATCAGTTCTGCGGTCAGTTTTGGATAGAAATTTAGGCTCTCCATTTCACACCTCATCAGTCAACTTTAAATGAAAACTGATACTTCTTGTCTTTCGCAAAC
>JAEEGL015947600.1_pt1 | contig 18915 bp, 12 predicted proteins | sample 9134231 | NCBI WGS metagenome assembly JAEEGL01 (sample SAMN16246548, study PRJNA631951) | gut metagenome | biome: gut microbiome; feature: rumen; material: fiber-attached | host: Bos | place: Iran: Karaj | collected 2018-10 | reverse complement strand
GGAGGAAATAAAGAATTCCAGAAGCAGTACGATGAGATAGATGACCAGCGCCACGGCGACGGGGCTTTTGCCGAGGATGAGCAAATTGATCTGATGAACGATCGTCGGCAGAACGGAGGCCTCGTCGAAAACAAACTTGATTGAAGCGGCAAGCGCGATGAACACGATCGTCGGCAGCGCGCCGAGAAGCCCGCTCCAGAAGCTTTTGAGCACGAAGCGGATATCGCCGCAGGCGGCCGCTCCGGCGGCAATGCCGAAGATCAGGAAATACACCGTGAGGAATACGACCGTGTAGCCGCGCAGAGACGCGGAGAGGGAGAATGTGACGATCAGCGCCAGCGAGACAAGGAGGAAGAGGGCGTAGATCCTGCGCAGCTTTCGATCCGACTCGCCGTTTTCGGCGCTCTGCAGGATCGACGCAGCCGAGGCCCGCAGTTTCTCGTCATGTGCCGCGGTCAGGCTGCGCGACGGGTCTTTTTTCAGCCGTTTGAGGTACAGGAACAGGAAGGCGAGCAGCAGCGCGAACATCACGAAAAAGATGAGGATGCGATAGCCGATATGCTCCATCGGGTTGACGCCGATGATCTCGGAGGCGAGCAGCACCGTAAAGGGATTCGTGACTGCGCCGGCAAAGCCGAAGCCGCACGCGAGGATGCAGCAGAGGAAGCCCGTGAAGGAGTCAAAACCGATCAGCACGCAAAGCGCCGTAACGATCGGCAGCATCGTCAGCATTTCCTCAAACAGGCCGAGGAAGGAGCCGAAGCTGTAAAACAGAAAAGCGATCAGCACCAGCAGCAGCTCGCGCCGCGCCGAAAAGCGCTCGGACACCGCTCCGATGAGCGCTCGAATGCCGCCGACGTCGTTCATCACCTGGAAAGCCGCGGAGATCGTAAAGAGGAAGAGCGAGAGCACCAGCAGCGTCAGGCCGTCCTCCGAGAAAAAGACCAGGATCGGTGCGAGCAGGCCGCGCAGCGGGGAGATGCCGCCGAGATCGCCGCGCGGGATGTATTCGAGATAATTCGTCCCGCCGTCGGCAAGACGGCCGAACTCACCCTTCGGGATAAAATAGGTCAGTGCCGCGGAGAGGAGCAGCAGGCCGAAGAGCAGGGCGGTCACCTGCAGAAAGGTCCGCCTGGAAATATTGATCAGCGTCTTTTCGGCATTATCCTTTTTCACTGTCGCCTTTGCCTTCTCTCTCTTTTCGTAATAAATCGACCAGCAGCGCCCATCGCGCCGTCTGGAGCGGGTTTTCCTTGGGATAGAAATAACAGAGCTCTCCCTCGTGGTAAAGCTCGAATTCCGTGCCGCAGGAGAAGGCCAGCGCGGGCAGCTTCTCCGTCGGGATCGAGAAGTCCATATTTGCCGAGCGGTAGGAAAAACGCATCGGCGTCAGCGTACAGACGCCTTCCTCACGCCGGACCGGGCCGCCGTTGGCCCCGAAGATGCGGGTGCGTACCGCGCACTCGAGGCGGAAATCGGAAAGCGTTTTTTTCTCCGCCTCCGCGATCCGCTCATAATACTCGCCGATCGTGCCGATCTTGTCGTCGAAGCGGTAATACTCGTTCAGCCGGCGGCGCGCGCCGCAGGCGCTGCAGATCAGCTCGCAGTCCTCGCCGCGCGTCGTGTACAGCGCGCCGCAGTCGGCGCAGCGGTAGAGCACGCCCTCGAGTCCCACGGCCTTGTCCCGTTGAGGATAACGGTTGCGGCAGCTCACAGACGCGTCGTTATACAACGTATCCGCGATCAGCTTATCCAGCTCCGCGTCGGGGATCGATCGCAGCTCGTCCTTGCCGACGACGCGCAGCACCCGGACGGAGATCTCGGAGCGATAGCTGCGCCGGCGCCATTTCGGCGAGGCAAAATAAGCGCCGTCGATCTTCACGAGAACGAGATCGCAGCCGAGCTTTTTATAGAAGGCCGCCCCCTTCTCCACGATCGGATTCGAGCGGCCGTCCGGGGAAAGACGCCCCTCCGGGAAGATCACGACGGGCCAGCCGGCCCGGATCGTCCGCAGGATGCCGACCGGCGCGGCGATATCCCTGGTAAAGAGCTTCTTTGCGAGGATCCCGCCCTTTCTCGCCATCGTTTTGAGGATCGGACGGGTGCAGTAGTATTCGTTGACAAGATAGCTCGGCCGCCGCGGGTGCGCTATCTGGGAGATATAGTAAAAATCAAAAAACGACTCGTGATTGGCGAGCAGAATATAAGGGCCGGTCAGAGAGCGAAGCGGCGCGTCGTCGATGACAACGCGCTGCCGTTTGCCCTGCCAGAGACGCACGATGAGAAAAATCAGAGAATACATCCACGACCGCGGCGTACCGTCCCGCTCCCGGAGGCGGCGAAATATGCGTTTCATGAAGCCATACCTCTCGTGTGCATGATGGATTCCGGTTTATTCGCCCTCCGGCAGGCAGTGCATCCTGGTCGCTTCCAGGACGCGGTAGGCCTCGCCGCTGCGGGAAAAACAAAGCAGGCCGTGTTCCCGCGCGCGCAGCGTCAGATACAGCTTCAGCGAGGACGCCGCAGACGAGGCTTCGGGGAATTGGCTCTCGTGGCAGCCGAAGATCGCGTCGAGCTGTTTTTCAAAGCAGCCGGCGGTCGAAACAAAGCGGTTCGGGCGCGCCGTAAAATACAGCGCCAGCGCCTTGACGTCGGCGGCTTTCGCACCGTAGCGGTCCATGATGCCGCCATAGGGGGCAAAGCACGCGACGGTCTTTGCGGCTCGTCCGACGTTCAGATGATCCTTGTGACACTCGCTCTCAACGCTCGGATCCGGCGCGAAGATCACGTCCGGGCCGATCTCGCCGACGGCGCGCGCAACGGAACGTTCGAGCTCGTCATATTCGTAAAAGCCGCCGTCGCAGAGATCGAGAAAGACCGGCTCGCGGGCGCCGAGCCTCGCCGCGGAGGCGCGCGCCTCCGCCTTTCGAAGAGCGGCGAGTTCGTCGGGACTCAGATCCGGTCTGTTCCCGCCGCCAAAGCGCCCGTCGAGGCAGATCAGAAAAAAGACTTCCTTGCCGGCAGCCGCGAGCTTCGCAGCCAGAGCGCCCGCGCCGATCTCAATATCGTCCGGATGCGGACCGATGAAAAGATAGCGCTTAAAGCTCTCCAGTTTGGGAAGCGGCACTGCGAAATGCAGTGCCGCTTTGGTGAGACTCACGCTTCCTTCGCGGCCTTACGGTCCGCGATCTCCGCGCAGATACGCTCGTACTCGTCTTCGTCGAGCTTATAGTGCTTCTTATACAGGATGTAAGAAAGGAACATCAGCAGGCAGGGGAGTACCGTCATGACGATCATCAGACCGATCGTCTGTCCGGAATGAACGCCCGTGAGGAGTATCGTAATGGCGTCCGCCTTCTGCTCGGAGCTGATCACGCCCTGGTTGGCCAGCTGCTCCTGCGCGGCGATGCCGTTGGTATACTTGAGCAGGTCAAGGACGATGTAGGTGCCGCTCGCGATCGCGATGGTCAGGGCGGAAGCGAGCTTCGTCAGGAAGGGACGTAGCGAGGAGACGATGCCCTCGTCGCGGGTGCCGTGCTTGAGTTCGTTGTATTCGACCGTGTTCATGATCGAGATCATCATGATCAGATAAAAGCCGTACTGGCCGAAGTTCGCGAGCATGTAGCCGAGCGTGATGATAACAAACTTCAGATCGAAGCCGGCGAGCACCGCAAGGCCCTTCGGCATGAACAGGCCGGGCAGCAGCATCAGCGCGTAGCCGACCGCAGACACGATCATCAGCACGTCCATCAGCTTCTTGCGGTGCATGTGGCGCGAGATCGCCGGGTAGAAGAGCATCAGGAAACCGGTGACCATCATGCCGAGCATCTGGAACATCGTGAAGAAGCCGCCCTGATAGCCGAAGTCGACGTAAATATAGGTCGAGCCGACGCCGGAGAGCACGATGCCGTTGCCGATCTGCTGAATCAGGAAGATCAGCGAGATCCAGAGCAGCTGATCGTTGCCGGTGATCGTGGTCCAGATCTTTTTGAAGCTGACGGGAGGCGCGGGCTCGTCGTTGTAATTGCGCTGCTCCTTGACGCCGAAAACAGTGAAGGCCAGGAAGGCCGGGCCGAGGATCGCGAAGATCAGCGCGATGATGCCGTACGCGGTCACGGCGTTGCCGCCGATGGCGTTGTCGCCGGCGGTGAGCATCGGGATGAAGGCCGCGGCCATCATGCCGCCGATGCCGGCGAAGAGCGTTGCGCGCGAGGTGAACTGGTTGCGGGTATTCGCGTCGGAGCTCAGCGCCGGGACCATGCCCCAATAGGAGATGTCATGCATCGTATATGTAATGGAATACAGAAAATACGTTACGCCGAAAAACCACACGAAGCTCCAGCCCTGCAGCTTCGTATTGAACGCGGCATAGATGACGACCGAGGTCGTCAGGATGCCGATGACGAGCCAGGGCTTGAACTTGCCCCATCTGCTGCGGGTGCGCTCGATGATATTGCCCATGATCGGGTCGTTGAGCGCGTCGAAGATACGCGCCGCGATCATGATGCCGGCGATCGCCGAAAGCTGGGCGGCCGTCAGCTGCCGGGTAAAGAGGACGAAGGTGTAGAGGTAGCTCGTGACAAGATTATAGATCATGTCGCGGCCGACCGTGCCGAGGGGGAAGAACCAGAGGTTTCTCTTGGTGATCCGATCCTGTTCCATTCTTTTTCTCCGTTTCTCCGCAGAGCGGATATGATAATCTATTTTAGCATTATATGGAACGCATTACAACCGTCATTTTCCCGTATGACGCAGGTGGACGAAGTTGCTCACAAGGCTGCCGCTGCTGCGGCGGATATAGCGAAGATACTCCTCGCGATCGATGAGATACGGCCGTCCCCAGGACGAGATGTGCAGGTATCGTCCGTCGATCCCTGTGACGGTGACGTAGTGCGCACGGACCGAGCAGGCGCTTCCGGAGCCGTCTTCATGACCGGGCAGATAGAAGCAGAGCGTGTCTTTTTTCCAGATCAGCGGGAAATTAGGGCCGATCGAAAGGATGACGGGAAGATCCTGCGCGAGCTGTTCCTCGATCTCCTCGAAGAGGCGGCGGCTCCCGACCCCCCAGCGCGCGCGGAGGGGAAAGCCGTAGCGCCGGAAAAAGACGTTCAGCCCCGCGGCGAGCATCAGCCCGTTGATGCCGAGCTTCGGGATGAGCGGGAAATACCGCCGCGAAAGGCGCTGGGCGAGCGCATCGTATTCTTCGCTGTCGATCACGCCGTCCGCAGCGGCCTCGGCAAAGAAGCCGCTCCCGCAGCCCTCGTGAAAGCGGCAGAGATACAGCAGCAGATCGAGCGCGGCGATCACGCCGCAGCCGACCTCGCGCATGTTCGTCGAGGCGGAGAGCATCTGGCTGCCGCCGTAGAAGTGCTTATGCTCCTTGGCGACCGTGATATAGGGGTGTTTCAGCTCCTGCATGTCTCGTCCGTCTTTCTGTAGCCTGTTTTGCGGTCTACGACGTGGTCAAGCGGCCTGCCCGCGATATAGCTCTCGAGGTTGTGCCATATGATCTCGTAGATGCGTCTGTTCGTCGGGCTGTCCTGCGTCATGGCGTTGCCGGCCGTGTGCGGCGTGATGATCAGCCGCTCGCAGTCCCAGAGCGGACTGTCGGGCGGGAGCGGCTCTGTCTCGCACACGTCGATGCCGACGCCGCGCAGACGCCCCTCGCCGAGTACGGCGCAAAGATCTTCGGTCGGGATCAGCGAGCCGCGGCCGACGTTGACAAGCACCGCGTCTTCTTTCATCAGACGCAGACGGCGCGCATCGAGCAAATGGACGGTCTCGGGCGTGGAGGGGAGGGAGCAGCAGACGAAATCGGCCTGCGGCAGATAGTCGTCGAGCTCGTCAAAGCCGATCATCTCGTCAAAGCCCTCCGGCGCGCTGCGGCGAACGCGGCGGACGCCGATGATCCGCGCGGCGAGCGGACGCAGCAGTCTGGCCGTATTCACGCCGATATCGCCCGCGCCGAGGATCAGCACCGTGCCGCCCTCGACGGGCTTGTCCGGCATGGAAGGAAGCCACTCGTGCCGCAGCTTGTTTTGTACATACAAGGGAAGATCGCGGCACAGGGCCATGACAAGCGCGACGGCGTGCTCGGCCAGGACGACGCCGTACGCGCCGCTCGCGTTGCAAAGCACGGTCTCCTCCGGCAGGTAAGGGGAACGGACATAGCTGTCGGCGCCGGCGATATCCATCTGCATCAGCTTCAGCTTTGTGCAGTATTGCAGATCCTTCGGCGGCAGATGTCCGATGATCACATCCGCGTCGCGGAGCGCTGCATGATATTCCGTCTCGCTCCAGGCGCAGTCGTCGCGGTACACGATCTCCGCGTCCGGGCAGATCGCGCGGAGCTTTGAACGGAAGCTTTCGTTGTATCCCTCGGGGAACTGACAAAAGGCAAGGATCTTCATGGGCGTGACCTCCTTATCTTGAAACCATAGTATCATAGCTTTTTCCGTCAGAAAAGAGTTTTTTCGACCTTCCGCTCCTTTCGCGGCCCCCGGAGTGGGAAACTGGAAGGCTTTTCCAAAGGCCTGCGCCATCTATTACAAAATAGTTTCAAATTTCGCTCAATTTCTTTTCGATTTCTCTTGCATTTTGTAACTGAACTTGCTATAATACGCTTACGGTACTGTGTATTGTTCTGCACAGGCGCTTTGCCGTGCAGTTTAAGTCTTGCAGTTGGAGGTACTTGTAACATGAAAAGGTTTTTAAGCACGCTTCTGATGATCTGCATGCTCATCTCCCTTTTCCCGGCTGTTGCGTTCGCGGATGACGGCGTTCCGTCCGAGCCCGTGATCGTTGAAGAGGCGCCCGAGGACGACGCCCCCGCCGCGGAAGAGGCCGATGAGGGCGACGTCGATGCGGAGGCCGCCGAAGAGGAGAACGCGGAGGCCGGGGACGAAGAGGTCGACGAGGAGGTCGACGAGGAGGTCGGCGGCGAGGTCACCGAGATCACGCAGCAGGATCCTCTCTACAGCTCCTTCTCGCCTGTTGATATCGACGAGGCCAACTTCCCGGATGCGAATTTCCGCGCTTACGTCAAATCGCTCGACGCCGACTCTGACGATAAGCTCTCGCCCTCCGAGGTGGAGTCTATCACCAATCTCGATCTGTCCAGCGAGAGCATCGCTTCGTTCACGGGCATCGAGTACTTCTATGCTGTGACGAAGCTCAACGTCAGCGACAACACCATGACCGCGCTTGACGTCAGCGAGCTCGATCAGCTCCAGGAGCTGTACTGCCAGGACAGCCCGGATCTGAGCAGCCTGAACATCAGCGGCTGCGCGGATCTCTTCAAGCTCAATTGCTCCGGCTGCTCGCTCGCCACGGTCGATATCAACAACTGCCCGCGCCTTGAGGAAGCCATGCACAAGGTCGGGTCTCCTTCGGCCGGCGCCGGCATGCCCTATTCCGTGAGCGTTGGATCCACGACGATCATCTACGATCAGTCCACCAAGCTCAACCACATGCCCTCCTGGGATGAAGGCGAAGTCACGCTCGAGCCGACCTGCAGTGCCGTAGGCAAAAAGACTTTCCACTGCCAGCTCTGCACGCTGACCAAGGAAGAGGAGATCCCCGCGACCGGCGTTCATGTTTTTGAGGAAGTCGGCCGCGTTGATCCGACCGCGACGACGCCCGGTCACGTCGATTACAAGTGCAAGTACTGCACCGAGACCAAGACCGAGGTCCTGCACGCCACCGGCCTGACCGGCGTTGAGATCACCACAGCCAACTTCACGGATCCGGTATTCCGTGAGTATGTCAAGACCTATGACACGGAGCCCACCGGCGGCGACAACTTCCTGCAGACCAGTGAGCTCGAAGGCGTCCTTTCCATGGATATCTCCGGCAAGGGCATCGTCCGTCTGCGCGGCATCGAGCACTTCACCAAGCTGCAGACGCTTATCTGCTCCGACAACGAGATCATCTCCGGCGGCAACAGCATGAGCAAGCTCGATCTGACCAGCAACACGGAGCTGGTCACGCTCAACTGCAGCGGCAACCAGCTGACCGCGATCGATCTGAGCAAGTGCACCAAGCTCACCACGCTCAACTGCTCGGACAACTCGCTCACCGCGCTCAGCCTGAGCAAGAACACGCTGCTGCAGACGCTCTCCTGCTCCAACAACAGCATTTCTTCGCTGAATCTGAGCAAGAACACCAAGCTCGTTTCGGTCTATTGCGATTCGAACAAGATCAGCACGCTGAGCATCAGCGCCTGCACGCTGCTCGATACGCTCGTGTGCAATTCGAACAAGATCAGCTCGCTCAGCCTCACGAAGAACACCGCTCTCAAGCACCTCGAGTGCCAGGACAATCCGCTCACCGCGCTTGACATCAGCAAGTGCTCCAAGCTGCTCAAGCTCGTCCACGAGCAGACCAAGACCACAGAGGGCAGCGTCACCACCTTCGACGACGGCGGCGGCACCGTTCTGAAGTACAAGAGCTCCGTCAGCGTCACCCATCTTCCCACCTGGAAGAAGACGGTGAAGGTCAAAGCGGACTGCAAAACGCACACCGACGGCGTGATCGAGTACAGCTGCACCTACGAGGGCTGCACGAGGAAGAAGACCGAGACCGTTCCCTGGGCCGAATCCCACAAGTGGGTGGAGCAGGAGGTCTCGCTCGAGCCCACCGAGACCACGCCCGGCCGTATGCTTTACGTGTGCTCTGTCTGCGGCGACCACAAGGAGGAGGATATCCCCGCGCTGCAGGAGGGCATTCCCGTCACGCCCACGAACTTCCCCGACGAGGCCTTCCGCAACTACGTCAAGACCACGATCGACCTGGACAACAGCCTTGTCCTGACGAAGGACGAGATCGATGCGGTCACGACGATAAGCTTCGCCGGCCCGTCTCCCTCCGCCGAATCTCTCAAGGGAATCGATTTCTTCACCAAGCTCGAGGATCTGACCATTGTTGCACACTCCGCTCTCACCTCCGTCGATCTGAGCAAGAATACCGCGCTCAAAAAGCTGCGGATCAACGACACCGGCCTGACCTCGCTGGATCTGACCAAAAACACCAAGCTCACCGAGGTCTACTGCGAGAACAACAAGCTCACTTCCCTCGATATCAGCCAGTGCACGCTGCTGACCAAGCTCTTCTGCCAGAACAATAAGATCACGAGTCTGGATCTCAGCCGCCTGCTCGCGCTCCAGCTGCTCGGCTGCAGCGACAACAAGCTCGCCAGCCTTGACACCAGCGCCAACACGGCACTGACCGCGCTCAACTGCTCCAACAACCCGATGAGCTCGCTGAAGCTCGGGAGCAACAGTGCGCTCAACGCCGTTAACTGCCACGACTGCCCGCTCACTTCGCTCGTTGTCAGCGGCTGCCCGAACATCAAAGCCCTCGACGTCATCGGCGCCAAGTTCAAGACGCTCGACGTCGGCCAGAATGAGACCCTTGCCTACACTTACAAGACCGGCAACAAGCTGGAGGACGGAACGGACTTCTCCTACGTCATCGACCAGATCGTCCCCGGCGGGACCTATGAGGATCATATTCCTTACGGTCTTGCCAACAACGGCGACTACTACCAGCAGATGCTCCGTATCGCGTCCGGCGTCAAGGTCGTTGCGGACAGCTATGCGGTCATCACCAGCCGCAGCCTGTTTCTTGTCGGCAACGTCGGACTGAACTTCTACGTCACCGTTCCCGCCAACTATCAGATGGATGGCAGCGCCAAGGCCGTGATCTACAAGGGCGGCTCCGCCGTCGATGAGTTCGTCATGGCGGATCAGACGCCCAACAGCGACGGCGAGTATCTCTTCACGCACTACGGCGCGGCCAAGGAGATGCGCGACGAGGTCGTTCTCAAGCTCTTCGACTCCGACGGCAATCTCTTCCCGCTCATGCTTCTCGACACCGGCGACGATGTGACGACCGGCTACACCTTCTCCGTGCAGGCCTACTTCGACCTCGCGCATGAGAAGTCCACCAACGAGTATCTGCTCACGCTGCTCGAGCGCATGTCCGACTACGGCTACCTTGCCCAGCTGTACTTCAAGTACAACGACACCGGCGTCTCCGTCACGCCTCAGATGCAGTCCTTCCTGACTCCGGTGACGCTCGACACGCTCAAATCCTATGCGCCGACCGTTACCGGCACGAACGACGGCGGCGTTGTCTCCAACGGCTCCTCGCTGATGCTCGAGTCCGACACCTCGATCCGTCACTACTTCGTTCTCACCAAGGGCGCGATCGGAGATTATACCTTCCTGGTAGACGGCTCGGCTGTCACGCCCGTGAAGAAGGGCGAAGAGTACTACGTCACCGTCGCGCATATCGCCGCGAAGGACCTTGGCGTTGCGCACAAGATCCAGGTCAAGAACAAGTCCGGCACCGTGATCTGCCAGATCGACAACTACAGTGCGCTGTCCTGGTGCTACAAGGTCATCAAGGCCGGCGGCGGCGGAAAAGAATTCCAGCTTCAGATCGCGCAGAGTCTGTACAACTACAACCAGTCTGCGAAGTCCTACTTCAATAATCGTACTTGAAGCGGAATGATGACAGGAGGTAAGTCATGAAAAAGAGAAATAGCAACGGCACTTTGATTGCCATTCTGTTCCTGATCCTGATCCTGCTGGCGATCTTCCTCGTTTTCCGCAGGGTCCTGAACACCAACCGCGTCAATCAACCTGCGAACGATCCGGCGCCTGTGGTCAACACCACTGTCGCACCCGCGCCCGAGGTCACGCCGGCGCCCACACCCGAGGCTGTTCCCGAGGTCACTCCCGAACCCACGCCCGATGTGACGCCCGAACCGACTCCCGAGCCGACCCCCGAGCCGACTCCCGAGCCCACGCCCGACCCGGCGCAGTACATCCGGATCAAGACTTCCAAGCTGATCACGATCACGAAGAATCCTTACGGCGAGACGGTCTACATCGGCAACAACACGATGTTCATTGCCCATGCCACCGGCGCGGATACCCGCGAGTGGCGTTTCGTCTCCCCGGACTACAAGCGCGAGATCGTCTGGAATTCTCCCGACATCAAGAGAGAGTTCCCGGGCATGAGCTGCTCCAACGGCAACACGGATACGCTGACCATCAACGGCGTGCCCAAGGAGCTCGACGGCTGGTATGCGGTCTGCCTCTTTACTGATAAGGACGGCGGCATGCTCGCTTCCGACGGCGCCAAGCTCGTCGTCACCGCTGCCCCGGCCGCCGGCGGCACGACCGATCCCGGCACGGGCACCGGCACCGGCACGGGTACAGGCACAGGTACCGGCACCGGCACGGGTACAGGCACAGGTACCGGCACCGGCACGGGTACAGGCACAGGTACCGGCACCGGTACGGGTACAGGCACAGGTACCGGCACCGGTACGGGTACCGGCACCGGCACCGGCGGTGAAGGCGGCTCCGGCGGTTCCGGCGGCGGCAGCGATCCGCTTCCGTCCTCTCCTCCGGATGATAACGAGACGGATAGACTCTGATCGGCAAACAAGCCAAAACGGCAGATCTGCAGCATGCAGATCTGCCGTTTTCTTTTTTCCTTCCTTTCGCGTGCGCGCGATTATTACAGGTGACAATCGCGGACGTTCGTGTTATAGTAGTATCCGAGTTATTTTTATGCGATCATCGTGAACGGAGAGAAAAGAATTGGTTTTCAGCTCTGCGGTTTTCCTGTTTATATTTTTGCCGGCGGTCTTTATCCTCTACCGGCTGATTCCCGCGCTTAAAATCAAAAATCTGTTTCTTGCGCTCGCCAGCATCGTCTTCTATGCCTTTGGAAGGCTCGATTACGTGCTGCTCTTCCTTTTCTCGGTCTGCGTCAACTATTTTTCCGGACTGCTGCTGATGGGGAAGGGGAGAGGGCGCAAGCTCTTTCTGACGCTATCTGTGATCCTCAATATCGGCGTACTGTGCGTTTTCAAATACGCCGATTTCCTGATCGGAACGCTCAACAGTCTTTTCCGTCTCTCCCTGCCGCTGCCGGGGATCACGAATCCTGTCGGCATTTCCTTCTTTACCTTCCAGGGGCTTTCCTATACCATTGACGTTTATCGCGATCCCGATTCCGGGACCCGTGATTTTTCCAAGCTGCTGCTGTATATCTCCTTTTTCCCCCAGCTCGTTGCCGGCCCGATCGTCAAATACCACGACGTTGCCGACCAGATCGAGGATCGCCGCTGCACGCCGGAGATGACCGCCTACGGCGTACGGCGCTGCATCCTGGGCCTGTCGAAAAAACTGCTGATCGCCAACGCGGTCGGCTTTATCGCGGACCGTGTGTTCAATGAATTTCTCCCCGGCGGGATCGGCGACTGGCGGCTGATGTGGCTCGGCGCGGCCTGCTATACGCTGCAGATCTACTATGATTTCAGCGGCTACAGCGACATGGCCATCGGCATGGGCCGCATGTTCGGCTTTACCTTCCGCGAGAACTTCGACCATCCTTACGGCGCGGCGTCCATGAAGGAGTTTTGGCGCAAATGGCATATCTCGCTCTCGTCCTGGTTCAAGGAGTACCTCTACATCCCGCTCGGCGGCAACCGGAAGGGGAAGGCGCGCACGGCGCTCAACAAGTTCATCGTCTTTTTCTGCACGGGCATCTGGCACGGCGCGGACTGGACCTTTGTTTTCTGGGGTCTCGGCCACGGGCTGCTGACCTCGCTTGAGGATCTGGGTGTGATCCCCGCGGAAAAGCTCGGCCGCAGCCGTATCGGCCGCGTCGCAGCAAAGGCCTATACGCTCTTCTCGGTCATGATCCTGTTTGTCTTCTTCCGGGCAGGCTCATGCGCCGGCACCGGCGGCGAGCGATTCGCGCTTGCCTTCCGTCTGATCACGCTGATGTTCAGCGGGCGCGGCGACGCCTACAGCAGCTATCTGCTCGGCTCCCTGCTCACGCCTGCCGCATGTCTTGTTCTCGTGCTCGCCGTGCTTCTTGCGGGGAATATCCCCGCGCGGCTCCGCGCGGCTTTTGCAGCCTCCGCCGCGGCGGATTCCGCCGTCTTTGAGATGCTTGGGCACCTCTGCCTTTTGCTCCTCTACGCGCTTTGCGTGATGAGCCTTGCGCGCGGCGGCTTCAATCCCTTTATTTACTTCCAGTTCTGAAGGAGGCGCGGGATGAAAAAGAATGTCTTTCGGATCGCTTTTATCGCGCTTTTCCTTGTGATGAGTCTGCTGCCTTCGCTCGGGATGCTCTTCACGGGGCCGAGCGAGGCGCTTGCAAACGAAGCGCGTGCGCCGCGTCCTGTCCTGACGGACGACGAGGGTAAGCTCAACCGTTTTGTGCTGGATGAATTTGGACAGTTTTTTGCCGGCCGTATCGCTTTCCGCAAGGAGCTTGTGACCGCATGGGCGTCTTTGAACAGTCGGCTTCTGCATAGCTCCGCCGAAAAAAAGGTCGTGCTCGGGGCCGACGACTGGCTCTATTTCGAGCCTACGATGGACGACTACATGGGCCGCTCGATGACGGACGAAGAGCTGGAGCGGACCGCACGGAATCTCGCGCGGATGCAGGCCTGCTGTGAGGAGCGCGGCGCGCGCTTCATCTTTACGATCGCGCCGAACAAAAACAGCCTTTATCCCGAGCAGATGCCCGCCTGGATCGTCTCCGGCCACGATTCGTCGAACGCGGTGAAGCTGCGTCCGTATCTCGAAAAGTACGGCGTTCACTACGTCGATCTCTTCCCGGTCTTTGAGGAGAACGGAGAGCTTTTGTATTATCGCACGGATTCCCACTGGACGGATCGCGGCGCGGCGCTCGCGGCCGACGCTCTTCTCGGAGCTCTGGACCGCAGTTCGGATTATTACACCGGACCATACGCGCCGGGCGAGGGGCATCTCGGCGATCTGTACAATATGATCTATCCCGCCGGAACGCTGCGGGAAACGCGTGAGGAATACGCGCCGGGCTTTCACTTTACCGCTCTGCGCAATCCCAACGGGGGAGAGACGAAAAACTTTTCCACGAGCTGCGAGGCAGGGGAGGGGACGCTCCTCTGCTGGCGCGACTCCTTTGGAAATTCGCTCTATCCGTATCTGGCCGAGAGCTTTGAGAACGCCCGGTTTCTCAATACCGGCAGCTATGATCTTTCGCTCGTGGAAAGGCTGGGGGCGCAGTACGTGATCTTTGAGCTTGTGGAGCGCAATCTCCCAACGATCTGCGGCGAGGAGCCGCCGATCCAATTTACAGACGGCGTATGAAGCCGTCGTTCACAGGAGGTCGGGCAGTATGCTTGATTTTTTAAGACGCGAAGGCGTTGCGGAGAGTACGATCAAAAAAGTCGAAGAGTTCCGCGCGCGCTATCCGCTGGAGGACGGCTCTCACTACCGGGTCCCAAAGCCCTCGTATCTGTACTACGGGACGGAGATCTGGGAGAAAGCGCTCACCGCGCTTCTGACCGGTGAGAACCTGCTGCTCGTCGGTCCGAAGGCCACGGGAAAGAATGTTCTCGCGGAAAACCTCGCCGCCGTTTTCTGCCGCCCGGAGTGGGACGTCTCGTTTTATCTCAATACGGACGCCGCCTCGCTGATCGGAACGGACACCTTCCGGAACGGGATGGTGAGCTTCCGCCAGGGGCCGATCTGCCAGTGCGCGGAGCAGGGCGGCTTCGGAGTGCTGGACGAGATCAATATGGCAAAGAACGAATCGCTTGCCGTTCTGCACGCCACGCTCGACTTCCGCCGCATCATCGACGTGCCCGGCTATGAGCGCATCTCGCTCCATCCGGCGACGCGCTTTATCGCCACAATGAACTATGGCTACGCCGGGACGCGGGAGCTTAACGAGGCGCTGACGAGCCGCTTTCTGGTCATTAACATGCCTCTGATCTCCAATGAGAATCTCAAGAAGCTGCTGCTCGTGCAGTTCCCGGATCTGAAGGAGGAATATGCCGAGCAGTTCTGCCTGCTTTTCGGCGATATCCGCGCCAAGTGCGAGAGCGGAGAGATCTCCACCAAGCCGCTTGATCTGCGCGGGCTGATCGCCTCCGTACGGCTCGTGCGCAACGGCCTCACCGCGGCGCAGGCGCTGGACATGGGCATCATCAACAAATCCACCGACGATTTCGAGCGTCAGCTCGTCTCCGATATCGTTGCCGTCCGAATCGCGCCGACGCTCGCGGCCGAGGATATCTTTGAGCAGACATGAACGAGGTCAGCGAGCTGCAAAAAAGAAGAGCCGAGAATATCATCTGGAACGCCGCGCAAAGCCACGGCTTCACGCCGGATTTCAAAGCATACGACAGCGACGCCCGCGCGGATCTCTATTGGAACACGGTCATCGGGGCGGTGCGCAGGCATTTTGACTATCCCAGGCTTGAGGCTGTTTTTCGCTCCTTTCAGGAGGATGAAGACGCGGATATCTATGAGGGACTGCTCTGGCTGGGACTGGAAAACGCCGTCTTTGAGCGCGAGCGGGAGGAGCGGCCTGTCCTGGAAACGCTCCGTCGGGATTACGCCGCCCGCTTCATCGCGCAATTCCGCGTGATCAACGACCTGCCGCTGTATGACGCGATCGCCTATGCGCACTACCGCCGTGTGCTCGGACTCGATGTCCGGATGGACAAATACGACGCCAAACTGCTCGACGAGCTGGAGTTTTCCCGGGAAATGGACACGGACGCGATCGTTGCGCGCGCCAAAGAGCTGTTTGAGCGCTGGTTTCAGATCCGCATTCGCGAGAGGAAAGAAGAAAAGAAAAAACAACTGCTGCGCTTCGGACTGCGCAAGGGAAAGCAGAAAAAGGGACGTTACCGCAGATTCGGTCTCGGCTTTGCCGATCACCCGGACAATCTCTACGGCGGCGAGCTCACCGGGCAGCATGACCTCGACGAGCGGCATCTGACGAGCATGAGCGCGAAGGAGCTTCGCAGCTTCATGGAGGCGAAATACGGCAGGAGCGCTTTCAGCGAGCGCGAGACGCGCGAGCTTGAGCGGAGCATCTGCACTGGAAACCATGCCGCCTGCCACGTTCTCGTCACAAAAGGGGAGAAGGGGAGCGCGAAGATCCAGAACGGCTTTGAGGCTCTCCACCGCGAACTGGAGGAAAAGCAGATCGAACGGAACCGGGCGTTCTTTTCCGACAACCTCGCCGCAAGACGGACCTCGATCGAAAGGCTCTCCTCCAAGATCCAAAACTCGATCCTGCTTCATCTGCAGCCTTCTCCGGTCCGTTCCGATTCAGGAGCGCTTGAGGGCGGCCGCGCCTGGCGCGCGCTGTACCTCAACGACGAGCGCGTTTTCCGGCGCGACGAGCAGAGCAATATGGGAGACTTGAGCGTCGATATCCTGCTCGACGCCTCCACTTCGCAAAGCCGGCGCCAGGCGATCGTTTCCAATCAGGGCTACGTGATCGCAGAGAGCCTCAACCGCTGCTGTATTCCTTGCCGCGTGATGTCCTTCTGTTCGATGACGGGCTACACGATCCTGCGCATCTTCCGTGACTATTGGGAACGCGGCGCAAACGGCCGGATCTTTGAGTATGTTTCCAACGGCTGTAATCGGGACGGGCTCGGGATCCGGTTGGCGCACCATTTGATCTCAAAGGAGCATTTTGATCACCGCATCCTCATCGTTCTCTCCGACGCAAAGCCAAACGACGTCGTGCGCATCCGTCCCCGGGACAGCGAGGAGTTCATCAACTATGAAGAAGAGAGCGGTATCCGCGATACGGCCTTTGAAGTGCGAAGCGCCCGGGCGGACGGGATCTCCGTGATCTGCGTTTTTACCGGAGCAGACGAGGACGTCGCATCCGCAAAGACGATTTACGGCCGTGACTTTGCCCGGATCCAGTCGCTTGACAAGCTGGCGGATACCGTAGGCATGCTTCTGCAAAATCAGATCAAAAACATGTAAAAACACCGGCGATATGGAATATGTCACCGGTGTTTTCGTATCTTTTTATGATGTTTTTTACTTCGCGAGCACCTTTTTCAGCTTCGCGTAGCGGGGGAGGGAATGCTCGAGCGGGAGCTTCGGCTCGCCCTGGATCAGAGGCAGAACATAGTCGATAAACTCCTTCTTCAAGCCGTTGCGGTCCTCGTTGATCCACTCCAGCGGGACCTTCTTCTCGTAGTTGGCGACGCTGTCGAGCGGGAGAAGGACGAATCTGCAGACATACTTGCCGTCGACACTGTCGCGCTTGAAGGCGACCATCTTGCCGGTCGTGCCTTTGACAGCCTGCTCGACCGCTTCCTTGCCGGCGCCGAAGGCCTCGTCGATATCGGTCTGGGATGCGAGATGCGCGCCGCAGCGCTGCAGGAGGCTCAATTCGATGCCGCGGACTTTTGCGCCGGTGCGCTGCTGGAGCAGGGAAGCGAGCAGGGCGGCGAGACCGCCGAGCTGCGCGTGGCCGAAGCCGTCCGTCGCAGAGGTCTTCGCCTCGGAGACGAAGCTGCCGTCGGCATAGTGGATGCCTTCGGAGACGGCGATCAGGACCTTGCCGTTCTGCGCGTAGATCCTTTCCACGTCGGCGAAGAACTTTTCCATGTCGAAGTCATACTCGGGAAGGTAGATCAGGTCCGGCCCCGAACCGAACTCGCTGGCGAGCGCGGCGCTGGCGGCGAGCCACCCGGCATGGCGGCCCATGATCTCGACGACGGTGATCATGCCGTTGTCATAGACGCGTGCGTCCTTGTTGATCTCCATGCAGGACGTCGCGATATACTTGGCGGCGCTGGCGAAGCCGGGGCAGTGGTCGGTGCCGAAAAGATCGTTGTCGATGGTCTTGGGAACGCCCATCACGCGGCACTCGTAGCCGACGGACTCCATATAGCGGCTGATCTTGCTGCAGGTATCCATCGAATCGTTGCCGCCGTTGTAGAAGAAGTAGCGCACGTTATACTTTTTGAAGATCTCGAGGATGCGTTTGTAATCGGTGTCGTCCTTTTCCGGGTCTGCGATCTTGTAACGGCAGGAGCCGAGCTCGGAAGAAGGGGTGTGGAGCAGCAGCTCCAGCTCCTTGGGATCCTCCTCGTCCATGACATAAAGCTTGTCCTCCAGGACGCCCTTGATGCCGTGCGCGGCGCCGTAGACCTTGGTGATGCATTCCGCGTCGAGCGCGGCGCGGATCACGCCGTATGCGCTGGCGTTGATGACGGCGGTCGGGCCGCCGGACTGGCCGAAAATGCACGCTCCGCGAAGCTGTTCGCTCATTGCTTGATTCCTCCGTATTATCTTAAAAATTTTTTTGCTTTTATGAAATGTACTTCTTGATTATGACCTTGTTTGAGGATATAATAAGATTGTTAATTTGTAAATATGCTATTTTCACTAAAAATGCATATTGCATAAAGAAAGAGAAAGGGAGAAACTGAAAAATGCCGCTGGTAACAACGAAAGAAATGTTCCGGAAAGCTTATGACGGCGGATACGCGATCGGCGCGTTCAACGTCAATAATATGGAGATCGTTCAGGGCATCACCGAGGCCGCGGGCGAACTGAAAAGCCCCGTGATCCTGCAGGTGTCCAAGGGAGCGCGCGCTTATGCCAATCACACCTATCTGGTGAAGCTGGTCGAGGCCGCCATTATCGAGAATCCGGAGATCCCCATCGCCCTGCATCTCGATCACGGCGATACTTTTGAACTCTGCAAGAACTGCATCGACGGCGGCTTCACCTCCGTCATGATCGACGCCTCTTCGAAATCCTTTGAGGACAACATCGCCCTCACCAGGCAGGTCGTCGAGTACGCGCACGATCACGGCGTCGTCGTCGAGGCCGAGCTCGGTACTCTCGCCGGCGTCGAGGATGAAGTCAGCGTCGAGCACGGCAAGGAGAGCTATACCCGTCCCGAAGAGGTCGAGGAATTCGTCAGCCGCACCGGCTGCGACTCGCTGGCCATTGCCATCGGCACCTCGCACGGCGCGTACAAGTTCAAGGCCTCTCAGTGCACCCGCAACGCGGACGGCGTTCTGGTTCCGCCTCCTCTCCGTTTTGACGTGCTTCACGAGTG
>JAEEGL015936103.1_pt1 | contig 18915 bp, 14 predicted proteins | sample 9134231 | NCBI WGS metagenome assembly JAEEGL01 (sample SAMN16246548, study PRJNA631951) | gut metagenome | biome: gut microbiome; feature: rumen; material: fiber-attached | host: Bos | place: Iran: Karaj | collected 2018-10 | reverse complement strand
TAATATTTGAATCACTCATAAATACTCCTTTTTAAAAAAACTTCATTTTATTAAATGGATATAATCTAAATATTACTTTTCCATAAACATCTTTTTCATCAATTAATCCAAAATATCTAGAATCTCTGGAATTACCTCTATTATCTCCTAATACAAGCAATTTATTTTTAGGTATTTTATATATCAAATCAGTTTCATTATCAATATCTATTGAATAATTATCAATAATAGTTTTAAACTGTCCAAATTCTAGTATGTTATTACTTTCCATTTTACCACTAACATACAAGTAACCTTTATTTTCTTCTACCTTTTGAAAATAGATCTCATCATCTTCTGTTGCTATAACTCTTTTAATATAAAATGCTTCATCATTGGCAACATTAGTTGCGTCAAATACTATAACATCATTCTTACTTGGACCATAGAATAAATCTGAACAGAATACTAAATCACCATCATCAAATGTATTAGACATTGATGGTCCAACCACTCTACAAGGATTTATGATATAAATCATGAAGAATAATATTAAAGAAAAACATTTTAAAACAAACACTAAAATATCATGAATTCCGCTAATTTCTTTTAGATTTTGATACCATGATGTTTTTTTCTTTTTAAATACTAAAAATCTAACAAATAGATAAATATAATATAAAACTAAGCATCCTAGTGATACTAAGTATATAGCAATACCAAATAATTGAACTATTGATGAGATAGAATCAAACATATTACCAAATTTTTTAACTCTATCATAATTAACAATAGTAACAATTAATAATGTTATAAATATTAAAGCCCAAATAGAGTTAATAATTATGAATTTTTTTTGTTTTTTTATTAAATTTGAATCCATAATTATTAAACACCTCTAATTAGTCTTCATCATCAAATTGTTCATCTACTCCAAACATTTCAGCTAATTGATATTTATCAACTAAAATATCTCTAGCCTTTGTTCCATTCTTCGCAGAAACAATATTTCTTTCTTGTAAGATTGTAACAATCTTTGAAGCTCTATTAAATCCTATACCAAATTGAGTTTGAATAGAATTTATAGAACAAGTTTGTGAATCAACACAGCTTCTTGCAATCTTATATAATAACATTTCATCTTCAGCTTCACCTTTTCCAGAAACAGATCCACTCATCATTCCCTTTGAAGCTTGAGATTTCTTTAAATCATCAACTGTAAATAAATAATCAGTCTGATAATTATCAATTAAATAATTACATACATCTTCTATTTCTCTATCAGAAATATAAGCACCTTGAGCTCTTAACGGAGCACCGCTATTTTGAATTAGCATATCACCACGACCTAATAAGTCTTCTGCTCCACCAGAATCTAGGATAGTCATAGAGTCAATATAAGATGATACTCTAAATGCGATACGGCATGGGAAGTTAGCCTTAATAGTACCATTAACAATATTTGTTGTAGGTCTTTGAGTAGCTAAGATAATATGCATACCGCAGGCTCTAGCCTTTTGAGCTAATCTTAAGATATAATCATTTACTTCTTGACCAACTTGCATAATTAAATCATTGAACTCATCAAGAATAACAACGATATATGGCATCTTAGGTAAGCTAGGATTTTCTGTTCTTTTCTTGTTGTATTCAGAAATCTTTCTACAACGATTTTGAGCTAGCATAATATAACGTCTATCCATTTCCTCAGTTGCCCACTTTAAAGCTTCGGCAGCTAAATTTAAATCAGTAATAACTGGAGTAGCTAAATGTGGAATACCTTGATAGAAAGAGAATTCAACAGTCTTAGGGTCTACTAAGATTAATTTACAATCATCTGGTCTATTCTTTAATAATAAAGAAACGATAATTGTATTAACAGATACTGATTTACCTGATTGAGTCGCACCGGCAATTAAAGCATGTGGCATATCTGTAATATCTTGATATACAGGTAAGCCTTCAATATTTTTACCTAAAGCAACATTTAATGGTTTTCCATCTTCAATGAAATCTTTATCAATAATATCACCAAATGAAACTACATCTACTGTATCATTTGGAGCTTCAATACCAACTGTATTTCTTCCTGGAATAGGAGCTAAAATACGTAATGATTTACAGCTTAGGTTCATTGTTAAGTTATTCTTAATATTAACAATTTTACTTACTAATACACCTGGATCAAGCATGATTTCATATAATGTGAAAGTAGGACCCTTTGTATAATCAATAACTTCACCCTTAATATTAAATGATTCAAGTGTTGTATTAATGATTTGCTTCTTTTCTTCTAGCCAAGCTGGATGTGTATCATTAGCGCCTGGTGATTTTTTAAATAAATCATCATATGGAACACTATAATTAGAATAATCATTACCTCTGATTTCACCTTCTTGAGGTTCAATAGTAGGCTTCCTTTCTTCCTTCATAAATGGAAGCTTTCCTTCCATTTCATCAGGGAATTCATTTTGATTACCTCTACTAATAGCTTCATCTATAGAAATGTTTCTATCAATTGGTGAATTATTATTAGTTGCGTAATCAGTATTATCTTCATTTTCTATTTCATCAAAATTAACCTTAGGAGCCTTATATTCAGGAATATCAAATGATAAATCATCATTTCCATCCTCAGTTGAATCAAAACCACCAAAATCAATTTTAGCTTCTTCTTTATCAGCTAAGAAAGTTGGAATATTAGTTTGAGGACGTTGAGGCATTTTGTTAGATACATCATTATAATTAACATTATCTTCCTCATCAACTATAGCTTCAAACTTAAATTCTTTATCTTCATCTTCATAGCTTAAATCTTCTGTATCAGCCATTGTATCTAAAGATTGATCTTCTAATACATCCTCAACAGATGAAACAAATGAAGTTTTAACTTCTTCAACGATTGGTTCATTTTTAGTTTCTTTAGTGTCAGTTTTAGGGTCAGTATATTTCGCACCTGCATATTCGGCAGCCTTTTCATTAGTTAAGATATCAAATTCATAAAATTCTCTACCTTTTTTCTTAATGATATCTTCTGTAGTTAAATGCTTATCTTCATCTTTTCTGATATAATCATAATTTAAATCAGGATCTACAACACCCTTATTATCACGATATGAACTTCTATCTAATACACGCGTACCAAAAAAAGGTGAACAAACTTGTGATGGTCGAAATTTATTTTTATTAGGATCATATGGCCTATCATAACTCATCTGATAAATTCTAAACTTTTCTTCTTCCTCAACATATGTATTCTTTTTCTTTTTCATAGAATACTGACCACCTTTCTTTTTTAAATTAAATATAAATATTTAATAATTTATAAGTAATTTTTACAATCACAGTACTTATTATATATTATATAATAATCAAATGAAAAATCAAAGAATTGATAGCCTAAAAATAGAAAAAAATATTATTTTTTTATACTTGTGTTATAATAAACAAGGAGGTGTTATAAATGTATTCAAAAAATGCTTGGAAAAAGTATGATAAAGAATCAATTAAGGACTTAATGAAATTTAATGATGAATATATTGAATTCTTATCAGAAAACAAGACAGAAAGAGAAATTACTACATTCAGTGTTAATGAATGTAAAAAGTTAGGCTATAAAGACCTAAACGATGTTAAAACTTTAAAGGCTGGAGATAAGATTTATGCTGTAAACAGAGGTAAAAATATCGCTTGCTTCATCATTGGTAGCGAAGATATTTTAAATGGTATAAATGTTTTAGGTGCTCATATCGATTCTCCAAGATTAGATATTAAACAAAATCCATTATATGAGGATAGTGAATTTGCACTACTTGATACACATTATTATGGTGGTATCATTAAATATCAATGGGTTGCAAGACCACTTGCTATACATGGTGTGGTTGTAAAAAAATCTGGTGAGGTTATCAATATCGTAATTGGTGAGAATGATAAAGATCCAGTATTATGTATTACTGATCTTCTTCCACATCTAGGAAAAGATAAGTTAGCTAAAACAGCAAGTGAAACAATCGAAGGTGAAGGCTTAGACCTAACTATTGGTCATATGAATCTTAACCAAGATAAGGATTCTAAATTAAAAGATGAAATCTTAAAATTATTAAAGGATAAATATAATATCGAGGAAGATGATTTTGTTTCAGCTGAGCTTGAGGTTTTACCACAAGGTAGAGCTCGCAGCATGGGCTTAGATTCTTCTATGGTTTTAGGATATGGTCATGACGATAAGGTTTGTGCTTATACTTCTTTAAGAGCTTTACTTGATACTGATAAGGTTACTAGAACTTCTTGTTGTATCCTAGTAGATAAGGAAGAGGTTGGTTCTATTGGTAATACAGGTGCTCAATCTAAATGGTTTGAAACTGTAATTGCTGAAATCATTTCAAAGATGAAAAATGAATATAATGATTTAATGTTAAGAAAAACATTATCTAATTCATATATGCTATCTAGTGATGTTTCAGCAGGTTATGATCCACTTTACAAAGGTGTATTTGAGGCAAAGAATGCTTCTTACTTAGGTAAAGGCTTAACATTCAATAAGTATACAGGTGCTAGAGGTAAATCAGGTTGTAATGATGCAAATCCAGAATTCATCGCAAAAATTAGAAAAGCACTTGATGATGATAATATCTATTATCAAACAGCTGAGCTTGGTAGAGTAGACCAAGGCGGTGGTGGTACTATCGCTTATATTCTAGCTAATCTAAACATGAATGTAATTGATGCAGGTATTCCAGTATTATCAATGCACGCACCATTTGAAGTAGTTTCAAAGGTTGATGTTTACGAAGCATATTTAGGTTATATCTCATTTATTAAAAACTTAAAGTAACAAAAAAAGAGGTTTTCAAACCTCTTTTATTTTTTATTAGCGTAATCCAGCTGCTTCCTTACAAGCACTAGTTCCACCAAAAGCAACATTATTGAATTTTCCAATTGTTAATGTAGATACCTTATTCTCGCCTAATTGACGTTCAACATTTTGACGAATATCAACTAATCTTAAATCAGTAATACCTGCATCTAGATTACTAATTGAATCAAATACTACAATAACTGAAAATTCTTTATCATCGCCAGTACCTTTTGTAGCAACATAAATCTTTTGTACTCCTGTTAAGGCACTTACTTGAACATCAGTACCATTATCATCAAACACAATATCAATGCCCTCACTTATAGTATATCCACTACCTTCAAGGCTTGATTTAATACTGCTTGCTGAATAAGTAGCTTGACAGCTTGCAAGAATAATAGCAACAAATGCCGCCATAATTAAAGAAATAAAACCAATAATTTTTTTCATATCTATAACCTCCATATTTAACTAATTTTACAATATAAAAATTGTTTTAGTCAAGTTTTCGAGGTCTAATTATAAGATACATATGCTGGTAAATTCTTTAAATAAGCAGAATTTAATAGATAATAAACCTTTAATTCTTCTAATGAATCTAAATATTCAAATGCATTATTATAAACTGTTTTCATTGATTTTGGTAATTTCAAATGTGAAATAGATGTATAACTAAAAGATAACTCGCCTAATGTTTCTACTCCTTCATTTAAAACCACATTTTTTAATCCAGTACATTTATAGAAAGCTGACGCACCGATATTTTTCGCACCAGTTTCAATATTATTTAAAGTTTCATCATAGCTAAAAGCATTTCTTTCAATTGTTTTAACATATCTTAAATCAATTGTCTTAAGCTTAGGACATTTTGAAAAGCTTAATCTTTCTAGAGTTTTTATTAATTCAGGACTTTCAAATATTACTTCTTCTAAATTTGAATGATCATAAAATGCTCTAACACTTATACCAGTAACTGCTTTACCATTATATTCCTTAGGTACGGTATAGCTTTTAGAATTACCATAAGCTTTATCAACATAATATGAATCAGTATTTTCTTGATAAATATATGTTATTCTAGATTTATTAAAATAATAAATAAACATAAAGATTATTAAAAATAAACAAACTAAAAGAGGAATAGTAGTTCTTAAGTTTTCACGTTTAAACATTATTATTCCTCCTTTTTGTTTTAATCTTTCTTATATTGTAATTCATAAAGGTTATAATATAAACCATGATTTTTAAGTAATTGTTGATGATTACCCATTTCTTTTATTTCGCCCTTATGTAAAACAATAATATTATCAGCATGTTGAATAGTTGATAATCTATGGGCAACTATTAACATTGTACCTATATTTTTAATCTTTTCTAATGATTCTTGTATTAATACTTCTGTTTCTGTATCAATATTCGCAGTAGCTTCATCTAATATTAATATTTGTGGATCTGATAAAACAGTTCTAGCAAAAGACAATAATTGTCTTTGACCTTGACTGAAGTTTTCACCACGCTCAATTACTTCATCATATAAACCCTTTGGTAATTTATTAATAAATGAATCTGCGTTAACATATTTACATGTATCCATAATCTTATCATCTGAATATGAATCATCATGTAATGTAATATTATCCTTAATAGTTCCACTAAATAAGAATACATCCTGCATCATTTGACCAATTGCTTTTCTTAAGGATTTAATCTTAATATTTCTAATATTAATATCATCAATTAAGATTTCACCCTTTTGAATTTCATAATTTCTAACAATTAATCCCAAAATAGTTGTTTTACCTGCACCGGTCGCGCCTACAAATGCGCAAGTTTCCTTTGGATTAACAACAAATGATACATCCTTTAAAATCCAGTCCTCATCATTATATGCAAACCAAACATTTCTAAATTCAATCTTACCTTTGAATCTTTCAATATCAATCGCATCAGCACTATCTCTAACTTCAGGTTCAACATCCATTAAATTAAATAATCTTTCAGAAGCTGTAAATGCCTTTTGTAAACCATTTAATTCATCAGCTAAATTTTGAATAGGATTAAAGAATTTAGATAAATAAATATAGAAGGCAACGATAGCTCCACCAGTCATTCCAAATTGGAATCCTAAATAGAATGTTAAGGCAACACTTAGAATATAAACCAAAGTAATGAATGGTCTATATGTACCAAATGCTAAAATAATATGATATCTATTCTTTCTTATTATTTCATTCTTCTCTAAGAATTCTTCTTCTTTATATCTTTGTTGATTAAATATTTGAGTAATCTTCATTCCTGATAAATTCTCATTTAAATAAGCATTCATATCAGAAATAGATTTTCTTTCTTTTCTAAATAAATTACCAACAATTTTAGAGAATATAAATGAAGATATCGCAACTAATACAACTGGTCCTAAAGTTACTAATGATAATTTAGGGCTTAAATAAAGCATAAATGCATATACACCAACAATGTAAGTAATATTCTTTAATACATTAACTAATAAATTAGTAAATAAATCACTCATTGACTGTGTATATGAGGCAACTCTAGTTACTAAAGAACCAACAGGCATTTCTGTAAATTGATTTAAGCTCATATTTTCAATATGAGTAAATACATCAACTCTAAGTTTATATATTATTCTTTGTCCTGCCTTTTGTAATAGCATGGATTCTAAATATACAAATGACATATTTAAAACAGATATACCTAAATAAAGTGATGACATTAATATAATATAATTTAAACTAATATCATCAGATAATGATAAATGGTCAATTACATTTTCAACAACTAAAGGTAAATATAAATCCAAACCAACATTCAAAAATAGAATTAATATAGCTAAAATGAATGATAATAATTCTGGTTTTACATAAACCATAGTTCTTCTAAATAATATTCTTAAAGGAATCTTTTTATCTCCCTTAAGCTTCATTACTTCATCTTCCATTAGTTATTACCTCCTTCCACTTCTTTTTCAAGCTCTTGAAGGTAAACCATTCTTTGGTAAGTCTTTGATGTTTTTAATAAATTATCATGAGTATCATAAGCCTCAACCTTACCATCGTTTAGTACTAATATTCTATCTAAATCTTTTACAGTAGAAACACGAGATGCGATGACAATAGTTGTTTTACCATCTCTTTTTTCTTTTATATTATGTAAAATAGTTTCTTCTGTTTTAACATCAACTGCTGAAACTGAATCATCCATAATCATTATTGGTGAATCCTTAATATAAGCTCTCGCAATAGCGATTCTTTGTTTCTGACCACCTGATAAGGTTACACCACGTTCACCTGATACTGTATCATAACCATTTTTAAAATCAGCTATGTTATCATGTACATCAGCGAATCTAGCTGCGTTTTCAATCTTAACTCTATCAATACTACGATTAGAGAAGGCTATATTATTATAAATCTTATCACTAAATAAGAAATTATCTTGAGGTACATAAGCGATAGAATCTCTTATTGATGTAATATCACATTCCATTAAATCATGGTCATCAATCATAATAGATCCTTTTTCAACATTATATAATCTCAATAATGAATTAACTAATGTTGTTTTACCACAACCAATTTTACCAACAATACCAATTGCCTCACCTGGATTTATTTCAAATGAAATATCAGTTAATGATGGTATCTTAGCTTTAGAATCTGGATAAATGAATGTAAAATGATTGAATGTTATCTTTCCTGAAACATTTTCAAGTATATATGGATTTTCAGGATTCTTAACATCTTCTTCAGTATCTAAGAAATTAGCTACTCTTTTTAAAGAAGCCTTAGCTCTACTACGCATCGCAACAATTTGGCCCATCGCAATCATTGGCCAAATTAATAAATCAAAATAACTTGTAAATGTTACTAGCATACCAGCATCCATATTAATTTCATGACCGAATATTACCATTGCTTCACCAGTTGAAATTGAATAAACTGCCCATCCACCAATTAATAATATCATTGACATAATAGCTGCTATAATAATTTCAATTAATACATCAAATATAACTGATACTCTCGCAAATGAAACATTCTTATCTTTATTCTTTCTAGCAATTTTAGCAAAGGCATGTAATTGGGCATTTTCTTTAACAAATGCTTTAATAACTCTAATACCAGTAAATGTTTCTTGAGTAAAATCATATAAATCATCGAAGCATTCTTGACGTTCTGTCCATTTTTTAGACATAAATTCTTCAATCAAGAATCCCCATACAATAATTAATATCATTGGAATAAAGGCTATAATAGCTAAAGCCCAATCTAATAAAACCATTCTAACTATAACTAATACACCCAAGAAAGTCGCGTCTACTAAAGTAACTGTACCAAATCCACAATATTCTTCTATTGTTTCAAGATCTGTAGTAAACCAGCTCATAATAGAACCAACTTTATTCTCATGATAATATTTTTGAGATAATCTTTCACTCTTTAAAAACATCTCATGACGGAAATCCCCTTCAATCTTACCTGAAGCATTGAATAAAGCAAATCTCCATAGCATTCTACCTAAAAACATTACTAATGCAATAACTAGAATCATTAAGATAATATGAGACACTTGTTCTAAAGCATCATCTGGTTGTTTAGTAACAATATTTACAACATCACCTAAATATCCAGGTATAAATACTTGTGCAGTATCAACTGCTACAAGTGATACTATACCAATTAGATATAACCAACTATAGCGTAAATAATATTTACGCATATGCTTTTCAAATAGCATATCTACACAAGTCCCTTCATATCTAAAGGTAATTCACATTTAACCTCTAGACTATTTTTATATACAGGATGAATAAAAGATGTCATATAAGAATGTAATGAAACTCTATTAATTAATTTAGTATCTCCACCATATAATAAATCACCTAATAGTGGATGACCTAAACAACTAAAATGAACTCTAATTTGATGAGTTCTACCAGTTTCAAGTAAACATTTTATATAACTATAATTCTTATATTCTTTTAAAACTTCATAATATGTTTTTGCCTCTTTACCTGTTTTAGAGACAATCATCTTACCATTCTCATGTCTATGCTTACCTATAGGTAAATCAATAAAACCATTTTTCTTATTCATTTTACCAGAAGCTAATAAGCGATATTCTCTTCTAATATCATGAGTTTCAATAAAATGATTCATATAAGAATGTGTGAGCATATCCTTACAATAAATAATTAAACCAGTAGTTTCAAAATCTAATCTATGTGCGAATCTGACATTTAAAGATATACCATTATTATAATAGTAGTTAGCAACTCTATTAGATAATGAATCAGTGTTAGATTTTGAATCATGAATTAATATATGCTTTGGTTTATTTATTATTAAAAAATAATCATCTTCATATAAAATATCGATATCATTATTACTTTTTTCATAATCAATTTCTTCATCATAAATAATAGAAATAATATCACCTTTTTTTATTGAATCATTTTCTTTACATTTATGATTATTTAATAAAATTTGATTATTAAAAAATAAATTATAAATTTTAGACTTACCTAAATAAAAAGATTCTAAATAATCTTTTATTGTCGAAGCTTCATAAATTGGATAATTAATAATCATATACTATCCTAAATATTTAGTTTCAATTAAGCCAATATAGCCATTTTTCTTTATAACGCTATATGGCATACCCCTTTTTATAACTGATACGATATCTCCAGCCTTAACTGAAATGAATTGATTATTAGCATCATAGCAGTAATCCTTACCATTTTTAGGATCTTGATAAACAAATGAATTATGAACCCACATATATTCATTTGATTTTAAATGGTGAATATAATAAAAGTCTAGATCTCTATCCTTGATTTCTACTTCATTATCACCAAAAGTAATATTAACTAAATTTTGTGGTTCATCATATATAACATCATTTTTAATTGTTATTTTTTCATAATGATCTATATATTTATAACCAAATTTCATTGAATTTAAGCTTTCTAGAAAAACAAAATTAATTTGTCCACCCTTACATACATGGTTTCCACCATCTATAGATATAATCTTTTTCTTAAAATCAAAAATAGGATTACAACAAGACATATCATTACGATAATTTCTTGTTGGATAATGTCCTACAATAGTTAATTTATCTACGCCCTTAGATTTAGCATAAAAATTATCATATTTTAAAATAGATATAGCATATTCAGGAATATTATTAATATCATCTAATCCACCATGAACTAATACAATTTCATCATTAATAATAACTATATCAATTAATTCATCCATGAATTTATATAAATCTTTGTATTTTTCTTGAACATTTTTAACATAATCCTTAACATCCATATCAGGACTAATTTTATAATTCATTTCTTCTGCCATATCATTTAGGATAGAATGCTTCTTAATATTAACTTGATATAAGAATCTATCTCTTTGATCATCAGGTAATATAAATCTTAATACTTCATCACAATTACCACTCATCGCAAATACATTAGGCTTTTTTGCTAATTCCATACAATATCTAAAGCATTCTAGATTTTTACCCTGATCTCCTTTTTCAACAATATCACCGATAATGAATAAATAATCATTATCGTTGAAATTCATCATTTCAAGACCACTTTTAAAAGTATCTATATCACCATGGATATCACTAACAAAAAGGATTCTTCTATCAGTTTCAAGATTCAATCTTTTAACAATTGTTTTCTTCTTTAATTCTGTCATCTTTTTCATTCCTTTCTCTTAGTGAATATTTACATCCACAATAATTTTGTCTATATAAACAATATTGTTGTGATAATTCTATTGAATGTTGATATCCATTTTCTTTCTTAAAGTCTGAAAATAAATATTTAATATTATATTTTTCTTCTAGCATATATCCAATTTCATTAATCCACTTAGTAACCTTATATGGAGAAATAGATAATGTAGTAGTAAAATAATCAAAATTTAATTCTTTAGCCTTTTTAGCAGTTTTTTCCATTCTTAAGCTATAACATTGATAGCATCTTAAGCTTCTTTCACCTAATGCTTCATAGCCCTTTATAGCATTATTAAAATCATCTTCGTTATATTCATCATAAATAACTTTAATATCATCACTAATCTTCTTACAAAAATCAATTATTTCATTTAATCTTTTTTGAAATTCAGTTTCAGGATAGATATTATCATTTGAATAAAAAATAGTAATATCAAAGTATTCTTTTAATAATAAAATGGTGTGGCTAGAGCATGGTGCGCAACATGCGTGAAGTAATAATTTTGGACGATTATCAAGACTTTTCAAAAGCTTTATAAAATCATTATAATTATCAATCATGACCAATCATCCTCTTTCGAAAAAACTCCGTTTATATTATATACTAAATTAGAATTTTAGTATATAAAAAAATTAAAATTTTAAAAGATAGATTTTTTCTAAAAAAAGTGATATAATGATACTAGAGAAACTTTCGATGAAAGGAGGATTAATTTGTTTTCCAAAGATGAAATTGTTATGTATACTACTTATGGAATCTGTCGAATAACTGATGTCTTCGATATGAAATTAGGTGGAATTACAAAACAATATTATAAATTGGTACCACTATCAGAGGCTAAAACTGAACTAGCACTTCCAGTCGATAACCCAACCACATTTAAAAGATTACATCCACTACTATCTAAAAATGAAATCACCGAAATAATTAATGAAATTCCCTATCTAGAGCCATATTGGATTGATAGAGATAATGATAGAAAAAACGAATTTTCAGATGTAATAAAATCTGGCGATAGAAAAGAAACTCTAAGAGTCGTTAAAAGTATTAAAAAGCATATCCTTGATATTAAAGATAAAGGTAGAAAGCTTCACGCAACAGATGAACAAGCTATGAAGGATGCGATGAAACTCATTCTAGATGAATTCTCATATGTATTAAACAAGGATAGACAAGAATTAAATATTGAACTTGATATAGAGTTAACACCAAAAGAATAAAATAGCTTCACACTTAATAATTGTGCGAAGCTATTTTTATTTGTTCTTAAATTGACTATCATACATATCTTTATATACTTCACAATCATTATATAAAGATTTATGATCTCCTTCTCCTATTATTTTACCATGGTCTAATACAACAATCTTATCAGCATCTTTAATTGTTGATAATCTATGAGCAATAATTAGAGTAGTTCTTCCCTTTGAAACAACATTCATGGCATTCTTGATAGAATTTTCTGTTTCACTATCAATATTGGCAGTTGCCTCATCAAGTACTAGTATCTTAGGATTTCTTAATAATACTCTCGCAAATGATATTAATTGTTTTTCACCTAAAGATAAATTTTCACCTCTAAATGAAATTGGAGTATTAATACCTAATTCATTCTTCTCTAAAAGATGCTTACCACCTACATCAATTAAAGCCTTTATTACAACCTCATCAGGATAATCTCTTTCCATTGTAATATTAGATTTAATTGTTCCTTCAAAAAGAGCTGGAGTTTGTAAAACAATACCCATATGCTTTCTAATTGATGATTTTTTATAATTTGTGATTGGAACATTATCAATTAGTATTTCACCTTTTTGATAATCATTATATGTTAATAATAAATTCATTAATGATGATTTACCAGAACCAGTATGTCCAACTATACCAACAGTTTGACCCGCCTTAACATCAAGTGATAGATCCTTTAATACGTAATTTTCACCAATATAAGCAAATGAAATATTCTTGAAATTAATTTCACCAGTTATATTTTCTGGAGCATCAAAGCCATCAAATATTCTAGTATCATTTACTTCATCAATGAATCCGTAACAACGAGTCGCACCAACCATTGAATCTTCTAATTCATTTAGGTTATTAAATATTACATTAAATGGGTTAATCATCTTATCTAGGTTTTCTACTATCGCACCAATTAAACCAATACTAATAACCATACCTAAGGCATTAACCTGACTGAATCCTAAATATAATAATAGTGATATTTCAGCGAATCTTTTAATCATACTTAAAAGCTCGAATCCCATTGTATTATTTATAGATTGTGTTACTCTTTCATTTCTAACATATCTTTTTACTAATGTTTCATATTCATCAATGATTTTAGCTTCTTGATTAAAATCTTGAATAATCATCGCACCAGTAATATTTTCATTTAGTTTGCCGGTAATTCTAGATGATGTTTCTCTTAAATCTACAAAATATCTATGAACCCATTTACGATATAATGTTATCCATAATAACAAGATTGGGACAATAATTAATATTAATAATCCTAGCATTGGTTCCATAATAATGATACCAATATAAACTATTAATATATTAAATACTGCATTAACAATAGAAAACATTGTAGTATAGAAGGCTCTAACGCCACCAGAATCTGATGTGATTTTGGCAACTATTTTACCATCTGGTTCTAATGAATAATAATCAACTGGTAAATAGTTAATCTTTTCCATCGCATCTTCTCTTAGATTCTTTTCAATATGCATACCTGTTAAAGTATTTATATATTGGAAAAAATATCTAGCTAAAACTAATAATATTACAACAGTAGCGTAAACACCTAATAATAAGATTACAGCCTTATAATCCTCATTAGGTAAGAATGTATCTAAGATACTCTTAGTAATAAATGGAGTTGTCGCACTTAATACTGATGTTGCTAAACATAAGAATATTGTTAAGAAAAATAAACCTTTTTCTTTTTTAATATATGGAATTGTTCTTCTTAGGAGTTGACCTTTTTTCATGACTTCTTTTTTCATGATGTCACCTCCATTTGTTGAGAAATATATTGTTCGTAGTACCAACCCTTACGAGCCATTAATTCATCATGTGTACCCTCTTCAACAATTCTACCTTTATCTAAAACAATAATATTATTTGCGTGTCTTACCGCACTTAATCTATGACATACAATAATATTTGTTTTATTTTTTCTATATTCATTTAAAGTCGAAATAATATTAGCTTCAGTATTACCATCAACTGCCGATAATGAATCATCTAATATTAATATATCTGAATTTCTAAGTAAGGCTCTAGCGATACCTAAACGTTGTTTTTGTCCACCTGATAAGGTAACACCATATTCACCTACTACAGTGTTTAAACCATCATTTAAATCATCAACATCTTTTTCAAAATCAGCCAACTTAACTGCAAGCTTAATGTCATCCTCACTAGGTTCTTTTGAACCTAACGCAACATTATCATAAACACTTCTTGAGAATAATACATGTTCTTGAGGAACATAAGCCATATGAGTACGAATAGCTTCCTTATCGTATTCTTCTATTGGCTTACCATTAATAAATAGCTGATTAGGATTTGTAGGTAATTGTCTCATTAATTGTTTAACTAATGATGATTTACCAGATCCAGTCTTACCAACTATACCAATAGTTTCACCCTTATTAATTTTTAAATTAATATCATACAATGATGAATATTCATCTCCAGGGAAATTGAATGTAAAATTTTTAAATTCAATTGATGATATTTCACCTTCAATTGGATTTTCAGTTTCAACAATTTTACTTTTTGAATCATATACTTCATTTAATCTATCAGCACTAATTAATGATTGATAGAAATTATTAATCATGTTACCGATATTAGTTAATGGTGTTTGGAATAATCCTAAATACATTGAGAATTTAACTAAATCAGCTAATTCTGTAATTCTACCAATGTAATAGAAATAAGCACCTAAACAGAAACATATTAATGTAGATACAGAAACAATGAATTGGAATAAAGGTTGGAATATAACATTAATTTTTAAATTCTTCTTTTCAACCTCATAAGTTTCTTGTGAATATTTTAAATTCTTTAAATAAGTATCTTCTTCTTTAGAATAAGCTCTGACTGTTTTAACATTAGTTATACTTTCAAGTACAACATTACCCATTTCAGATGTTTTTTCTCTAACTCTTTTCCAATTTTCTTTAACCTTGCTCTTTAATATTAGGTTAGTTACTAATATAGATGTTAAAGGTATGAAGCAACAAACAGCTAAAATTGGATCAATTAATATTAGCATTACAAAGGCTGCGATTACATTAATTATTTCTACAAATATATTTAATAATCTATTACCAGCACTAAATTTAACAGTTTTAATATCACCGATAGCTCTAACTAATAAATCTCCAGATTGGAATCTTTCAAAGAATTCAGCGTCCTGAGATAAGATAGCTTTCATATATCTATCTTGTAAATTATAATAAATATTTGTTGTTAAGAAGTTCATACATGTTCTTCTAATTAATTGATTAACATATATCGCTAAAACAACACAAACAAAAGGAATTAATATTTCATATATTAAAAAATGCTCAGTTATTTCTCCTTTATCAATCGCGGCTGTCAAATTACCAATAATCCATGTTGGTAATAAATTTAAAAAAGTTCCTACTAAACCAAAAAATAAGACAAGAATATATCTATACCAATTCTTTTTTATGTACCAAGACATACTTTTTAAGAACTTAAACATATTCTCGCCTCCTTTGTTATTTAAATTATATTTTTAATTTTATAAAATAAAAAGGAAAAATTAACACAAATGAAACATTTTTTATAAAAGAAAAAAGAGGCTGTGCCTCTAATTACTTTATAGTTACATTTTCACCATAAATAGTTTTAAAATCTTTTTCCATGGAAATAATAGTATAATTATTTTCCCACTTAGCTCTTCTATTGTTAGCTTCTTCAATTTTTGCATGATCTCTTTTTGTATCATCAGCAACTAACATAAAGGCTCTAGATTCATATGTTGGATTAGATAAAGTATAATTATGCATACTTTCATCACCACTACTATTACCAAAAGAAATTACTGGATTCTTACCAATTTCTTGATAAATTTGTAAAACCTTATTCATTTTAAGATTCTTGATAATTAATTCATTACTTCTAATTAATTTATCAGTTCTCTTAAATTGATAATCTAAACCATCCATGCCAGCTTGTTCAGTACCTTCTAATTTAACATCCATACCAATAATTTGGTTTTCAGGAATATTTAAATAATCACATACTAAAGCTCTACATAATAATCTATCAGAACCTGATACTACATAAGTTGTAAAATCATTCTTTTGTAAATAAGCTACAACTTCCTTCATTGGCTTATAGAAAGCATCCTTATATTTTAAATTATTAAAACAAGGTACATCCTTTTCAATGAAATCTTTTGTATATTGTAAGAATTCTTCTACAGTCATACCAGAATAAGCTTCCGCAGCGGCTCTAGCATGAATCATATCAAATCCATCAACTTTTGGAGTTGAATATGTTTTACCAGCTTCTCTAATTTGATTACCAATTTCTTTTAATTCATCACTAGCATTATAATTTGGATCATCTAATAAACGATATTCAAGCATTAAATATTCTAAATATTCAGGGAATAATTCTCCATATAATGTACCATCCATATCAAATACAGCGATTCTATCTTCAACTGGAATATAATTATCAGATTTCTTATTAGTTACATCATCTACATAACTAATTAAACTATCTAATGAATCACATTTATTCCATGATTCAAAATTATTATTAGTTCCACAAGATGAAACTAAAAATATAATCCCAATAAATAATACAGAACAAATCAATCTAATTTTTTTCATATTATTTCACCTCAACATTCATAATTTTATAACAAAATTATGTGATATAAAACTTGAAAGCGTATTTAAGAAAAAAAAGACCTAGATTAAAATATCTAAGTCTTAATAATAATTATCTTACTAAGCTTTCATATAAAGCTTGTAATGTTTTATCATAATCATTAGCAGAAACACCAATAATTATATTTAATTCACTTGGTCCTTGTGCTAATAATTTAACATTAATCTTTTCTTGACCTAATGCTTGGAATATTGTTGCACAAATACCACTTCTTTTTGCCATATTTCTACCAACTATAGCAACTAAAGCTAAATCAGCTTCAATTGTAACTTCACAATCAAGCTCACGCTTTAAGTCAGTTACGATTTCATATTTATATTTATCAACACTTGAGCCTGATGTAACAACTGAGAATGAATCAATTCCAGATGGAACATGCTCAATTGATACATTATATTTTTCAAATATTGATAAAGCCTTTCTCATAAAACCTACTTCATTAGACATATGGTCCTTAGAAATATTGAATGATAAGAAATCCTTCTTACCAGCTAAACCTGTAACTACATTAGATGTATCAGTACATTCATTTCTAATCATTGTACCTTCATTATCAGGCTCATTAGTATTTCTTAAATTAATAGGAATATTTAATTGTTGAACTGGGAATACAGTTTCTTCATGTAAAACAGACGCACCCATATAAGATAATTCTCTTAATTCAGCATAAGTGATTTCTTTAATAGCTCTAGGATTCTTAATAATTCTAGGGTCAGCAGCTAAAATACCAGAAACATCTGTCCAGTTTTCATAAACTGTTGCTTGTAAACACTTAGCTAAAATTGAACCTGTAACATCAGATCCACCTCTTGATAATAATTTAACTGAATTATTAGGATAAGCACCATAAAAACCAGGTACTACAATCTTACCACCCTTTGAGAAAGCTAATTTAACATTCTTTTCAGTTAATACTTCATCTAATTTACCATCATAATTGAATCTTAATAAATCCTTAGCATCAACAAATTCATAGCCGATATAAGCAGCCATTAATTTAGAAGTTAAATATTCACCTCTAGATACTAAATAATCTTGGCTAATATTCTTATTTAATTCATTTTTTAATGAATCTAAATCAGATTTAATATCATAAGAAATATTTAAATCCTTTTGAACACCAATAAATCTGTTATAAATCATATCCCAAATATCTTGATATGGAACAGAATATTTAAGGTGAGCATGTAAGATATATAATAAATCTGTTATTTTAGTATCTTCTTTATCTCTTTTTCCTAAAGCACTACATACTACAATTTTTCTTTTAGGATCAGAAAGTAAGATATTCTTAACTTTTTCAAATTGAGTAGCACATGATAAAGAGCTACCACCAAATTTAGCAACAACT
>JAEEGL015736990.1_pt1 | contig 18915 bp, 26 predicted proteins | sample 9134231 | NCBI WGS metagenome assembly JAEEGL01 (sample SAMN16246548, study PRJNA631951) | gut metagenome | biome: gut microbiome; feature: rumen; material: fiber-attached | host: Bos | place: Iran: Karaj | collected 2018-10 | reverse complement strand
TATGAACGAAAAAAACGAAAATATACCAGACCTGCGGACGCCGGAAGAGGTGCGGTGGGAGACGCTCAGACCATATCTGCTTGACCCGCGAGAGGACTATCCTGAGCCCTATTGCATGCTCGAATACAACGGCGTGCCCTTCTCGAAGGTCGGTGGACTTGCGGCTATCAGCGGCCAAAAGAAGAACGGCAAATCGTTCGTCTTGACGCAACTGATGGCTGCAATCCTCGGCAACGGCTCAGAGCGCACCAAACTATTCCTTCCAGGGCTGACGGTACCAGAGCGCACCATCGACTATTTGGGTCATGAGCCGAAAGTGCTGTATGTCGATACCGAGATGGAGAAACTTTCGAGTGCCAAGGTACTGAGGCGCGTCCATTGGTTGTGCGGCTGGGATATGAAATACCCTAACGACCGCTTTGCCGTCCTATGGCTGAAGAACATGCCAAAGGATGCCGACAAGCGTGCACACATCCAACGCTACGACATGATACGCATCGCCATAGATGCCATACAGCCCGACGTGATGTTCATCGACGGCTTGCGCGACCTGCTGGCTTCGATTAATGATGAGGAATCAGGTACACAGATACTCGACTACTTCGGCGGTGTGGCTGAAGAGCGCAACATGTCGATATGGATGGCTCTGCACCAGAACCCAGCCCGTAAGAATGACGACGACGAGGCGAAGATGCGAGGATGGATTGGTACGGAGCTGGGTAACAAGGTATCAGATACACTGGTCAGTATCAAGAGCAAGACTCAGAACGGTGTCACCTTCACCGTCAAACAGCAGGATGCCCGTGACAAGGATATCGACGACTGGAAGTTTGAGATTACCGACGATGCCGGCAACCTCGGAGTTCCAAAGATTATTGGCAACCCAGGCGATTCGAAGCGCGTACAGCCTGAGCATGACAGCGAAGAGGATATCCGCCAATGGATCAATGAGGCATTAGGCAGTTATCAATGGCCAATGACACGGGCCGACATCAAGAAGCTCGTGTTTGGCGATATTGGTAAACAAAAGAATACTGGCCGTCAGCAAGCCGACCTACAGGTGGCTATCAATCTCGGCTATTTGGTAGAATCGACACTAAAGGCTGGCAACGGCTCATATATGTTGCAACCTCCTGAAGACCTGCCATTCTAAACTTTATACCACGTTCCTTTTATACCTAAAGGTATAAAGGTACTTTGTACCACAGCCTACCGCCTGCGAGATGCGATGCCCCTGCCCGCCAAGATGAGGGCGGGCGTTGGGCAGCGAATCCACACACGCGGGCGACGCGCACGTGCGTTGCTTCTAATATGGTGCTTTTCAATTCATCGAGACATTATGATAGACAGGATTACAGAAAACAAAATTAAAGACGCGGCAAAGATTATAGATGTCGTCGGCGAGTTCCTGACGCTGAAGAAGAAGGGCGTAGAATATACTGCTCAGTGTCCTTTCCATGAAGACAAACACGTTGGCAACTTCATGATATCTCCCAAGCGCAACATCGCCAAGTGTTTTGCTTGCGGTTGGGCTGGCGACCCTATCAAGTTCCTGATGGAGTATGGCACGGGCATGTCGTATAAGGACGCGCTGATATGGTTGGCTAAGAAGTACAGCATCCCTTGCGACGATGCGAAGGATTTACAGTACACGCCAGCACCGCCACGACCTCTTCCGCCACCACTGCCTTTGCTGATATTGCCTATGCAACTGGTTAAGGCACGCCAGGATATAGCCGACAATGCACTGGTGCAATGGATGCACACCATCCACTGGGACACCATTCAGCGCAAGCGACTCGACGATGTTTTGGATTATTATATGATAGGACACGCCAAAAACGGAATGACTATCTTCTGGCAAATAGACGAACAACAGCGTGTGCGGACGGGCAAGATGATGCGCTATTATCCGATAGACCACCCAAAGGCGGGGCACAGGAATAAAGACGTGCGCTACAGTTTCGACTTCATTCACTCATCCCTTATCCGCCACCGCGATGAGAACGGCGATATAACCTACGAACCTCCCTACCCTCACCCTGACCTCTACAACCCCGACACCCATGAACCACAACAGTGTTTATTCGGTCTTCACCTATTGGATAAATGGAAGCGCAATGGTATCGAGCAGACCGTCTGTCTGGTAGAGAGTGAGAAGACCGCGATACTCATGGCAACCGCATACGGCAACAATGCCAAGCAGGTATGGATGGCGTGCGGCGGATTGGAAGGACTCAGCACCGACCGTTTACGTCCCGTCATAGAGCAAGGGCGGAAGATAGTGATATATCCAGACCGCGACGGCATAAACAAGTGGCGGGCAAAGGCCAGCACACTACACTACAACAATCTGATAGTCGACACCGTGCCCGTCATGAAATGGTGGAAGCCCTGCGACGGCGACAAGGCCGACATCGCCGACGTGGTGATACGCATTATCAACGAGCGACAACCAATGACAAGCATTCGTGAGGTAAAAAGCGAAGTGCCAATAGTCGCCCCACTGATAGACAATCTTAACCTAACGATAGAAGAAAAATGATAGGAGAACAGAACAGCCAAGACTCAGGCTTCAAGAACGTATCGACTAAGGTACCCGTGTGGGTTGCTGACCTGCTGAACATTATCTGTAAGGCGCGAGGCACCGATATCTACGGACTGCTGAAGTTGGTACTGGAGTTTATCATCGAGACGGCGAAGGTCAACGGTCCCGTACCGCCACAGATGCAAACGCTGTTAAACATGCTGAAGATGGATGTCGACTGGAACAAGGCCTTTGCCTTCAGCGACCCGACAGCCCAGATGGATGTGGCGCAAGTCATACTCATCCTTCAGCAGCATGACGGCAAACAGCCGCGTCACGGCTTCGGGCTTTGCATGATTGACAAGCCATTCCTACCGGGCGAGACTCCCACGATGACGCTCTGTGTCGATGATATCTTAGAGCGCGTGGTAGAAATCACCATGGCAGGACTCTATAAGCAGCTCCGGAAGGTGGGCGAAACCATCAAGAGCGAGAGCCTACGCGAGACGCTGACCGTGATGTGCGACGAGCAGTTGCTTCACTACCTACGGGAATTGGATGCCAACGAGATGCCAGGCTTCGGCGACCGCCACGACTACGGCAAAGTCATCGAGTACGATCAGAAGTATAAGCGACTACGCCACCGCACGCCCGACAGCCTCGCCAACAGTCAGCAGCGCATCCACTTCGACGAAAGTGATGTGCCAGACCTGCCCGAGTTGCAAGACAACGAAGGCGAGTTCAAGGGTAATAGCGACGAGGGACTGATTGACGGTGTACGACCATTCGATGTAGAGTATTAGCGTATGAACAGACGACAAGCAATCGAGTTGGCTCAGAAGATACGCGACATCAGAGCCAATCGCATACAAAGAGACGACGGTGAACTATCCTTTCACACGCTGTTGCGCCTGAGTGAAATGGACTATCCGAAACGCCGTGACATAATGGAACGGCTGGTGCGCGAGGGTTACGCCCCGAGCGTGGGAGCCATCGAGCGGATGTTGAAGGGTAAGGAAGTTACGAGAAACATGCAAGTCGGTTCCTACTGCCCAAGTGCCGGTATGAGCGACGACATCCTTGACCAAGGCCCACAATATATTGGTATGTCACACGAACTGCTTGACCAAATGCCAGAGCCATGAGCCGACACGGAACACTATACACAAAGCTCATCCAGTCGAAGGAGTGGCGCGAGCTGAGGGTGCAAGTGCTCAGGGAGCAACCGCTGTGCCAATGGTGCAAGGCCAAAGGGTATATCGTAGCCGCGCGAGAGGTTCACCACTTGCGCGAATGCGAATCGGGAAAATCGGAGCAAGAGGTTCGTGATCTCATGTTCTCCCGAAGTAACTGTGTCGCGCTTTGCCACCAATGTCATAGCGATTGGCATAAGCAACAGCGATACCACTCCACCGAGGCCGTGCGCCAGCGACAGACTGAACGCCACGAGGCTTGGCAGGATGCAATGGAGAAACGATTTAATAACAAGAAACAATGAAAGCAATACTGACAGCCATCGGGACATACCCAGTGTATGACCCTGACGAGAAAGGAATCCCGAAATGCAATACGGGTGCCGTTGGCATAGAGTTCAAACTTGGCCGAAGACAGTACAGCCGACATGTTGTGTTCCCGTTGGATATTGTGGGCGAGAAGTTCGAATCGACAGTCAATCAGAAGAGCGAACTACTCACAGACAAACTCATGGAGAGAGCCATCAAGGAGGTGGAAGATGACGGCATGAAAGGCTACGACCTTACAGACGTGGAGACCATACTGAGACTGAAGATGCCATACCTTCTACATCGTGCTACCGAACTAAGGCAAGTAGTGCAAACGTTCTAATCCCCTCGACCTCATGACCCCGCGTACCCGTTTTAGTTCGAGGGGCCTTCAGATTCGGAAATCCACTTGCCCTTCCTTCCGTTGACACGGTAAATTTTGAAATTCTCGTTTTTCTACGGCCCAACGGCGGACGCTCCGAGGAACGGGGCACGGACACCGACGGACGTATCACCCAATTACTACCAATCCCCACGAACAGCAGAATAAATTTCGATTATGCCAGCAAAACCATTTAAGCAGATACAACTACACCCTGAGCAGCCGGACTGTTGCAATGAGTGCCCGCTGCTGGGACTGATACCTGAAGCGGAGCGCGAGTTCGGGAGCCAAGAGACTCTTGTATGCCTGGGCACCCGTCATGCGCTGAATGCCCGAATAGCACGGAGCCGCAAGAGTGAGCACACGCCGAAGCACCCGCTAAAACGCTGGTGCGATGACGAGTGGGAGCGGTGGCAGGAAGAACCGTACTTTGGCAAGCTGCCGGTGCGCAAGATTGACGTGAGCCGATACCGTGACCCATGGGAACGCTCGCAGCAGCTGCCTATTATATTCCATAACAAGAGAGGACGAAAACCAAAGAATAAATAGATATGGCAAAACAGAAAACCGCGCACGCCTACGAATTAGAGCTGCGCAAGATGATAGAGGCCCGCACGGGTGCCAAGATGGAGTTGTGGCTGCTTCCGCAAGTCAGGGCAACGGCCATGAATGAAGTCATGCTCGACCAGATACAGAATGAGTTGACCGACGGCACACGCAAGTTGGCTGACTATAGCGACGGTTCGACTGGCCAAATGAAATTCGACGCCCACCCCCTGCTGCCACATTATGACAAACTACAGCGCACGCTGCTGATGCAATTCGAGGCACTCGGCCTGAACTACTCCACCACACCAAGCAAGGTGAAGGAGGACACGCGCAAGGGTGTGGACGAGACCGACCCGCTGGCCCGCATGATACAAGAGGCCAAGGACGCGATGGAGAGCGACTGAGGCGAATTAACGTGGGTGAGAGACCCACACAATAATAACATCAATAACAAAGGAACTATGACACAGGTTGAATTTGAAAACCAAATGAGAGAGCTCCGCGTCCAGAAAGGCGTTGAGTTGACCGTCATTGCAAAGATGCAAGGCGAAGTGAAAGAACAAATCGCGGCTATCGACCGCAAGGTGAAGGAACTGAAAGCAGAGCGCGAGAAGCTGAACCAACAGCGCATCATGCTCAGCCAAAACCGATTCACCAAAGAGCAGGAATGGGGCAAGCGCATCAAGGACTTCTACGACCAGCACTACACCACCACCCGCGAACTGGAGAACGTCAGCGAGTGGGCGATTGCCAACGAACTGCGACACCGAGGATTCAGCGGAACGCTCATCAATCCCGACAAGGAGCAGGAGTTTATGTCGAACCTCAATGCGAAACTCAATGGAGCGACCGACGCTGAAAGTGGAGATTAACGGGCAGGACATTCCCGACTTCTACTATATGTTAAGGTGGTTTGCCCGAAACAAGGGCAACACCTTTACATACCTGAAGCAGCAACTCGAAACGATGTACCCCGAACTGCCAAAGGCTTATGGAACTACATCTGAAGATTAACGACGTAGTGGGCATGGATGACCAGAAACGGCACATCATCCGAGTGGACGATGAAAGCCTACGCGCTGCCCTGCTGGAGCATCCCGGATGGATAACGCAATGCGTGGTGAAAGACTTCCTGCTGAAGCACAACACCCGACTGCTGAACGAAATCATCGAAGACCCCACACTACGCAATAACATCTACATGGACGAGAAAGCCAAGCGTGAGCAGAAAGCAGAACGACGTGAGCGGCATCGTCAAGACGAGATAGCAAAGCAGCGCAGACGTGAGCAGTTCATCGCATCGAAGAACTACCGCCAAAGCGTTGACTACATTCATAACGTATTAGGTTGGAACAATGAAGAAGGAATACAAAAAGCAGAAGGGTGAGAATCTCGCCCGATGGTGTGAACGTATCGCAGCAGCCTGCCAAGGTCGCTCGCTGTCTGAAGTTCACGAAATGATAAGCGAGGTCAGCAAGACATCGTACATCGAGGGCGTTCATGCTGAAAGGGAAATCAACAAGAAATATCCACAGCGGTAGCAAATTCTTCACTCTTAACTCTTAACTTAAAAACGAGTAAACGACATGAAAGTAACAAAGCATTATGAAAGCGACCACGTGATGCTCTACGTGGAGGAGGGCGACCTGCGCACGTGCATCACCCTCGACAGCGACCGCCAGATGAAGCGTCTGGGGGAATGTCTGACCGACCTGGCCCGCACCGACAGCCACGAGGTCACGATTGATCCCAGACCGAAGGCTGTGTGATGAAGAAAGCCGGAAAACCTCACACGTCCCCGCCGACATGTCACGTTTTCCGGGATTGATTATAAGGATTAAAGGAAAGAAATTATAAGGAACTATGACAAAGTGGAATGACAAAAAGAACATGTCGCTATCGTTCAGGGTGGAACCGAGCGAAGAGGCAAAGGCATTCTTCGAGCGGATGCAGAAGGAACTGACCGAGCGCGAAGAGGCATTCAAGAAACGCATCAAGCAGCTGTTTGATGAAGAAATCGGAGTGGGAGGCGACAAGGCCGACGAAGCCTACAAGCAAATCCTGCAAGTGTTCACCATCGGCTATCAGCACGGATGGAACGACCTGTATTCACTTCACAAGGCAAAGGAGGACTGAGCGATGACAGCATGGCACTGGTACCAGACAGACATTCATACACCCTCGATAACCTCCGACGACGGCACGATGTGACCGCCACCGCATGAAGCTGTACGGGTAGAGAAGATAATGTATAACTATATATAAAAGGTATAAGACTATGGCAAAGAAATTCCTCGGTAATGGACTAAGCCGCACGGCGATGGTGTTTAAGATTGCGACGCTGGCTGGACATAAACTAACGGTGCCAGAACTGAACCGCATCAAGGATGTCAACCCACGCGCCCTGGAGCGCGTCTATGACTCCGTAGTGGGGGGGGTAAGTAAAGGTGATGCGCTGTTTGCGCTCAAACTGGTATTAAAATAATCCGAAATAATATAAGGCGATATGAACGAAAGAAAAATGACCATCGACAAGGTTAAACAGATTGTCGAGAATGTATTGAGTGAGAATGAGTGCGACGCGACCTTTGCAAGTATTGAACCGAACAGAGACGGCGAATATTGCACCGTGATTTTGGATGGTGATGTGGGACTGGATGATTTGAATGCCATTGCTAAAGCCGTCGGTGACGAGCCGATTGTCAGTGGCGAGGACTATAATGAGATTAACTTATTCTTCCGCATGCCTGAAGCTGGTAAAGCTGGTATTGGCTGCTACAATAACGAAGAGAAATCTGCGCCAGCCATGAACGACATACAGCTACTATACATCGACCTTTTCTGCGGGGCGGGCGGCACGTCGAGCGGCGTGGAGTACGCCACGGTGGACGGTAGGAAGTGCGCCGATGTGATAGCGTGCGTCAACCACGATGCAAACGCCATCAAGAGTCATGCGGCGAACCATCCCAAGACGATGCACTTCACCGAGGACATCCGCACGCTGGACCTGGCGCCGCTGGTCCGTCACCTGCAGAAGATGAAGCGCAGGCACCCACGGGCGAAGGTGGTGCTGTGGGCCTCGCTGGAATGCACGAACTTCTCGAAGGCGAAGGGCGGCCAGCCCCGCGATGCCGACAGTCGCACGCTGGCCGGGCACCTGTTCCGCTACATCGAGGCCATCGCCCCCGACTACATCCAGATTGAGAACGTGGAGGAGTTCATGTGCTGGGGCGACCTCGACGAGAACGGACACCCCATCTCCCGCTTCGAGGGGCGCAGCTACATGCGGTGGGTGAAACACGTGACCGACTACGGCTACGACTACGAATGGCGCCTGCTGAACGCTGCCGACTTCGGGGCTTACACCTCGCGCAAGCGGTTCTTCGGGCAGTTCGCCAAGAAGGGTCTGCCGATAGCGTTCCCTGTGCAGACTCATGCTAAGATGCCGAGCGACCTGTACCCCAACAAGAACAATCCAAAGGGCTTTTATCCGACGCCCGACTGGCACGAGCTGTTCCCTGGCTTCTATTTGCCTTGGAAGCCCGTCCGCGAAGTGCTCGACCTGGACGACGAGGGCAAGAGCATCTTTGCGAAGAAGAAGCCGCTGTGCGAGAAGACGCTGGAGCGCATCTATGCCGGACTCATCAAGTTCGTGGCTGGCGGCAAGGAGAACTTTCTGGTGAAGTGGAACTCCATGAAGGACGGACGCTACCGAGCGCCATCCGTTGACGAACCCTGCCCCACCCTGCCGTGCCGCAATACCATCGGCATCTGCAAGGCTCAGTTCCTGTCGAAGCAGTTCAGCGGCGACCCAATGTCGAAGAACCAGGGCATCGACCGTCCGGCTGGCACCGTCACCTGCAAGGATCATCACGCCTTTGTCACCGCCTACTACGGTAACGGTTTCAATCAGTCGGTCGATGAACCCGCCCCGACGGTCACGACCAAGGACCGCATAGCACTCGTGACAACGCAGTTCCTCGACAACCAGTACGGCAAGAGCAAGCCTACAAGCATAGAGGCACCTGCTCCGACGTTGCTCAATAACCCGAAGCAGAAGGTGGTGTCGGCCCAGTTCCTGATGAACCCCTATTCGTTCAAGAGCGCAGGCGGCAGCATCGACAAGCCCTGCTTCACGCTGATAGCCCGCATGGACAAGATGCCGCCATATCTGGTGAGCACCGAGCAGGGCGTTGGTATCGCCATCTACGACGACGACAGCCCTATGACCCGCAAGGTGAAGGAGTTCATGGCCATGTACGGCATCATCGACATCAAGATGCGTATGCTGAAGATTGTCGAACTGAAACGCATCATGGGCTTCCCCGAAGACTACACGCTCATCGGCACGCAGGCCGAGCAGAAGAAGTTCATCGGCAACGCCGTGGAGGTGAACATGAGCCGCGTACTCTGCGAGGCCCTGGCAAGAAAACTAATGGATAAGGCAGTATAAAATTATGGACAGACCAAGACCTATCAGCAGCGGGGAGGCGATGCGCTGGAACGAGGACGTGAACCGTCGCCGGTTGGCGCATCACGAAAGACGGTGTGCCGAGGATGACGGCGGCGGCAAAGGACCTGCTCGACCAGGAACACGCAGTATCGGTGGCTGACAAGATTAAGGAGCTGTTAAAGTAAAGAATAGACGATTATGAAGTGCAAACGATGTGGGGCTGAGATGCCCGATGCAAAGAGAACCTGTTCGGAGTGCGGCGCATTCCTGGAGGGTTACACGCTGAACAACGTCACGGGAGAGTACGGCTATCGTGGTGCCGACGGCAACTTCTACAAGAGCGAGGAGGAGTATCGTATTCAGTCGAGTGCCGCCGTGCAGTCAGCGATTGACCATGCAAAGGTGGAACTGCGGCTAAAGATTGCGGAAATCACGAAACGTGCGACGCAGGAGAAGTTGAACCCGCTGGTCAGTCAGATGGTGCAGCTGATGAGCCAAGCCTTTCAGGTAGGCTTCGATGCCGGACTTGAATGCGGCAAGTACACTAACTATCAGCAGGAGGACTGACCGATGACACCACGCGGACAATACACGACTGCTGACTTTGCGCACATCGCAGCGACGGAGTTTGCGGACTACGGGTTCCACCTGACACAGAAGTGGCAGCACTGCAAGCACATCACCGAGCAGCACTACCGCAATGCTTATATCCTTTGGGCGATGCGTAGGTTCGGCGATATGGACGTGGCACGGGAGTTTCTTGACTTTGCCATGCCCGACATGTTCGACCCCGTTTGCGACATCAACGGACTGCGCATCAGCCAGCTCAAAGCGATGGACAAGGAACAGATGACTGAGCGTGTCCGTACCGATGTGCGCAACCTTGCCATAGCAGCCAGATGCGACATCAAGACGGCATGGGACAAGCTGGAACGGCTGATGCCCGACCTGCACGACTACAGGCCAGTGACCGACGAAGAGAAACAAAAATGGTATAACATATAATCAAAGGCGATATGGAAAATCAGATAGAGAAGTTCGATCCATCGAAACTGATGGACGGAGTAAAGGATAGAATCAAGGCTACGTTTGTAAGCCTTATTCCAGACGATGCTTGGAACAGCATGGTAGAAAAAGAATTATACGTCTTCACGACGGGGAAGATTATTCCGCACCACGAGTATCAAGGCACCGACAGTAATGGACATGCTTCTTACAGAGATTGGGAGGAACGCATTCCTTATGACCAGAAGCCTATCACCGACAATTACGGCAATGTGGTGAAAGGAGCAGGTGACAATATTTCGCCATTACAGAAGATGATACGCGAAATGTTAGAGGAGAAGTTTCGTGCCGACCTCAAAGCATACCTGGAGACTGAAGAATATCAAGGTTTGTGGAGCGATTACGGATTGCCTAACATTAGCAAGACTCTCGAAGAAATCCTGATAAAGAACAGCGGTATCATCTTCCAGAACATGATAGCTGGTATGATGCAGTCGGGCTTTGACTTTATGAAGGCTAATATTATGAATAGCCTTCAAGGTAATGGCTATAGACAATATTAAGGAGGACTGAGCGATGAAGTTATCTGAAGAAATCAGAAAAGAGATTTGGCGAATGGCTTCTACCCCTGAAAGTGTGTGCTATATTGAGAAGCACGACGGCGAGGGGGTCAAGGTGGAAGAGATTGACGGCGACTACTGTCATCTCTGTGCCACAAAGAAAGCGAGGGAACTCGACAAAGAGGATGGCGGCAAGTATTACCATCAGGTGTACGAAGAGACATCGCCGGAGAGCGACCATTTCAGCCATTGCGCGGAGTGCGGCTGCCTGCTCAATGCCGCGCTGATCGTCAGCAGATGGAATGACGATGACATCAACTGCATTGTTGAAGATTTGAAGCAGGTGAAATCTTTTGAGGACATCAAGGGTGACCTTGCGTGGAAAATTGACCAGGTACTCGACATCGAGGATGAAGCCTGCGAGTCGTTCCCCAAGCAGATGAAATATATCGGCAGGCGGTTGAGTAATCTTTATAAGAAACATAAGGAGGACTGACGTATGGCAATGACCTATGATTACAATACAAGGAAAATCACCCGTGACTGGCACATCAGACGGCACGATGAAAAGTGTCGTTTGAGTGGTTTGCCTGCAAAGGTTGGTGGAGACAGATGCCATAAGTGCCCATACAACAAAGGTACTAAGACTTATTGGCAGGCAAGAGACCTTGAAGATACGTTCTTTACTCTTTGCTCACACCCAGAGGCAACGGATTCTGAAAACACAGAAAATGTACTTTGGAGAATCTACGACAGGTTTGAGAGTGAAGCAATTACACACATGTACGACTAATAAAAAATAGAACTATGGCAAACATCTATAAAGGCGATAAGCCATGTCCAGGATGCGGAAGGAGTGGTACAGAAGTACCAAGGCTTTCAAAAGACGGATTATGTTTAGAATGTACTGAGCACTTGAACATCGGAAGACAATTTTGTAAAGAGAGAGACCTTGAGCGCGGTCATTACTGCATGGATGACCTTACAACGGGTTTTATAACTTGGTATCAAATCAGAAACAAAGAAATTGATGGATGTCTGCGAGAGTTATTGAGGACTTTCTCACAATTTGACAGCAGATACGCAGGAGGGTATTGCCGACAAGAAAGTATGCTTGCTGGATATGCTGGATGCGGAACATCGCATGACGATTTCGTTTTGCCAAAGGTAACATTTGAAGCGGCAAAGAAATTATGTCATTCCATCGAAGATGTTGTTGGAGAATTAAACAGGGAGCGTGACAACTATCAAAAGGAAATCGACAAGCAGCTTGCAGAACAGAAGAACGACATCTTTAATGATGGAGTGGCATACGGACGCAATATTCTGTTTCAACTGAATAGAGGTGAGATAACAGCCGAAGATATTAACAAGCGAATAGAAAAGTATTAAGTGTATATGGAAGTACTTTAAACAAGAAAGGAATTGGGCGTATGACTATCAATTACGACAACATTCATCAGGCCATCGCAGCACTTAATCAGTGTGCGAAAGAGAACGAGAACCGGCAGACGGACACGGGAGCCGTCAGAGTGAGCGACCTATGCACAGACGTGGCATACTTTCTGTGCAAGGTGCGTCAGGATCACAAGCAGTGGCAGGAAACGAAGGACGGCAAGATGCACGTCTATTTGTTCCACGACAATGATGACGATGGGCAGATTACCGACCTGTGGACGACAAGCGTGCCTGACATCGGCGAGCAGATAATACTCTGGGATAAAGGCGAACACCACCTCTACGAGGTGACGCGGCGCATCTACGGTGCCAATGCTGAAGAGAAAGTGGGCGTATGGAATATCTACGTGAAGCCAAAGCGAAAAGGATTTATTGATTAAGGAGGACTGACGTATGGAACACGTAAATCACCCAAAACATTATAACAGTCATCCCAATGGGATAGAGTGCATCGACATTATCCGTCACTATGTCTGTGACATCGCCAACGCCATCAAATATCTGTGGCGGGCAGGACTGAAACCAGAAATGGGTATGGAGGATGCCGAGAAAGAGATTGAGGACCTGAAGAAGGCGCTGTGGTATATTCATGACTACAGAACGTTATGCCGCAACAAAGGTTGTCAACACAGACAACTCGGTTGCGCCGCAACTGTTGTACTTCTCAAATTAACTGGACACAATATTGGCGATGTTGTGAAAGGTTATGAGAAAAATGTGGCAGCAGCTATCGGAAGCCTATTGCGCGTGGGTATTATCAGCGAACACACAGTCTATGCAGTTGAAGAATGGGAATACTGGCTCGACAAATCTACAGAAGCTATCCGGCAGCGCATTCTTGACATCGAGCGTCAGCTTCTCAACAAGGAACTGAAAAGCACGGTGCAGGTAATGAACGGACAAATAGTCGATGGCGAGGATTACGTGTCGAAGCCAGGTTGTGTGCGCGAGACAGAGCCTGAGCACTACGACCCGCTGAACATGATTGTGGCGTGGGGCAGGGTGTACAGCCTGACCGACGAGGTGCGCAAGAAGCCTAACGGGGCACTGTACAATCCATGTGACAACTGCGGCCTGCGGGAGTATTGCGTCAGTCAAGACGGAACGGAACCGCCGAAGAGCCTCTGTCAGCTGCACCAGGCCAATGACAATGAATATTACCGCGAGGTGGGCGTGGCGAAATACTCCACGCGCTTCGGTACCGTCGAGGTGGTGGACGAAAATAAGGAGATGCAGTTGGAGCTGAAACGGCTGGAAGAAGAGTAACCCCTATATATAATAATAAGGTATATATGACTACAAGAAATTTAGTCGGTGCAGCGGCGATGACTGCCGTTAGCAAGATAGACCGCGAGGAACTGGAACTGCAGGTGTCGCAGTGCTCGGGCTTCGTGAAGATGATGTGCGGGGTGGCTAACAACTGTGCCATTCAGGTGGTGAACATGTGTCGCTCGAAGATTGAGGATATCCGCGACGAGAAAAGTTACAAGGAACGACCGAAGTGTCCGCACCCTGGCTATAAGCACCGTGCCAAGCTGCTGTTCCGCCAGTTCTTCCAGGAGTGGCACACGATGGAGTCAGCGCTGCTGTACCCATCGGCAGGCGAGACGCGCTTCTTCCATGTGGCTGACATGCCGGAGGGTGCTCGCAAGAAGTACGGCACGATGACCGATGCACAATACTTTGAGTTCTGGAAGGGTACGGGCGTACTGGCCTATCAGAAGTCGCTACCACTGGTCACGTCGCTGCAGAACAAGTTCCGCTTGTCGCTGGAGCGTCACGGTGTGAAGCACGCCCAGCAGACGGCATGGGCGATGACAGCTGATGCCGTGCTGCAACTGGCTTGCGAGACGTTCGACCGCTCCATGCGATCCTGCCACGATGTGCTGCCGTATCTGGAGCTGCCGTTCGTGGAAAACCTGTGGAAAGCATTCTCGCCCAAGCGACCCGCAGAGACGTGGCGCAAGGCCATGCTGCTGATGGCACCCGACTGCGACGGCTACAAGTTGGACAGCGACGAGGAACGCAACATTGCCTACGGACTGGAGCAGTTGCGTGAGTTGTGGATATCGTCAGACCTGCCGTTCGATGCCACCATTGCCGCCGTCGAGGACTACGACGAAGACATCTTCCGCACCCGTGGCGAGGCCAAGAAGTCAATACGTGAACTGTCTGAGATGCGCAACGATGCACGACGGGAAATTGAAGATATAAAACGCAAGGGGTGAGAAAAGTTATGTATAAGGGAAGACCAAGTAAAAATCCTCCACTCCGATGGCGGGTGGCATTCGCAAAGGAGTGGCGCGGCAAGCAGTTATGCTTTGCTTTTCACGGTGCGTCAAGATGGATAGTAGCCAATGTGTTTGGCTGGATGAGAAATATCTATGATAATTGTCAAGTGAAAGTTGAAATCATGCCTGATATCGTGAATGGAAAGTGTTACAGAAGTATAGTTGCGATGATTGACAATCCTGATACTAAGGCTCTTGCGGAGAGCGAGTGGCCAACGATGATAATCCACTTTATTAAGGATGTCCAAGGCTATGATGTAACGTATTTTGAGAACTATGAGAAATTCCTGAATACATGATTTTGTCCGTAACGGATAAGAGAATGAACTAATTTTGGAGGTGCAAATGGATTTGACAGAAGACCAAGAGAGAATATTACGTGAGGCAGCCGCCGCAAACGAACAGAGAAATAAAGCTGTCCGGCGAACGGATCGTGGCGCATGGATGGCAGATGTCATCAAGGAACAGCGTAAGCGAGGGTTTAAGGGCGACGCTAAGGTGCGCTGGACGCTGCAGAATGCTGACCGCCTACTTGCCGATGGATTGGCCTATGCTATCGGTCCCACGGCACAATGGTTGCCGGAGTACGATCAAGTGGCCGAATGGCTTGCCGACAACCAGGGCAAGGGGCTGATGTGTATCGGCGACTGCGGGCGAGGCAAGACCATCATCACCCGCGACATCCTCTCAGTGCTGTTTGCCAAGACCATCCGTGTGCGCTTTCAGGACGGCACGACCGGGCATCCTATTTATAATTATTTCCTTGCTAAAGAACTGAAAAGCCGCTGGACGGAGATAGAACGTTGCAAAATAATTTGTGTTGATGACGTGGGTACCGAGGCTATTGCGATGGTGTATGGCGAGAAGCACAACTACTTTGCTGAGCTTGTGGATTTGTGCAACGACCGCGACAAGCTGCTGATATGCTCCACCAACCTCTCGCAAGAGCAGCTCTTCGGAGGGGTGGTCGATGAACCCGACGACCCATCCCATCCCGACGGACCGACGCACCGCGTGGTCTATCCCCAGCGATACGACCAGCGCATCCTATCGCGGCTGACGGGCAACACCGTCCGTGTATGGTTCGAGGGCGACGACCTGAGAATGACGAAAAAACAATAAAAACGATACAACTATGTTACACTTTGGAAAAACAACAAGCGGAGAGTTGGAAATCCGTGCCACAGGAACTGATATCGGTGTGCTATACAGAGCCATCAGCAGTGCCGCCCTTATAGAGCGTCGTGAATTATATAAGATGAAAGCGATGATTGAGGAGGAATTTAAAGATGACATCCAAATAAAACAAAAATAATCTGACATAAAACGGCGATATATGAACCCTTATTCTAATAATGGTATAGGATGTTTTGGCTCAGGACTGATGCAAAACCTGTGCAAAAAATGCGATGCTTTAATGCGAAATCGTATTAAAACTGCACGGATTCAGCATCTGTTTTGCACTCGTTTTGTGATAAAAATAAACGTAAAAACGTGTCCTGTTTTGATTTGTTTTTGTTCAAACTATCATCAAAAACATCTTTTTTCCTGCACGGGTTTTGCATCGCCGTTTGCATCAAATTCGCATCATATTACACAATAAAATCCAATAATTATGGGAAGAAAACGAAACCCCGTGTTACCCCTTTTCACCAGAGACATAGAATCCTCTCCAAAGGTGAATGCACTAAGTCCTGAAGCCACAGGATTGTACTTCCGTCTGTTATGTCGGTTCAACGAGCCGCCACGACCAGGTAGTCTTGCGCTTCATGACTGGGAAGTGCATTCAAATTGGCAGCGGTCGCTGACGCAGCAATGTCTCTCAACCACCGATAAACAAAGGCGATTGACATATTTTGCAAAGTTCCTTTCGCGGACTGTTTTACCATGGAAAGTCAGTCTTATACTGAAGGGTCTGCAGGAACTTTATTTCTTTGGGATTATCGTAGTTGAAGACGATATGATTATCCAGCCGCGAATGTATAAGGACAATGGTTTTTCACTTGCCGAAGGATCAATGACTGAGGCAGCGGATGAGCTGTTGAAAGAGGGACGTCAGCACGGCAAAATTAATGATAGTGATAAGAAAGATTTTCAGGTGCAAAATATGGTACCAAAAAGTGACGAGAAAAGTATAGAAAAAAGTACAGAAAAAAAACAAGTTATTCACGCGCGGGCGCACTCAAAAGAGATAGAGATAGAGAATAATAATAATATTAATGGTAATAATAAGGCGAAAACGGCGAAATTCTCCCCGCCTACACAAGAGGAGGTGCAGGAGTACTGTCAGACTAAGGGCTATTCGTTCGACCCTATCATGTTTTTCAACCACTACGAGGCCAACGGCTGGGTGCAGGGCAAAGGCAAGCCTATCAAGTCGTGGAAAGCATGCTGTGCCACATGGCAGCAGCGAGAGACATCCGGCGAGTTCAGCGGCGGGCGAAAGAGCATGTCTCCGACTATGCAGACAGTGCAGTCCGGCGACCCGGTTAATGCCACACCCACTGCAAAGGGCAAGTATAAGAATAAATGGTAATACGCATATACACGCATATACATATAACATTAAAAAAATGATCACAATGGAAAATCAGAACAAACAAAACTACAGCATCAAGATTGACATGCTGAAACTCAATGGCGCTTTCATGCGCAACTTGACTGGTCGCACGGCTACTAAGCAGTGTATCATTATTCCAGTTGATGACAATCCGTCGGTATATCTTGGTGAGAAAGGCTGTTATCTTAACATGTCAGCTTTTGACACTCCAGGGTCACAGTATGGCAACACACACATGGTCAAGCCAGACATACCCAAGGAAATCCGTGAGAAGATGACTGAAGAACAGAAACGGGGAATCCCCGTATTGGGCAATATGCGTCCTATGCAGGGCAGCAGTATGCAGGTGCAAGGTAATGTGTCTATGGATGCCCCTGAAGGTCAGCCGCAAGATGACCTGCCGTTTTAATCACTAAGGCTAATTAAAAGACATGATGAAACGAGATAAGATTTACATTTCAGGCCCCGTCAGCAGCCGCCCGTTTGAGTTGGCTATGCACCACTTCACGCTGGCGGAAATCAAGTTGCAGGCGCAGGGCTACCGCACCTGCAATCCGCTGAAGATGCGCCTTTGCGTATGGCTGGCTCAGCACGGTCACTACCGCCTCTGTCTGCTGCTGCAACTGCTGTGGATGTGGTGGACGTGCAGCTGTATCTATCTGTTGACCGTCTGGCACACCAGCGACGGCGCCAGACTGGAGCGATCCTTCGCCCGCTGCCTCGGACTGACCATCCTCTATGAGCAGACTAAGCGTAAGTCATCGCCCGTCAGCAAGACCGCCGAAGCCTTTGCCGAACTGGGCAAGGCAGTCGCTGCCTGCGGAGTGCATGATAAGACTATCAAACCGACAAGTAAGACACATAAAAAGAATTAAGGAGATATGAGAACGATTAAATTCAGAGCAAAAGACCTACAAGGCAAATGGCTGTATGGCGATCTTCGCCATCACAAGAACGATACCTGCATATTTGAAGCAGGCGGTACAAAGGGCGAGCAAATCGACCAGCAGACCATCGGCATGGGTACTGGCGTGCTCGACAAGGAGGGCACGGAAATCTTTGAGGGCGACGTGGTGCAGAACGGCGAGGGTGGTTACTTCTACGTCGTGTATTGGTGGGACGAGGACGCGGCTTTCCGTGGTAAGCAAGTCGGCTCGTCATCGACCATCGGGCTGAACTATTGGCGTAAGGAACTGCGCATCGTTGGCAACATGCACGACAATCCCGAACTGCTGCAATACAAACCCGCACCGCCGAAGCGACGCGACCACCACACGCTGCTGCATGGCGAGTTCCGCATCAAGGGAACGTGCAGCAACGGCTGTATGTGTCAGCCCGACGTAATCTACGTGGCTCGATGGCTGACAAAGGCCGACGGACGGGGCAAGGACGGACGGCTTCGCATTTGGGCACACGGCTCATGGGTTGAAGACGGCAAGCGTTACGGCTCGTACTGCGATTGGGAGAAGAGCATCCTTCAGAACTACGAGGTGCTGCCCGACCAGATGAGTCGTGAGGCATACGAGAAATGGAAGCGTGAGTATTTGGTATATCCGAAACCAAAGGAGGACTGACCACGAATTTCATGTAATCGCTTTAGCGCTTTCTCCGCTCGGCATCCCGACAGG
>JAEEGL015687834.1_pt1 | contig 18915 bp, 15 predicted proteins | sample 9134231 | NCBI WGS metagenome assembly JAEEGL01 (sample SAMN16246548, study PRJNA631951) | gut metagenome | biome: gut microbiome; feature: rumen; material: fiber-attached | host: Bos | place: Iran: Karaj | collected 2018-10 | reverse complement strand
CATCCGCATTTGGTCTTACGAAAAGACCATCTACGTACAGAATGGCGGCAAGGAAATCTTTGTGGTTGACATGTCGGGACGTCCCGTCAAGACAGTAAAGGCGACATCCGACCGCATGGAAATCCCGATGCAGAAGGCTGGCGTCTATATCGTAAAGACTGGCACAAAGACGCAGAAAGTAATGATACAGTAATACATTTTTTGCGACTTTTTGCCCTAAAAATTGCGTAGTAATATGTGAAGCCTCTTTCGCGCTTGCCCGTCAAGGCAAGAGCGAGGAGGCTTTGCTGTATTATCAATAGCAGGGGTGGAGGCAAATATTTTGAGGAAACCAAAATTTTTATTAGTTTTGCGACGTTTTCAGATTGTTGTTTTGTAGAATTTGTATTACATTTTTCACAAAAAAACAGCGTTTCATATTTTTTTGGAACGATTTTTGGCATTGTATAGAATAAAAAGATAATTAACAAAAAACTATTATAATCATGAAAAACAAATATCTTTATTCGTGCATTGTGGTGCTCTTGTTTCTTGCAAGTTGCGCCAAGGATGAGGGCGTAGAGCCGCTCACTATTGTGCGGACGGATGTAGTGGACGACAAAGAAGCCGATGCCAACACCATCGTAACTCGCGACGGAGGATATATGGAGGCAAAGGCCCGCAAGGACATGGTGGTTGCCAATTCTTTTGAAATCAAGACAAACAACGAAAACCAAATCGAGAACCTTAACGTCTATACGGTTTTTAGTTCGTCGTTCTCCAACATCAACAATGCCCGCAACAGAATCAAGCAAGTAGGCTACGTCTATGCTTCCAAGGAAGCCCTTAATGGCAAATTGTTGGCGAGGAACGAAAAAAATTGCCAAAGCATTGCTGCTGAATTCGAAGAGGCGGGCGACAGCGTTGTTTTTTCCAAAAGAGTGGAAGGCTTGGAGTTCAACAAGACCTATTGCGTAAGGTCTTATGCGGTATGCGAGGTGCCGGGCAAGTGTGATTCGGTAATCTACAACAACAACATTCTCGAATATTCTACGGTACTTCCGGAGGATGTTTGGTTCAAGAGGAACGACGCTCCCTCTATCATGGTGGGTCGTACCAATCCTTTCCTCTGCACTGTGGACGACAAGGTGTATCTGTATGGCGGTAGCAACGGCGGCGCGGCGTATTACAACGACCTCTGGACCTACAATGCCAATGCTGATACATGGGAGCAGAAGGCCACCTTCGAGGCCAAAACTGGTCATTACTACAATACGGAAAGACGTGCCAATGGTGCTGCCTTCGTGTACATCAATACAATCAACAACAATGACAAACTGATATATTTGGTAGGCGGCGAATTGAGCCAAGACGAATATACAGGCACTGTAATCTTCTACAGCATCAATAGCGGCAAATTCTGCTACAGGTCTGACCACCCCAATGCTGGCAAGCAGTATCCTCGTTATGACAAGTATGGCAATCCGGTATATGACACCGACCCTGAAACTGGCGAATATACCACAGATCCGCCTACACAGATGATGAGTTACATGTCGCGTGATTACGTGGAGGATTTGCCCATCTACACCGAATATGTGTCGGGAGACGGCTCGGTTAGCAAAACGAGGCACGGTCTTGCTGGTGCTGTGGCTTTCTCTATTAAAACTACGGCTGGCGTGAAATACTTTGTGGCTTTTGGCAAAAACGACAACAGCAACAATAAGCAGAAACACATCCAGGCTTCTATTTATGAATACAAAGTGCAATACGACAAGGCAGACAATGGCCCATACGAACAGGCTTCGATGACATGGCTGGATGTATCGTCGGTGGCGGATAAGGGGGCCGAAGGTTTCTATCAGCCGGTGTGCGTGGATTGTGGCGAGCAAGGCATTATTGTAGGCTCCGGCGAGAGCAGCAAGGGCGGTCTGTCTGGCAACTTCTACCGTTTGTCTTATTCTGTTACCGCGCAGCAAATCAGGATGGAATCGATAGCCAAGAATCCTGATTTTACGCCTCGTGCCAATGCCGCAGCGTTCTATCTCAATTATCAGAAGTCGGGCGCGCAATACACTGGATTTTACGTAGGCACTGGCCGCGTATGTAGCGAAGACGAGTGGATTAAATACAAGCGCGAAGGCACAATAGAGCCGGAATTGTTGCTCAACGATTTCTGGCGCTACGATTTCAATTCGAGCACATGGAAGCGCAGGGCGGATTGCTCCAACATCCGTCGTCAGGGCGCGATTGGCTTTGCAGTGAATCGTGTGGACGATTACTATGTAAGGGAATACGGAGTCAATGTGCGCGGCATGTTCTCCTTCGGCGAAGGATGTTCCAACAGCACCGACTACACCGTCCGCAACGACAACTGGGAGTACATCCCGTAAGCGCAGTTAAGGTTTGTTCAACGAATTAAAATGTTATCAATTATGAAAAAGATATTTCTGATAATGGCTCTTGCGATAATGGCCGCAGGCACGGCTATGGCGCAGGGAGGCGGGATGGATGGCGGTTTCAGCAAGTCGGAGTACCGCTACTGGAACTTCGTGGCGGGTCTTAACTTCGGAATAGGCGGCGCAATGGGCGACAACCGTTCCGACCTCTACATCAGGACCAACGCCGGCGACTTCCCGCAGGAAAAAACGGGATTTACCATCACTCCGGGATACCATGTGGGCTTTGTATATAACTACGACCTGCTCAACAACCGCATGGGCGTGGTAGCCGGCGCGGAGTTCATCAACTACGGTGTGCAAAACAACTACAAGTCAACCAAAAACGACATGAAGGTGAAAAACACCTACCGTGCTATGGGCGTGGCGATTCCGGTGCTGTTCAAGTTTAGCAGCAGCGACATCTACCGCGACATGAGGTACTTCTGCGTGGGTGTCAAGCCCATCGTCAATCTGAGCGTGACGCAGACGCAGAAGGCCGACGGCTGGACTGCCGACAATTACGTTGGCAAGGTTGACGACAAGAACGCCTTCGCGATGGCGGCTACGGTTGGCTTCAATTACAGCATGTTGAGCCTCAACATCGACTATATGTTCCAGGAGTTTGTGAAGACAGACGATGTTAAGGGACATATATTCATCTGCGCGAGCTTCAATCTGCCCATGACGCGCTGGCTCTGCATCCACAACTGGACTGCCGAAAAAATCCGCCGCAAGATTAAGGGCAAAAGCGGTATGTAAAAGTTTTCATGATAATAGATTTTTTGTCGTAGGCACGCGGGGAAATGTTTTTCTTCGTGTGTCTTTTTGTTTTATTTTTTCGGATAAAAAGACTAACTTTGTACCGCAAATTTATTGCGTCATGTATCATAATTAAAAACAAAATGGAAGTTCACGGCAGAAACGAAAAAAAATCTAAATTAAACAACATCCCTGCTGGCATAGGGGTTGGGATTGCTGTACCGCTGTTGGTATTTGTGTTGTATTGGTATGCCAGGTTTTACCCGCAGGTTTCTTTGGGCGGAATGTTCACGCAGTTTAAGGCGGAGGCGGTGATGAAGATGCTCAGCCTGTGCGCCTCGCCCGTGCTGCTGGTGTTCTATTATTTCACCAAGCGCAATTGGAACGATGGTGCTAAGGGGCTGATAATATCAGTGGTGCTGCTGCTTGCCGCCACGCTCATCATAAAACTCTGATTGATATGCGTATATTGCCGACGATAATTGCCTTGCTCTTGCCCCTTGCGCTGCTCGCGCAGGTAAAGGAGACAGTGCTCAACGAATCCTATATCGACAACGGTACGGGATGGCCGGAGGACGATACCGATGTTTTTTCGGCAAGTGTAAACGACGGCACGTATTATCTGTCGCACAAGCGCAGCAATGGCTCTCAGATTTTTGACGTTCCGTTGAAGTTGTATCTCGGCGACAATTATTATATAGAGATAGAGGGACGGTTGCGCTCCGGCAGGGAGGACGGCGGCTATGGCATTATCTGGGGCAAGGGTAGGGGAGGCTTCTTCTCCTTCGCTATCACCCCCACTGGCAAATTTTTTGTGCGCAAGGCGGAATCCGGACATTCGGGGTCGTATCTGCTGGGTCCGATGAAGTGCAAGCACATCCACCGTGGCGATTCACTCAACAAAATCCGTGTGCAGTATTCTAACGGCGCGATTGAGTTTTTTGTCAACGGCAAGTATGTGGGGCATGTGCCCAAGGAGTTGTATTACGGCAACAATGCGGGCATCATCATCTATGGACGGCAGAGTGTGGACATCAAACATTTTGGGGCGTTTGGCACCAAGAATTATGAGCAACTCAAAAATTACCATGGGGCGATGCGTGTGATTTCATACGAGATAGAGGACGGCGAGGACACCGACGGCGAGCGGCTCGGCAATGGCGACTGCCGCGTGTCGCCGGGCGAAACCATCAAACTCGCCGTTACAATGAAAAACCAGGGGTACGGCAATTGCAAGGGGCTCAAGGTAACTTTCTATGCCGTAAGTGGTTATGTAACGGTGATAGACCAGGATGTGCCGCAGTACATCAACAATGTTGACCGTTACAATACGCAGGTGCTCGATCTGAAATTCAAGGTAAGTGCGGCGTGCCGGGCAGAACGCCTAAATTTTAAACTCGACCTCGTGGACAGTGCCGGCAGGCTTGCCGAAACCGTGCCTATGGCGGTGATGCTCAATACGCCAATCCCGCCAATCAACAAGGCTGGCAACGACAAGGTGTCGTTCACCTTCAATCTCCGTGAGGCTGATTACAACGACATCAACACCAGTTTCCCTATCACATTAAACAATGGCGACCAGACATACGCCGTCATCGTTGGCGTGGAGAGTTACATGAAACTCCCCAAGGCAAGATATGCCACCAACGACGCGAGGGTTTTTTACAATTATCTTGTCAAAGTGCTCAATCTGCCCCGCAGCAACATTATCTACGCCATCAATCAGAAGGCGACACTCAAGGAGGTAGGCGACATTTTCAAGATAGGCGGAGAGTTGCAGTATAAGGTTTTCAATCGTCCGGGCGTGGATCTGATAGTGTTTTTTTCGGGTCTCGGACTTTGCGACATTAGCGGCACGGAGCCTTATCTGATGCTTTATGATTCTAATGCCAACGATCCTCGCGGCACAGGATACTCGCTTACTAATTTGCTGAGGTCGTTGCGCGGGTTGAGGGTTCATTCGCTGATGTGTTTCTTCGACACATCGTTTGCCGGAGTTGATAGGGAAGGGCAGCCGTTTAGCAAGGAGAGCGGCTCGGTAAAGGCCAACGCCTGTTTCCCCCATGTGTCGGACCCAAACACGTGCCTGATGTATGCCTCTGGCGGTGTGTACGTAAATCCGGTGGTGGACAATACATCGCACGGCATGTTTACGCATTATCTGGTGATGACGCTCCAGAAATATGCCAAGACGAGAACAACGCTTGACGTGAAGCATCTTTACGACAATATTTACCAAAACATGGTGCAGGACGGCACGGCGCGTTCTCTCAACTTGTTTCCGCGTATGGATTGCGTCAACATGGACGGAATACTTTTGCTTAAATAGTTTAAACAACAAACATAATATTCTGGATTGATGAAACAAATATTCGCATTTCTGTTGGTTTTTGTGATGGCATTCCCTGCAAGTGCGCAGAAGGTAGGTCTTGTGCTTAGCGGAGGAGGTGCCAAGGGGCTTGCTCATATAGGCGTTTTGAGGGCGTTGGAGGAAAACGACATCCCAATCGACTATGTAACAGGTACTTCGATGGGTTCTATCATAGGCGCGTTGTATGCGCTTGGCTATACTGCCGACGATATGTCTGAACTTTTCCATTCGCACGAATTTTACAATTGGCTCAATGGCGTTACCGATTCGCGGCTCAAATATTACTATATGGCAGAGGAACCGTCGGCGGCGATGCTGTCGCTCAAATTCAATAGGGATTCCACTTTGAAGTTTTATCTGCCCACCAATATCGTGTCGTCTTATCAGATGGACTTTGCTTTTGAGGAGATAATGGGTCCGGGCGGTGCCGCCGCCAATTACAACTTCGATTCGCTGATGGTGCCTTTCAGGTGCGCGGCGTCGGATGTATATGCCAAAAAGTCTATCATATTCGACCACGGGCATCTTTCTACGGCGGTGAGGGCGAGCATGGCGATACCGTTGTATTTTAAGCCAGTGGTGTATAGCGACGGTCTGCTATTTGACGGCGGCATCTACAACAACTGCCCGATAGACGCGATGGAGGAGGATTTCCAGCCCGATTTTATAATCGGTGTGCAGGTGTCGAGCAACAACGAAAACCCTTCGGAGGATGACCTTGTAGCCCAGATAGAAAACATGGTGATGGACCCAAGCAATTATTCCATCCCCGCCGAAAAGGGCATGATGTTGAAGCCCGACGTGCTTAATCACAGCACATTGGATTTTACCAAATGCGACGAACTCATCGAACTCGGCTACAAGGAGGCTATGTCTAAGATGGACAGCCTCAAAAGACAGATTGCCCGCCGTGTGTCGCCGGAGGAAATCAAGGCTAAGCGCGACGCTTTTAAAGCCAAGATGCACCCTATGGTGTTCAACTCGGTGAATATTTCGGGCATCAAACATCTTCACGGGCAGTACATCCTCAAATCTTTCAGAAAGTTTAGGAACGATACGCTCAGCCTGCCGGAGATGCGCAAGGAGTTTTATAAAGTGGCTGTGGACCCCACGATAGACCGCATTTACCCCACCACCACCTACAATCCATATACCGAGGGGTATTCTCTGGATCTTGATATGAGCCGCAGCAAGAATATGAGCGCGAGGATTGGCGGCAACGTCTCCACGTCGGCATCTTGCGAGGGTTTTGTGGATCTTGCGCACAGGTTTTATGGTTATGTGCCGTTGCTGGTGAGTGTCAATGGGTATTTTGGACGTTTTTATACGTCGGGGCGTGTGCATCTGAGGGCTTATTTCCCCACGGCGTTGCTTTTTAGCCTCGAAACCGCCTTCCAGCTCAACCGTTACGACTACATGGAGGCAGACCCGGACGTTTTCTTTATCGACACGCGAAGCCCTACTTCCATCAAGAACGACCTCGAATATTACGCCAATGCCATTGTGCCGGTGGGCATGGCGGGGCAGATTTCTGGCGGCGTTTCTACGGGTAGGTTCTCGGAGAGTTATTTTTTGTCGCCGGCGTTTCAGTCGTCGTACAAGAAAGACAAGACCATCTTCAACTATGCCGGTTTCCATTTGACATACCAGCGGTACAAACTCGACCATTTCACGTATCCGTCCAACGGCACGGCGTTTTTGTTGCAGTTAAAGAGGACTGCTGCCGGCGAAAAATTTCATCCGGGCAGCGTTCCCGATAATGAGAAGTACGAGCCAGTGGATAGGGACAAGAAGTTTTGGGACATTTACGTCAAGTATGAGAACTACTGCTGGAACTTTGGCAAATGGAACATTCCTTACTCGGTGGAATTGAGCGTGAGCGAGCACACAAAACTCTCCAACCCTATGGTTCAGATGCTCACCACCAATGCTTACCGTCCGATAGAATACACCAAGACGATGGTATTTGAGGATTACAGGGCTGATGTATATGGTGCGATGAGTCTGGGCGCGATGTATAGGTTCAGCGATAATTTTACGTGGCGCATTAATGGCTATTATTTCCAGCCATACAAACAAAAACCTCTGCGTGTGGATGATGCCGGCAACTACTATCTTGACGACCGTGGGCGCGATTTTGATGGGTATCAGTATTTTTTCAACACGGCGTTTGTATATCACACTATGATAGGCCCTGTGGCGTTCAACCTCCGTTATGAGCCGCACGGCAAGAGCCATTTCTATTATATGTTCAACATCGGCTTTATGGTTTATAACAAGAGTTGGTGGGATAGAAACTAAAACCATCTTATTGCCGCCGACAATCCGTATTTGCCGCCGCCAATGATGGGCGAGAAGGTGATGTCGGCGTTTTTGGCGGCGAAAGGTCGTGCAAAAATCAACGCCGTGCCTGTGCCGATGGCCGCGCCGCCGAGTACGTCCCACCAGTCGTGCTTGTCGGCGTGTACGCGCCCCCATCCTACGTATGCGGCTATTGCGTATGCCGGTACGCCCCATTGCCAGCCGTAGCGGCGAGCGAGAAAAGTTGCGCCGTTGAAGGCTGCGGCGGTGTGTGTGCTTGGGAAGGCGTGTTGCCCTGTGCCGTCGGGACGTTTTTTGGTGATTGCCGCCTCTAAGCCATAATTGACTGCGATGCAGGTGGCAGAAGATAAGGCGAGTTGCAACAGCCCGCGCCTGTCGTGCCGCGCCAATGTGTTGACGGCAGCCGTAGCCGACGGCACAAGGCAGAGTACGGTGGTGGATTTTTCTACAAACTGCGCCTGGACGCTGGCTGTGAGAATCAGCATTAATATCAGAGTGTGGATAATTTTCATTGCTTGTGTCGATAAAAAAATAATGCATAATTCATAATATTTGGTTCGGCTTCTGCCGGATGTCGATTATGAATTATGCATTATGGTTGATTATGCATTGTGCATTATGCATTGTTTAGAACGGGAGGTCGTCGCTGCCTTGCTGTGGCTGCTCTGCGGGGCCTGTGGGTTGTGTAGGTGCGGCGGTTTGAGGAGCAGCGGCGGGCTGGGGAGTACCGGGCTGTGCGCCGGGACGTTCTATCTTCCAACAGTTGAGAGTGTTGTACCATTTGCCCTGATACTCGCGTCCACGGATGTCAAACGACACCTTGATGTATTCGCCTACCTGGTATTGGTCGAGTTGTACGCGGTCGCCAAATACGTTGAACACAGCGTTGGTCGGGTATTGACCGGGGATTTCTATTACGAAGTCCTGGGATGTCCAGTTGGTTCCGCTGGCAGATACGCCGCTCCTTTTGTCGAGGAGTTGTACGAGTTTGCCTTCCACTTCTAATGTTGCCATAGTTGATTGGAGTGTTTATATGAGTTTGTAATTGTGATTATTTCTTTTTGTTGTCTTCTTCGGCCTTGATGATCTGATGGAGCGTTACCTCGAAGATGAGCACGCTGTTGGCGGGGATGCCGGGACGCTCTTGTGCACCGTAGCCGAGTTCTGCGGGGATGAAGATTTTCCACTTGCTGCCTACCGACATGAGAGGAATAGCCTCCTGCCAGCCTTTGATGACGCCTTTGAGGGGGAATTTGGCGGGCTGTCCGCGGTCGATGGAACTGTCGAACTTGGTGCCGTCGATGAGTGTGCCTACATAGTCGCACTCCACTTGGTCGTCGATGGTGGGTTTTTGACCCTTGCCTTCTTCGAGTACGATGTACTGGATGCCGTTTGGCAGCGATACAACGCCTTCTTTCTTGGCGTTTTCATCAAGGAACTTGTTGCCCTTGTCGAGGTTTTCGGCTGCTTGCGCGTCCATGATTCTCTGCATAATCGTCATGAATGCCTGCTGAGCCTCGCGGGGCTGCATTTTGAGGCTGGCGGTGTCTTCTACTGCCGCTTTGAATCCGGCAAAGAAGTTGTCGCTGTTGATATTTTTGAGAGCGGGGAGAATCTGTTCGTGTATCTGCGTTCCCATTAACACGCCTATTGCGTAACTTGCCGTATCTACGCCATTGTTGAATTTGGCTGTTGGTGCCTGGGTAGTGCCGCCTCCGCATGAAGAAAGCACCGTGGCGGTTGCCAATGCTGATGCTGTAAGGATTTTTTGAATGTTTTTCATTTTGTTTTTATAGTATATAATAATAGTGTCTGTTGTGTTAGTCGTCCTCGCCGTCAATCGGGATTTGTGATTTCAAGTCTGCGTCTTTGTAGTTGATGTCGTCGGCGTCATCGTAGTCGTCTTTGATGCGGTCGATTACCTGTAAGAGTTCTACGTCGAATATCAGCGTGGAGTTTGCAGGGATGATTTCAGCGGGCGAATAGTCGCCGTAGCCGAGTTCAGACGGGATGTAGAGTATGTATTCCGCGCCTTCCGACATGAGTTTGATGCCCTCGGTCATGCCGGGGATGAGGTAGTCGAGGTTGAATTCCACAGGCTCGTCAGAGTCGAAGGAACTGTCGAACACCGTGCCGTCGATGAGTTTGCCCTCGTACTGTACTTTGACGCCGCAGGTGTCGCAGGGCTTCCGTCCTGAGCCTTCCTTCACTACGCGGTATTGGAGACCCGATTCGGTGGTTTTGATTTCGGGGTCTTGGGCGTTTTTGGCAAAGAATTCTTTTTCGGCGGCGAGGCTTTCTTCTTTTTTGGCGGCTTCTTTTGCCTCAAAAAATTGGTTGACCATCGGCATCATCTGCTCCATCGGGATTGCGAGGATGTTGTTGTTGGCTATGTCGCTGAAAGCCTTGCCGATGGCGTCGGGCTTGAATGTTCCCATGCCTTGTTCCTGGAAGTTTTTTGCCATCAACACTCCTACGCAGTAACTTACCGAATCTTCTGTGGTGGTGAGTTTTACTTTGTTGTAGTATTTTTGTGCGGCGGCGATGTTGCTGATTCCCAATATCATGGCCGCAATTATTATGATTCTTTTCATTTTGTTTCGTTTATTGTTTTATTGTTAACATATCGTTGCCAATTCTGTTTTTAGCACCGAAATTGCCATGTTGATAGGCGAGTTTTGGAGTGAGGCGTAGTTGTCGATGATTTTTTTGCCGAGGTCGAGGGCTTTGGCGTCCACGGGGACGTTTTGCGCGGTCTGGTTGACGAGTTGCACCATTACGTCCTTGGTGTCGATAACGGCCTTCCATGCTGAGTCGCTTACATAGAGTTGCTGTGAGTAGTTGTGCTCAAATTCTGCGCGGATTGTGGCAAGGAGGTTGCGTTGTAGTTCGATGGCGGTCATCCCGTTTTCGGCGGTGCGGATTACGATGCTCTGAGGCTCTATGCGCTCGAGAAACAGCACCAGCCTCTCGTAAGCGGCGAGTTTGACGGGCAGCACGGTCTTGCTGTTGCCAATGAGTAACTCCATGCGCATCTTGCTTTCGTCGCGCTTGTGAAACTGCTTGATCATCAAATAACTACATGCCAACACCACTAATGATGGCAGGATGTATTTGAGAATTTCTAAGATTTCCATTTGTTGTTTTGCTGTGTTGTTGTTGTCAAAATTTTCGGCATCAAAGGTAATAATTTTTTTGGGGATAATGCACGATTTTGCAACAAATTTTTTTGACGGGCGGTTATTGCTTGTTGGGCTTTGTCAAAAATTCTGGCCTATATTCAAAGTGCATCGTGTCGTAGTGATACCAGCGTCCGCCCCATATAAAGCCGTGTTTTTCAAATACTTTTACGATTTCCAATGGTATCTTGTTGGAGTAGCCGATGGAGTCGGTTTCCGATTTGCCTTTGTATTGCCAGAGCCAGTATGTGCTGTTGGCTACGTTGATGTCTATGGCGATGCCGTAACTGTGCGCGCTCAGACGGTTGGCTCCGCGCACCTGCCGCCAATAGAACGACGACGACTGCGCAAAATATTTTCTAAGTTGCGGTTTGTCAGCGAGTTCCTTGGCTATCACTTTGAGGGTGTCTGCCACGCCGTTGATGGTTGTAATGGGTATCTGCTGCCCAAACCAGGCTACTTTCGCGAGTTTCTTCGCTACGGCGTTGGCGGAGTTGCCATACACTTTTTTAAAAAACTGCTCGCAGCGTCCGCGTCCGCAGTCGTTGAGGTATTTGGGCGGCGTGGACACGGTGTCGTATTCTATTGCAAACATGTCTTCGATGTCGCAGTCGTCGAGTTGCTCCACAAAAGTTTTTGCACGTCCGTCGTCATAGACGATGCTTGTGCCGTCGGGGAAGATGATGTGGTTGTCCTCGTAGCGCAGGCTCAGATTGGGGTATGCGGCTATCAACTTCCTTGCGCCTTCGGGTACGGCGTTTTGTGCCGAGGCGGATGCCGTTATCAGGCTGATTATAAGGATGATGAGATGTTTCATGGTGTTGTGATGTTTTTGGGGCAAATATACACCTTTATATAATATAAATCAAGAGTTGTTGGGATTTTTTACGATGGTCGTTAATATTCGCTAAAATAAGTTTCTGTTTTCGCAAACATTTTATTATCTTTGGAGCGTCAAATAATTGTGTTTTAATGAAACCGACTTACATATTACTCCTGCTCTTGACGGGCGTCCTTGTTGGCTGTGCGCCGAAGAAGGACGATGGTCTGCACCCAAAATTTGACGTAGAGTGCGAGTTTTTGGGCATGGAGGGCGATACGGCTTACCTGAAACTCGTCAAGGAAAATGGATACGAGTTTATAGATTCGGCAAGGGTGGGCGCGGACGGGCGTTTTAGGCTCGAAGGCAGCATCGCTTGCCCTGATTTTTATATCCTGCATTTCGCGTCAGACCGCAGCCGTCAGATAACACTCATCCCCGATACGGCTCAGCATTTGAGGTTGACCGGACGCGCCGCCGACTTTCCCGACAGTTACGAGGTGCAAGGGTCGCCGGAGAGCGAGGGCGTTTGCAGGTTGATACACCAAATCCGCGATACGAGGGCTGTCTGCGATTCGTTGGGGCGGATTTTCAGGGCTAATGTCAATTCTCCCAACCTCCCCGACATCAAGCAAAGCCTTGATTCGGCCTATAACGTTGTGTATAAGCGACAAAGGGCTTTTTCGGAGAAGTTTATCAACGACAATCCCGACGCTTTGGCGCAGATAATCTGCCTGTCGCAATACATATCGCCCAAGATGTCGGTTTTTGACCCTCAGAAAGATTATCACTATTATAATAGTGTGGCGGAGCGGCTGTCGGAGCGTTATCCCGACAATTTGCAGACGCACAAGTTGGTGTCGTATGTGGAGAAGATAAGGCTTGCGCAGGGTGGCAATGCGGATAATTGGGGCAGGGTTGCCAAAGGCGATGAGGCTCCCGACATTGCTTTGCGCACGGTGAAGGGCGATTCGGTAAGGTTGTCGTCGCTCAAAGGTAAATACGTCTTGCTCGACTTTTGGGCGTCGTGGTCGGATGTGGCGAAAGTCAACACCGAAAACCTCAACAAGATATATGCAAAGTACCGTTACAACAATTTTGCGGTCTTTCAGGTAGCGATAGAGGAGAATGTGGACAGTTGGAAAAACGGCGTGAAGGTGCAGAAGATTCCATGGATTTCGGCATCTGATTTGCTGCTTTGGCACTCTTCGGCGGCTGAGACTTACGGTGTGAGGGCGTTGCCAGCAAGTTTCTTGATAAGTCCTGATTTTAAGGTAGTTGACATCAATCTTTCTGCCGAAAAACTCGACGACCGCCTCCTTGAACTTGTCGGCAAGCCGATAAAGAGGACGGCGGACACTACAATGAAAAAGTAGAAGGTGTAAAATTGAAAGTTTAAAGAAGATTTAGAAACTTAAATTAAAAAATTAAATACTATGAAAGAGTTTTTGAAGATGACGGGAGCGGTGCTTACGGGCCTGTTCTTGTGGGGAATCATACAGGGATTCTTCTTGTTCTTGATGTTTGCAATGATGATTGCAAGTGTCGGCAAATCAGACAGTAAAGAGACTGTTGGCGTAGAAGACAATTCGGTGTTGCGCATCAACCTCTGCGACGCCATCGACGACCGTTCCTATACCGATTACAGCAGCATATACAGTTCGTTTTCGCTGGACAATGTGCAGAGGCTCGGTCTCAACGACATCAGCCGTTGCATCTACTCTGCCGCCAGCGATAGCAAAATCAAGGGCTTGTGCGTCAATTGCTCCAACTACAACATCGCTGATATTGCCACTGCCGATGCTTTGAGGAACATGATTGTGAAGTTCAAGCAAATGTCTGGCAAGCCGGTCTATGCGTTTTCCAATGGTTTCGACAATCTTGACTATTACGTTGCAACGGCGTGCGACAGCATTTTTATGAGGACTTTCGGCGATTTTGGCCTCAACGGTCTTTGTTCGCAGTCGATGTTTTACAAAAACGCTTTGGACAAATTTGGCATCGAAGCGCAGGTGATAAGGCACGGCAAATTTAAGGCTGCTGTGGAGCCGTACCTGCAAGACAAAATGTCGGAGGCCAACAGGCTGCAAATCACCGCTTATATCACCGACATCTGGAATGTCGTAGCCAATTCGGTGGAGAAGGAGCGCAATATCCCGATGGATAAAATCGACAAGTTTGTCAACTCGCTCGATTTGCTGGGCAACGACCAACTTTGTGTGGAGGAGGGTTTTCTGGACGGTGTGATTCTTGAAAGCGACTTCGACGACAAAATCGTTGCTGCCATGGGTTCTGAGAACGAGGACGGCAAACCCAAATATATTACAGTGTCCAAGTACGTCAAGGCGTTGAATGACAACGATTCTGATGGCTCCAATAGCGTTGCGGTCTTGTACGCTGGCGGCGAAATCGTGGAAGAAAGCAACGGCGAGCAGTGCATCACGTCCAAGGATTTGGTGGGCGAGATTGAGAAGGTGATGAAGGACGACGACGTAAAGGCTGTGGTCTTGCGCGTCAATTCGCCGGGCGGTTCGGCCGTGGAGGCGGAGATTATTTACCAAACCCTTCTAAAACTCCATGAGGAAAAGCCTTTGGTGGTTTCGATGGGCGGTTACGCAGCGTCTGGCGGCTATTATATTTCGTCGTGTGCCGACAAGATTTACGCCGAGCCAAACACCATTACGGGTTCTATTGGCGTGTTCGGACTGCTCCTCTGTCCCCATAAACTCCTCACCAACACTCTCGGAGTTAATGTGGAGACCGTTAAAACCCACAATATGAGCGATCTTAATTCGGCAATGGAGCCCAAGACTGCCGTGCAACTCGCCGTATTGCAGCGCGAGGTGGAGAGGGTTTACGATGTTTTCCTGCAACACGTGGCAGACGGTCGCGGCATGACAACCGCACAGGTGGATTCGATAGCGCAGGGACGTGTCTGGACTGGTACGTCGGCTATTAAAATTGGTCTTGTGGACGAACTTGGCGGCCTCGAAGATGCCATCAACTACGCCGCCGAACTTGCCAAAATAGAGGACGGCTACAAGGTGAAGGAATTCCCAGAGGAAGAAGACGATGATTTCATGCAAATTTTCTCGCAGTTGTCGGGCGAGGCTGCCAAAGCGATTATGGGCGAAGAAATCTATGCGCAGCGTCAGTTCGTCAACTCGTTTAAGGCTCGTACCGGCGTACAGGCTTTGGCGGTGAAAACAAACATACAGTAATTAACGTTATCAAACATACAATCAATGGAACTTAAAAGTAAGGTAAACACTTCGGGTCGCTTGATGGCGGCAGCCCGTGGACTTTGGCGCGCCAACGGCATGAAGGAAGAGCATTTTGGCAAGCCGATAATCGCTATCGCCAATTCGTTCACGGAGTTTGTGCCGGGACACGTTCACCTCAACGAGTGCGCCCGCATCGTAAAGGAAACCGTAGAAAAACTTGGCTGTTTTGCGGCTGAGTTCAACACAATAGCCATCGACGACGGCATCGCGATGGGACACGACGGCATGTTGTACTCCCTTCCGAGCCGCGAAATCATTGCCGACAGCGTGGAGTACATGTGTCAGGCGCACAAGGCAGACGCTTTGGTCTGTATCTCAAACTGCGACAAGATTACTCCCGGCATGTTGATGGCTTCGATGAGGCTCAACATCCCCACAATCTTCGTATCGGGCGGCGCGATGGAGGCTGGTCGTTACAACAATGGCAAGATTGACCTCATCGACGCAATGATTATGGGCGGCGACAGCAACGTCCCTGAAGAGGAACTCGCTAAGGTAGAGAAGATTGCGTGTCCTACCTGTGGATGTTGTTCGGGTATGTTTACCGCCAATTCTATGAACTGCTTGACGGAAGCCCTCGGTCTTTCGCTTCCCGGCAACGGCACTATTGTGGCCACGCACGTCAACCGCCGCCGTCTCTTTGAGGACGCGGGCAAGCGCATCGTGGAGTTGGCATACAAGTATTACCGCGACAACGATTCGTCGCTACTGCCCAAGAGCATCGCCACAAAGGCGGCTTTCGTAAACTCTATGGCTCTCGACATCGCGATGGGCGGCTCTACAAACACCGTGTTGCACTTGTTGGCTGTTGCACAGGAGGCTGGCGTTGATTTCAAGATGAAGGACATCGACGAACTCAGCCGCCGTGTTTCGTGCATTTGCAAGGTTGCGCCCAATACGCATGATTATCATATTGAGGAAGTTAACCGTGCGGGCGGTGTGCTCAACATCCTCGGCGAATTGGCTAAGAAGAATCTCCTCGACCTCAGTTGCAAGCGCACCGACGGCTTGACTCTCGGCGAAGCCATCGACAAATATTCTATCACAAAACCACAAGTTGATCCCGAAGCGCAGCGCATTTACTCGTCGGCGGCATCGGGCAAGATTGGTCTGTTGAAGGTGGCAAGTCAAGACACCCGCTGGGAATCTCTCGACACCGACCGTGTGAGCGGCTGCATCCGCGACATGGAACACGCTTACACCAAGGACGGCGGCATTGCGGTTCTCTTTGGCAACATCGCCAAGGACGGTTGTGTTGTTAAAACCGCCGGTGTGAGCGAGAAGATTTTCAAGTTTTCTGGCACGGCTAAGGTTTATGATTCTCAGGAACAGGCAGTTGCAGCCATCCTTGGCGACAAGGTACAGGCGGGCGACGTGGTTGTTATCAAATACGAGGGTCCCAAGGGCGGTCCCGGTATGCAGGAGATGCTTTACCCGACTTCTTACTTGAAATCCAAACACTTAGGCGACAAGTGCGCCCTCATTACCGATGGTCGTTTCTCAGGCGGCACGTCGGGCTTGTCGGTAGGTCATGTTAGTCCGGAGGCTGCATCTCACGGTGCATTCGCGCTCATTGAGGACGGCGATGTCATCGAGTTTGACATCCTTGCCCGTCGCGTCAACTTGAAGATTTCCGACGAAGAACTCTCCCGTCGTCGTGCCGCAATGGATGCCGATCCCAATGGTTACAAGCCCAAGCGCGACCGTGTGGTCAGCAAGGCTCTGCAACTTTACGCCGCACACGCCGAGAGTGCAGACAAGGGCGCGGTAAGGGTGCTGTAAGGATTGAAAGATTAGAGTTGAAAGATTAAAGATTAGAGTTTATAAACAAATAATCCTCAATGTCGTATTTTCTACGCATTGAGGATTTTTTGTTGTCGCCGGAGGTGTGGCGACATGGTAATTAATAATCAGACAAAAATTAAATCTTGTCGAAAGCCTGAGCAAGGTCGGCGATGATGTCGTCGGCGTGTTCAGTGCCTATTGAGAGGCGGATGGTGCTCTGGAAGATGCCTTGGTCGGCGAGTTCTGCCTCTGAGAGTTGCGAGTGCGTGGTGGTCGCGGGATGGATTACGAGCGACTTCACGTCGGCTACGTTAGCCAGGAGCGAGAAGATTTGGAGGCTGTCGATGAATTTGAACGCCTCAGCCTGTCCGCCCTTGATGTCGAAGGTGAAGATTGAGCCGCCGCCGTTGGGAAAGTACTTCTTGTAGAGTTCGTGGTCGGGATGGTCGGCGAGGGCGGGATGGTTGATTTTGGCAACCTTCGGATGATTTTTGAGGAAGTCGAGCACTTTCTCGGTGTTTTGTGCATGACGCTCAATCCTAAGCGACAGTGTCTCAACGCCTTGGAGCAACAAGAATGCGTTGAAGGGCGAAATAGCCGCGCCAGTGTCGCGCAGGAGGATTGCACGGATGTAGGTAACGTATGCCGCCGCGCCTACCGCCTTGACAAACGATATGCCGTGGTAACTTGGGTTCGGGTCGGCAATCTGAGGATATTTGCCCGATTTAGCCCAGTCAAACTTGCCCGAATCCACGATTACGCCGCCGAGGGTGGTGCCGTGTCCGCCGATAAACTTGGTGGCGGAGTGGATTACAACGTCTGCGCCATGCTCGATGGGACGGAACAGGAACGGAGTTGCAAAAGTGTTGTCGATGAGGACAGGAATGCCGTATTTGTGCGCAATTTGCGAGATGGCGTCCACATTAGGAATGTCGCTGCTTGGGTTGCCGAGGGTTTCGAGGAATACGAGTGTGGTGTTGTCCTTGATGGCATCCTCTACCTCTTGGAGATTGTGCGCGTCCACAAAGGTGGTTTCAACGCCGAGGAGCGGGAGCGTATGTGCGAGGAGGTTGTAAGTGCCGCCGTAGATGGTTTTTTGGGCAACGATGTGGTCGCCCTTCTTGGCTATGGCCTCGATAGCGTATGTAATTGCCGCCGCGCCTGATGCAGTTGCCAATGCTCCCACGCCGCCTTCGAGGGCTGCTATGCGCTGTTCAAAAACGCCTTCTGTTGAGTTGGTCAAGCGTCCGTAGATGTTGCCGGCGTCGCGGAGTCCAAACCTATCGGCAGCGTGCTGCGAGTTGTGGAACACGTAGGACGTGGTCTGGTAAATCGGCACTGCGCGTGCGTCTGATGCGGGGTCGGGCTGTTCCTGTCCAACATGAATCTGTAATGTCTCGAAATGAAGTTTCTTTGTGCTCATTTTTTTCAATTTTTATTTGTTATTAATTACGTTATTTTTACACTGCAAAATTACGTATGATGAAAAATCTGTCCAAGAACTTTTTGTTTTTTGGATAATATTTCTAATAGTTGTCTTTTTTGTAAAAAATATTTGCTTGTATGGCGTGGGTTTTCGATTGGTTTTAGAATATTTTTTGTAGCAATGATTATGGATTGCAATTCGTCTGTTTTTTGATGCCTTTATAATATATATAGTGTGTTTTTATAACTTTTATGGTGCGCTTTTTTAGCGATAGTCTGCCGTTTTGCATTAATTAGTGTTTTTTTGACGATTAAAACTCAAAAAAGTGTCCTTTATAAAAATCTATATTTCAACGAATTGAAAAAAAGTTGAAAAAAAGATTCAAAAATATTTGGAGGAACAGGAAATAGTATCTAACTTTGCACCCGCAATCGAGAGAGATTGAGACGATATTTGAAAGTAAATGACAACAAGCACAAGGCGTAACGAAAGCAAGGAACACAGACCCCAAGTCTGAAAAAGATAACAATTTTATACAACGAAGAGTTT
>JAEEGL012701548.1_pt1 | contig 18915 bp, 13 predicted proteins | sample 9134231 | NCBI WGS metagenome assembly JAEEGL01 (sample SAMN16246548, study PRJNA631951) | gut metagenome | biome: gut microbiome; feature: rumen; material: fiber-attached | host: Bos | place: Iran: Karaj | collected 2018-10 | reverse complement strand
GGAGACTATGTTGCAGGTGCAAACATCGCAGGATTCCTCAAAGTTGCAGACGCAATGAAGGCTCAGGGTATCGTTTAATCCCTTCTACAAATAACTTAACCTTTCATGCTCCCCGCAGGCATCAACCTGCGGGGATTTTTTAGTTACGGCTCGTACTCCGATGTTTTCAACGCGCACACGCCTCTCGGCTCCGCGTTTTCACGTAGCGGTACTAAATTCGAACTGCGCATAGCTTGTTCTCATTAAGTACCGACGCGAAAACAAGGGTGCGCTTATGACAAACATCGGATCACGAGCCTGTTCCATACAAATTTCTCGCAGGCTGACGCCTGCGGGTGAAAAGGCTAACAAAGGGCTGATTTCTGGGGAATTTGTTAGCCACCTCAGTTGCTTCCCGGACTCCAAATTGAGGAAAAGGCTAACATAGGGTTGATTTCTGAGGATTTTGTTAGCCGCCTCAGTTGCTTCCAAGACTCCAAATTGCAGAAAAGGCTAACAAAGAGCTGATTTCTGCGGAATTTGTTAGCCACCTCAGTTGCTTCCAAGACTTCGGATAGCAGAAAAGGCTAACAAAGGGTTGATTTCTGAGGAATTTGTTAGCCTCTTCAGTTGCTAAAAGGGGAAAGAAGCAGAAACGGATTAACAGTCGGTTTGAAATCATAGAATAATAAGCCGCACAATATGTGCAAGATACATTCCTGAACATAGGAAGGTGGTGAAAAAACGGGGGTTTCATGATATAATAAATAAGTTATTATGCGCTTTTTTCAATTGTTTTTGAGTTGTAAGACGAGGGGATTAAATTGGAAAAATACGTATTTGATGATAATGCCAAAAAACTTCTTGAGAGCAGTGTGGTTCCGTTTGCTATTTTCCAGTTTATGGACAGCAGAGTCGTTACCCATGTTATAACCGACGGCTTCTGCGATATCGTAGGCATGGACAGAGAGACAGCGTACGATCATATGGAAAATCATATCTATGATAATGATCATCCCGATGATGTGGCCAGGCTCGGGAATGCTGTCATCGATTTTGCAACCGGGAAAAGCGATTTTAATATCGTATATCGCACAATGACTCCGGACGGATACCATATCATTCACGCCAAGGGAAAGCATGTGAATGCTCCTACCGGCGAACAGCTTGCTGTTATCTGGTATTCGGATGAAGGACCATACACTGATGACAAAAAGCATCTGTTTGAGCAGGCTATGGAAAACCTGCTTTTAAATCACGGATGCATTCAGGATCTGGGATACGATTCCATGACGGGTCTTCCCAATATGAACTATTTCTTCAAACTGGCCGAGAAGACCAGGGATGATATCTTTGCAAAAGGTGAGACTCCGGTTCTTCTGTATTTTGATTTCAATGACATGAGGAACTATAATCTCCGGTACGGTTTTTCCGAGGGAGATAAGCTCATAGTCGGACTTTCAAGGATCCTGTCATCGCATTTTTCCAACATAAACTGCTCAAGGCTTTCCGGTGACCATTTTGTTGCGGTTACAAGCGATAAAGGTCTTGAACAGGTTTTGCATGAGATTTTCGAAGAAAGTAAAAATCTCAATGACGGAAAATCTTTATGTGTAAGGACAGGAATATATAAAAGAGAAGGTGAGGTTGTTCCTGTTGGTATCGCCTGCGACAGAGCCAAGATGGCATGTGATTCCAAGAGAAATATCGCGGAATCCTCTTTTGCTTATTACAGTGATTCTCTTCTTAAGGCTGCACAGCTTCGCCATTATATAATCGAAAACATTGATACGGCGATAAAGGAAAAATGGATACAGGTTTATTATCAGCCCATTGTCCGTTCGGTTAATGAAAGAGTATGTGATGAAGAGGCTCTTGCCAGATGGATAGATCCGAATATGGGATTCCTGTCACCTGCCGATTTTATTCCCGTACTTGAAGAGTCAAAACTTCTGTATAAGCTTGATCTTTATATACTTGATCAGATCCTTGACAGAATGAAGCTTTTCGAAGAGAAAGGCTTCCATATAGTTCCCTGCTCAATCAACATTTCACGTAATGATTTCGACAAGTGTGATGTTGTTGAAGAGATCAGAAGGCGTGTTGATGATGCCGGTGTCGGACGTGACAAGATCACGGTGGAGATAACGGAAAGTGCGGTCGGAGAAGATATTGATTATCTGAGCAGCCAGGTGGACAGATTTAATGATCTTGGTTTTTCCGTATGGATGGATGATTACGGAACGGGTTATTCTTCTCCCGATATCCTTCAGCAGATAAGATTCAGTACCATCAAGCTGGACATGACTTTCATGAGAAGCTTTGATAAGACCAAAAAGAGCCGCATCATCATCAGTGAACTGATAAATATGGCTCTTAACCTTAACATGGAAGTGGTTGTTGAAGGCGTTGAGACCGAGGAGCAGGTTCAGTTCCTGAAAGAAGCCGGTGCTACCAAGATGCAGGGATATTATTTCTGCAAACCTTTGCCGGTAGATAAGATCCTGGAGAGATATGAAGCCGGAACACAGATCGGATTCGAGAATCCCCTGGAGTCCGACTATTATGCCGCAATAGGCAGGTTCAATATTTATAACATTGCAGCGGTTTCGGATGATGAAGCTCAAAGTGACTACTTTAATTCCATTCCCATTGCTATTTACGAAGTAACGGATAAAGATCTTTCAATTATCAGATGTAACCGCTCATATCAGAAGACAGCTAAAAATGTATTCAGGACAGATGATATATACGTAAAGATTCCTTTTGAAGCATTTATCGGTGATACTAAGGAAAATTTCCTTGATCTGATACTGAACTGTGCTGAAAAGGGTGGTCAGGCAATTGAAAATCGCTCTCTTGATAAGAATTACACTGCGAATATGCTCTTCAGGAGAGTTGCGGTTAATTCCGTTACCGGAATAAAAGCAGTGGCTGTTATGCTGCTTGATATCAAGGAAAAAAAGAAGGGCATCGAGGCTCTGTCATTCGGCGATATAGCACAGGCTCTTTCTGTTGATTATCTCGATCTATATTATGTTGATCTTGAGACCGAAGAATATGCCGAGTTTCTGCCCAACCATGACAGACATGATATGTCCATTGAGCGAAACAGTGATCATTTCTTTGAAAACAGCAGAAAAGATGCAAAGAAAATGCTCCATGCCGATGATCAGGAAAGATTCATCGCTCTGTTCAACAAGGAATTGATCCTTGATGAAATTGAAAACGAAGGCTGCTTTACAACCATATACAGATACCTTTTAAACGGTGAACCTATATATGTGAATCTGAAAGCGGTACTTACGGAAGATAAGAAGCATCTGATCATAGGCGTCAATGATGTTGATGACGAGGTCAGGGAGAATCAGGAAATGATGCGCGCCGCGGAAGCGCTCACTATCTTTTCCAGGATCAAGGCATTGTCCGGATCATATGTTGCCTTTTACACGGTGGACCTTCTTACGGACGATTATTATCTGTATGATGCTACACAGGATTTTTCGGATCTGGTTGCGGAAAAAGTAGGATCCGATTTCTTTGGTGTCGGATTGGATGAAGGATGCGCCGTGATCGCTACGGAGGATGTAGATCATTTCAGGAATAATTTCAAAAAATCTGTAATGTTGGATGCAATCGATAAGACCGGACTCTTTTCCATGAAATATCATTTAATGATAGGTGGGGAAAATAAGGAGGTTTGTCTTAAGGCAGCCAAAATAGTTGAAGACGGCTTAGAAAAATTGATCGTCGGAGTTGAAAAGATCGGTGACAGTATTAAATGACAAAACAATAAAAGCGTATGTTGACGGAAGTTTCAATGTGGAGACCGGTGTCTATTCTTTCGGCTGCGTTTTCCTGCCGGATGACGGTACCGTAAGAGTCCTGTGCGGAAGCGGAAATGACCCGGAAAATGCCAAGCAAAGGAACGTCACGGGAGAGATGCTCGGTGCGATGAATGCGGTTCTGTGTGCCATTAAGAGCGGCTATAAGGCTATTGAGATCTACTATGACTATGCGGGAATTGAGAGCTGGGTCACGGGTGCGTGGAAGAGCAAGAACGACCTGACCAGATCCTATGCCATGGCCATGAGAGGATGGATGAGCAGGATCCGGATTTCTTTTCACAAAGTTGAAGCTCATACGGGCGATAAATATAACGAACTGGCCGATAAGATGGCCAAAAGAGGAGCCGATGTAAACGGCATTCCCGAAACACGTTGCATAGAGGAAATGGAAATATGGAATCCGGAAAAATAAGACTGAACAAATTCCTTGCCGATTCCGGAATCTGCTCCAGACGTGAAGCAGACAGACTTATCGAAGCGGGCAAGGTCATAATTAACGATCACATCGCTAAAGTCGGTGAGGCGGTAATGCCCGGCGACAGAGTTGAATATGAAGGAAGAGTTCTCAAGGGTAAGACGGAGACGGTTGTTCTTGCCTTCAATAAACCCAAGGGAGTTACTACTTCCGAAAAGGACGACCACGCGGAAGCGCTTATCAGTGATTACATTGATTATCCCGTAAGAGTTACATACGCCGGAAGACTTGATAAAGATTCCGAAGGCTTGATACTTCTTACAAACGACGGTGACCTCATCGATCATATGATGAGAGGTGCTAACTTACACGAAAAAGAATACATCGTCACCGTCGACAAAGAGATCACTGAAGAACTTTGCGACAAATTGAGAAAAGGTATTTACATTCCCGAACTCAAATGTAAAACAAGACCCTGCAAAGTTACGATAAAGGGTAAGGATACATTCTCAATAGTTCTTACTCAGGGACTTAACAGACAGATCAGACGAATGTGCGAACAGATCGGTCTCAAAGTTAAGAAACTTGTCAGGATCAGAGTAATGAATGTCACTCTCGGCGGACTTAAGCCGGGACAATATAAAGAACTTACCGAGGCTCAGATAAAGGGTTTATGGAAGAAGAAGTAAAGATAAACAGGATAAAAGAATTAAACGTCATTTTGAAAAAAGCTTCCGAGGCTTACTATGCCAAGGATGAATCCATAATGACGGATCATGAATATGATGCTCTTTATGATGAGCTTGTAAGACTTGAAGAAGAGACAGGCGTGGTACTTGCCGGAAGCCCCACTCAGACCGTAGGATACGAAGCTGTTGATGAACTTCCCAAGGAAAAACATCCCAGCCCCATGCTTTCTCTCGGAAAGACCAAATCAAGAGAAGAACTTGCTTCATGGCTCGGAGATCATGAGGGAGTGCTCAGCTGGAAACTTGACGGACTTACAGTTGTCCTTACATATGAAAACGGAGAACTTACCAAAGCCGTAACCAGAGGAAACGGTGAGATAGGAGAAGTCGTAACTCCCAACGCAAAGGTATTCGACAATGTACCTTTGAAGATTCCTTTTAACGGACAGCTTATCATCAGAGGTGAGGCAGTAATTTCTTATCCCGATTTCGAGAAGATCAATTCTGCGATCACATCGGATGAAGATAAATACAAAAATCCCAGGAACCTTTGCAGCGGTTCCGTTCGTCAGCTTGATGCCAAGATCACCGCATCTAGACATGTTCGTTTTGTTGCATTTAATCTCGTGTCTGCGGAAGGTGCGGATGCGGGGCTGATGAACTCTGCTTACGGCAGACTTTCTTTCCTCGAAAACCTCGGATTCGAAGCTGTTCAGAGAGTAAAGGTAACTTCATCAACGGTTATTGATGCTGTCGGTGATTATGAGAAAAAAGTAGCATCGTACGAGATTCCTTCGGACGGTCTTGTACTTACGTATGAGGATGTTTCTTACGGACAGTCGCTTGGAAGAACCGCAAAATCTCCCAGGCATTCCATCGCTTTCAAATGGGCTGATGAAACCGCTGAAACTGTGTTAAAAGAGATCGAGTGGAGTGCGAGCAGAACGGGACTTATCAATCCTGTTGCAATATTCGATCCCGTTGAACTTGAAGGAACAACCGTATCCAGAGCATCGGTTCACAACATAAGTATCGTAAGAGAATTGAAACTGGGAATAGGAGATCATATCACGGTTTACAAAGCCAATATGATCATTCCACAGATTGCTGAAAACCTCACAAAGAGCGGCAAACTTACCATTCCCGATAAATGTCCCGTATGCGGAAGTGCTACAGAGATAAGAGCTCTTAACGAAGCAGAGAGTCTTTATTGCACAAATCCCGACTGCGCCGCAAAACAGATCAAGACATTTTCTCAGTTTGTAAGCAGGGATGCTCTTAACGTTGACGGCCTTTCCGAGATGACTTTGGAAAAGCTCATCGATATGGGATTTATCAAAGAGTTTGACGATCTTTTCCATCTGGATAGATTCGAAGAGAAGATCGTTAACATGGAAGGCTTCGGTGAGAAGTCCTATGCGAACCTTATCGATTCCATAAAGACCGCATCTAAGACCACGCTTCCGAGATTTTTATTTGGTCTCGGTATTCCCGGAATAGGTGTTGCCAATGCCAAGGTTCTTGCCAAGGCATTCGATAATGATATCAACAAAATCCGTAATGCATCGGCAGCGGATCTTTCCGAAGTTGAAGGTATCGGAGATATCATGGCTTCGGACATAACGTCTTATTTTGTGAATGCGGAGAACAATCGTAAGATAGATGCCGTACTTGCGGATCTCGTGATTGAGGTTCCCGTTAATACATCCGAACAGAATCTTGAGGGACTCACTTTTGTTATCACCGGAAGTCTGAATAATTTCGAAAACAGAAATGCACTCAAGGCAGTGATAGAAGAAAGAGGAGGCAAGGTTGCGGGAAGCGTATCTGCCAAGACCACGGCCCTTATCAACAATGATGCCGCTTCGAATTCTTCGAAAAATAAAACAGCAAAGAGCCTCGGAGTAACTATCATAACCGAGGAAGAATTTATAAATACTTATATTAAGGAGTGACCTGAAATGCCTATTAAGGTACAGAGCGATCTGCCTGCAAGACAGATCCTTGAGACAGAAAATATTTTCGTGATGGATGAAAACCGCGCGATGCATCAGGACATAAGACCTCTTAAAGTCCTTATCCTGAACAATATGCCGGTTAAGCAGGATACGGAGCTACAGCTACTTAGAGCTCTTTCCAATACGCCCCTTCAGGTTGATGTCACCTTTATGATGACTGAGACCCACGTTTCAAAGAATACATCCGCGTCACATCTGAATAAATTCTACGTGATATTTGATGAGATCAAAGATCAGAAATTTGACGGCATGATCATAACCGGTGCGCCTGTTGAAGATATATCTTTCGAAGAGGTTGATTACTGGGATGAGACCGTTAAGATACTTGATTGGGCAGATACTCACGTAACAAGTATTTTCCATATCTGCTGGGGAGCACAGGCAGGTTTTTATCATTACTACGGTATCAATAAAAGACAGCTTCCTGCAAAGTTGTTCGGAGTATTTAAGCACAGAGTCTTAAACAGAAAGATTCCTCTTGTCAGAGGATTTGACGATGTTTTCCTTGCTCCTCATTCCAGACATACCGATACTCCTTCGGAACTTCTTAAAGCTTGTCCCGATCTTACGATCCTTGCAGAGTCAGAGGAAGCCGGAGTATATCTGGCAATGGCAGAGAACGGACACAAGATATTTGTCACCGGTCATTCCGAATACGACCGTATGACTCTTAAGAATGAATATGACAGAGACAAGGGAATAAGGGATGATGTAAATGTTCCCATCAATTATTTCCCCAATGACGATCCCAATGAGAAACCTCTTCTTACATGGAGATCTCATTCCATCAATCTCTACAGCAACTGGCTTAACTATTACGTATATCAGATGACACCTTATGATGTCGGCGCTATCGGAAAGTGAAAAACGGAGGGAGGCTACCACATGCAGAAAAAGAGAAGCTCAATAAAACAGATCATTTTGCTAAGAGTTCTTGTTGCGGTTACGATCATAATCCTGATCAGCACCGGATATAACATGTCAACTCAGTCCTCACAGCTCAAAAGTCTTTCGGTTTCTTTGCTTGCACGTGATTCGGTATCATATGCACAGACCATAGAAAGCTGGTGGAAACTGATCGAGAGCAGAGTGGAGATGAGCGCAGAGATCTGGAGAAGTTCACCTCTTATGAGCTATGAGCAGACAAAGGAACTGCTTATAGGACTGACGGAATCCGATCCTGACTCTCAGGATATCTATATAGGCAACGGTTCTTCCGGTAAGTTTTTTGACGGATCCGGATGGGAACCCGATGCTTCATTTGTTTTTACGGACAGACCCTGGTATAAGGGTGCTATAAATGCGGGCGGAGAAGTTTATTCTTCAGAGCCTTATGTTGATGCATCAACAGGTAAAACATGTCTTGCATGCTCGATCATGATCAGGGACGGAGTTGTTCTGAGCAGCGACATTACCTTTGATAAGATGCAGGAACAGCTTGATTCTTTTGAATCCAGTTCGGATGAAGTAAAGATCTATATAATAAATACAACTACCGGAGATATTCTTCTCAGCAATGACAATTCGGTAGTGGGACAGACATTAAGCAGTTCCACCGACGGAGTTGTCAAGGGGCTGTCCACCATATACTCATCACTTAATACCTCTTATTCCGCAGAGGAAGATAAGGTTCAGATCATTAATACCGATGCGGGAAAGATGATGTATGTTGCCACACAGGTAGAGGGTACTTCATGGGTTGTAGCAAGCGCCACCCCTTACAGCTTTGTTTGGAACCGTACCGTTTCAACACTTGTTGTAGGTATTGTCATTTCACTTATACTTCTGGCCATACTTGCCGGATTCCTTTATTTCGTAATCCGCAAATACCTGAATCCCGTTTCAACCGTTTCAGGCAAGATCGGTGATCTTACCGGAGGTGACTTCACTACAGATATCGTTCCCGAGGGAAATAATGAGATCACAACTCTCAGTGAGCAGCTCAACGATTACATTGACCGTATGAAGGGAATGCTCACTCACCTGACCGAACTTACGGGTGAAATGAGTGAGAGCGCAGATCAGTGTGCCGAGATTTCCGGCGATCTGAGCAAATCCAATTCTTCTCAGAATGAATCCATTGAGAAGCTCAATGATTACCTTAACGGTCTTGATCAGTCCATAGAAGATGTTGCATCTGCTGCAACGGAACTTGCGAATGTATCCTCAACACTTGCCACCAATTCCGATGAGGTCAGAACTCTTTGCGAAGAGACGGTTAAGGCGTCCGAGAGCGGAAGAAACGAAATGAGGGATATGACTCAGGCAGTTACCGTTCTTAATGACACCATCGAAGAACTTACCTCGATCATTCGCATGACTGCAGATACCGTTGATGAGATCAAGGGTATAACAAATACCATCGGAGATATTTCTTCCCAGACCAACCTCCTTTCACTTAATGCATCCATCGAGGCTGCAAGAGCGGGAGAGGCAGGAAGAGGATTTGCGGTTGTTGCGGGTGAGGTCGGTGCTCTTGCTAACCAGTCCTCCACCGCTGCAGCACATATCTCCAATCTTGTCGAGACCATTACCGAAAACATCGCAAGTATCAACGAGAAGGCTGATGATTGTATCAAGGATATGGAAAGATGTCTTGCCGGAGTAAGTCGCTCCAACGAGTCGTTTGAGTCCATTTACACCGATATTACCAAGGCTACAGACGCCATAACCGATATCACCGAGGGCATCGGAAGGATCAATGATGTTGCTTCCAATAACGCAGCGGCTACCGAAGAGCAGGCGGCTACCGTAACCCAGATCCTTGAACTGTCCGATACCATCGTTAAGGACAGCGGCAGGCTTTCGGACGATACGGAAAGTCTTTCCGAGGTTTCCGAAAAACTCAGCGGATATTCGGCAACTCTCAGCGATGATCTTAAGAATTTCAAGCTGAATTGATAGCGTTATCTATAACGGGAAAAACCTCCTTATCGTAAGATAAGGAGGTTTTTTGGTGCCATAGGGCTGTATTTATGGTACTATATAGCATATGAAAAAAGGATTCTGGACAGTCAGATATACGCTCATTAACGTGACGTATTTCGCGGCATTTTGTACGATCCATGCGCTTGCTGCGGTATATCTCCTCACTAACGGTTTTACCAATACCGAAGTGGGAGTATTGCTTGCTGTTGCCAATATTACCTCGGCGCTTTGCCAGCCTTTTATCGCGGGTATCATCGATAAACCCGGACCTCTTACAAACAGGAGGTTCATTCTTATATCCGTCATGATCATCATGATCGGCTCGATACTTCTGAAATTCCTAAGTTCCCACAAAGCAATCGTATTTGTCATATATGCCCTTATCTATATGATTCAGTTTGCTTATCAGCCCGTAATGACGGCTCTTTGCTTTGAGTATCAGAAGGCAGGCTGTAATATTTTCTACGGACTTGCAAGAGGACTGGGCTCTGCCAGCTTTGCCGTTACATCCGCATTTATAGGAGGAGCCGTTGAGAAAAACGGCGTGGACCTTCTTTTGGTCGTAAATGTCGTAACCATGATCCTTTCGGCCATAGTCGTATTTACGTTTAAAAAGCCTGAAGGCGAGGTAAAAGAGACCGATAAAGAAGACAAACCTCAAGGAAAGGCCCACAACAATATCATTGACTTTGCAAAAACATATCCTGCATTCTCGGTCTTCCTTATCGGGACGATCTGTTTTTACTTTGCACATAACATGATCAACGACTTCATGATCCAGATAATCAGAAGTCTGGGCGGAGCTGAGACGGAACTTGGATATTCCAACTTCCTGCAGGCTATTCTGGAGCTCCCCGTAATGGCTGTCATAGGATTTTTCCTCAAGAAGATATCATCGGATAAGATGCTTGTTTTCTCCGGAACCGCGTTTTTCGTAAAGATCCTGATACTGATGTTTGTTTCCAATATGGTCGGAATGTATGTGAGCCAGTCCTTCCAGCTCTTTGCATATGCGGTATTTATCCCCGCTGCGGCTTATTATGTCAGCAATACCATGGATGAACTTGACCAGGTTAAGGGTCAGGCTTATGTAACCAGTGCGATAACGGTCGGAGGTGTTTTTTCCAACCTTATCAGCGGAGTAATACTTGATAATCTCGGCATTAAAGCCATGCTGGGAACCGGATGCGTTGTATGTGCCGTGGGTGTTGTTATCGGATTTATTGCGATGAACAAGCTCCCTCATCATGCTTAAATATTTTGGGGTTGTATATGGAGGTTAGAAATGGCAATTAAGATAATCGGCGACAGCTGCTGTGATTTTACAAAGCTCGAACTCAGAAAAGGTATGCATGTTAGTGTACCCATGTCCGTTATCATCGGAGGTATCGAATACCGTGATGACGGCAGAAGAACCCAGGAAGACTGGATCAAAATGATCAAAGAAGATTCCGGATATCCTCAGTCCGCTTGTCCCTCACCCGATGATTTTTACAGGGCGTTTGATGAAAACTGCGATAATTTCGTTGTCACATTATCATCTAAGCTCAGCGGTGTATATAACGCTGCTATGGTTGCCAAGGAAATGTTCGAAGAAGAACACGAGGATGTTAAGATCCATATCTTCGATTCAAAGTCCGCCGCAGCAGGAGAGCATCTTATTGCCGATAAGATCGTGCAGAATTATGAAGCGGGATGTTCTTTTGAGGAGATAGTCAGGAACGTTGAAGCTTTCCGTGATGATATGCTCACGATATTTGTTCTTGATGATCTTGAAACATTCAAGAGAAACGGAAGATTAAAAGGCGTAAAGGCACTTGTTGCCACCGCACTTAATGTTAAACCTGTTCTTACCGGTGATGACGGTGAGATCAAGCAGATCGATCAGGCCATCGGTATGCAGAGTGCCATTAACAGGATGCTCTACCATATCGAGAAAGCTAAGATCGACCCCTCAAGACCTGTCAGGATCACGCAGTGTGACAGCAAGGAATTGTGCCTGAAGATTGCCAAGATCCTTACCGAAAGATTCGGCTTTACCGATGTTAAGATCCTCAATGCCGGCGGAATATCAACTTCTTATGAGAATCCCGGCGGGGTTGTAATGGCTATGTAAAATAATTACCGACAGGTGCAGTGATGCCGTTTTTGTGACAAAAATGGTATCACTGTTTTTTTGTACATAAAATATATACCGGATGATATAATTAATGGGAGTATTCATACGTAATGGGGGATTAGTATGAAGAAGACCGTCGACAAAGATCACACAAAAATGATTCTTGAAGAAACGCTTGACAGGTTATACTCCAAAAAAGAAGAACCTGCCAAGTGGAAGTTTATTTTGCTTATAGTTGTATACCTGGCTGCTACCGGTATCGTAAGTATAACTGCCGCATCAGGAATCACCTTTAATATAAACGGAAGAGTAGTTCCGGTTTATACTTTTGCCGGAGTGTTCACTTCGCTTGCAAATATGTGTATCCTTATTATCACCATGTACTTTGGTATAAAAGGATTTGCAACATCTTTAACTTTTCTTTTAGTTCAGATTCCCCTGATCACAGTTAATATAATCGTTAACCATGTTTTCACCAGTATACCCGGTATTTTCAGTAATCTGCTCACTATTGTAGCGATACTTATTATCTATTTCAGTAACAGGAAAATCGCTGTTGCCCAGAAGGAACTCCGAAACCAGGCGGTTACCGATATTCTGACCGGACTACCCAACTGGTACGCATGTACCGAACTTTTGAATACCCTAATCGATAAAAAGATTCCTTTTGCGAATGTTACCATCAATCTCAACGGTTTCAAAACCATCAATGACACTATGGGATTTGACGGAGGTAACGAGGTTCTCAAAGAAGTTGCAGAAAGATGGAAGGCCATTGCCGATTCGGGAAAATCCGGAACTCTTGATTTCATAACCAGACTCAGTGCAGATGAGTTTTGCCTTATTGTCAGGAAGTATAAAGACGAGGAAACGGTTTACAAGACTGTAAGCATGTACAGTGATGCGATGAAGGAACACTTCACTGTATTCGGCTGTGATTTTCAGATGTCCGCAAGTTTTGGTTATTCATTTTATCCGGAGGATGGAGAAACACTCGATGTGTTGGTAACCGCTTCGGATTCTGCCATGAAAAACATCAAGCAGGAGAGCAGTTCGAACCATGTTCTCAGATTCACTCCGGACATGCTTGAAGACAATACCTTCGAGATGGAAGGAAAGATCAGAGCTGCGATCGAAAACGATACGGTTTTCTATATGCTCCAGCCTCAGTTTGATATGGATCATAACCTTCGAGGATTTGAGGCTCTGGCCCGTATGAAGGATGAAGAGGGCAACTTTATCAGTCCCGCCGAGTTTATCCCCGTTGCGGAAAAGTGCGGCCTTATCGATAAGCTGGACGGTATCGTATTCAGAAAGTCCGCTGCCTTTGTCGGAGAACTTATCGAAAAAACAGGAGCAGATTTTACTCTCAGCCTGAATGCGTCCGTAAGACATCTTATGATGAACAGTTTTCCTACGGAAATTCTCCAGATCCTTCAGATGAGCGGAATTCCCGCTTCACAGTTAGAGATAGAAGTAACCGAATCCATCATGATCGAATCCATGGAAAAAGCAAAACAGTACGTGGAAGAGATACGAAACATGGGAGTACAGATAGCTATTGATGATTTCGGAACAGGTTATTCTTCTCTCAGCTATATAAACAGTGTTCCCGCAACACTGCTGAAGATCGATAAATCTTTTATCGATGATGTAAACAAGGATGAGAAATCAAAGGCCTATGTCCAGACTATTATTTCCCTGGGACACATTATGGGGCTTGATGTTATATCCGAAGGTGTTGAGGATGAAGATCAGCTTACAACACTTAAGGAAATAGGTTGCGATCTGGTGCAGGGTTATGTATGGGGAAAACCTCTGCCGCCTGAAGAAGCTCAGAAACTTGTTATGGAGTCTGTAAAGTAGGAAAGGAGATCTGTCATGTCATCAATCAATCTTCAAGAAGGCCAGGTGAAGAGAGTAAACAAACTTATGCTTACCGTAATGATCGTAACATCGATCTTTGCGTCCATCGGCCTTGTTTCCCAGCTTGCTATGGCAACGGATATGAATCCGATGCTCAGCATTCTGCCTCTGATCCTCGTTATCATCAATCTGATAGCAACGATTGCCGTAAGTGTAAATGCGCCTTCACTTCTGAAGACATATGTTGCATTCGGTTACACTGTTGTATATGCGACGATGCTCCTTTCATCAACATCCACTTCCGTATATCCGTATATGATTCCCGTGCTCATAGTTATGGTCATGTACTTTGACCGTAACTTGACAGTCGGAATGGGTGTAGCATTCCTTATACTGAATTTCATACGTGTTATCGAAAACTTCGCACAGGCAGAAGACCCTACTGCCGTTATCGAAGTTGTAATGATCGAGATCATAATCTCAATCCTTACCTTTGTAGGAACTACATCGGGATCAAAGCTCCTTGCATCCTTTATGAAAGAGAACATGGATGAGATCGAAGCTGCATCTGCTGAAAGAGAGAAAGTTTCCGAGCATATCATCCAGATTACCGATGAAGTTGTCGGTAAGGTTGATGTTCTTAAGAGCAGTCTTGATAACCTGAATGAATCATCAAGCCGTGTAAGCGATGCAATGGACCAGATCGGAAGAGGTAATGAAGAAAATGTCCATGCCGTTGAACTTCAGACTCAGATGACCAACGATATTCAGCAGGTTGTTGAAGAAACCGAGAAGATGACCCTTGAAGCAGTTGAAGCATCCCAGGAGATGCTTGAACTTCTCAATAAGTGTCTGTCCGATATGGAAGCACTTGTTGCAAAGTCCGTAGAGAATACAAGCGTAGGAAACCAGATGATGGGCGCGGCCGAGAAACAGCAGGCATCCTCTGAGCAGGCTATGAACATCACCGACATGATCCTCAGTATCTCCGATCAGACCAATCTGCTTTCACTTAATGCTTCAATCGAGGCTGCAAGAGCAGGAGAGTCCGGAAGAGGATTTGCGGTTGTTGCAAATGAGATCAGTAACCTTGCAGCGCAGACCAAGAATTCAACCGAACAGATAACCAGGATCCTTCAGGAACTCAAAGACAATGCAAGCGAAGTTTCGGATAAAGCAGGTACAACCGTTGATACCGCAAATGTGCAGACCGAACTTGCAGAGATGACCAAGCAGCAGCTTAACGAGTCCAAGAAGCGTTCCGAGGAACTCAGCGAGAAGCTTAAATACATCAAGAAAGATATGAAGATGATCAAGGATTCCAACAACAAGGTTGTTGAGAGTACTTCATCACTTATGGCTACGAGCGAAGAGTTTAATGCAAGTACGGATGAGATGATAGCTCTTACTCACAAGAATATGACTCAGATAGAAGAATCGCTTAGATTGATGAGCGGCATTTCCGATAAGATGGCTGAACTTTCCAAGAACTGAGCATAGATTTAAAACGGCTGATGTACGATGTACATCAGCCGATTTTTTTATTTGTTTAATTCTTTCATGACGAGTTTTTCGGAATCTTCGGCAGAAAGCGGATGGCCCCATACGAAACCCTGTATGAAGTCACAACCGATCTCTTTAAGTGTTGTGATCTGTTCGGGCTCTTCAACACCTTCGGAGATTACATCGAATCCGAGTATGTGTCCGATCGAAATAATGGATGCCACATACTGTCTTGAGGATTCGCTTGAATCCATCTTGTCGATGAATGATTTATCGATCTTAAGCAGGTTAGCGGGGAATCTGTTCAGGTAGCTGAGGGATGAATAACCTGTACCGAAATCATCGATTGCTATCTGGATGCCCATGCTCTTGATCTCATCGATACACCTTAAAGCTTTTTCCGCCGAATCGATCATAATGGATTCGGTGATCTCGATTTCGAGCTTGCTTGCGGGGATATTACTGGTCATTATCAGCTCTCTGATCTCGTTAAGGAAATCATTCTTCATGAGGTGACGAACCGATGCATTGATACTGAGTGTAAGATCCGCCCCTGTTTTCTTGATGAGTTCACCGAAGAATCTTCCGGCTTTCTTAAATACGATTCCGTCAACTCTGTCGATCAGGCCTACCTTTTCAGCTACGGGGATAAATTCTCCGGGGCTTACGATATTTCCGTATGAATCCCTCATACGTGCCAGCGCTTCGAATCCGCGAAGCTTATGGTCCATATCGTACTGAGGCTGAAGGTTGAAGAAGATCGTATCATTTTCAATTGCGGTTCTGATCATGTTCTCGATTTCGAGGATATGTTCATCCCTGAGAATATCGGGAGTGAATCTCAGAACATGCTGCGAGCTGTTTGCCTTCTTGATCTCTTTCATTGCGGCGTTCGCATGAGATATAAGTGAGTCCGCAGTATTGGCATCCGTAGGGTATTCAGCATAACCGAAACTTGCGGATACGTGGAGGTCGCAGCCTTCAATGGTCAGGTTTTCACGAAGAGCGAAAACATATTTATCAATCGTATTCAGGAGATCTTCCTGATTCCGGTAATTACGAAGTAAAAGTATAAATTCATCGCCGCTGGTACGGGACAGGAACTGATCGGATTCTTCGGAATTGTCGTCCGCTAATGAATCCCACCTTTTTGCAATCTCGACAAGCACCTGATTACCGGCATCGAACCCGAGAGTATCGTTGATGCTTTTGAAATTGTTCAAGTCAATGGAAACGGCTGTGAACCTTTCTCCGCGGGATATGAGTTTATTGATCATTTCACGGCTTGCAAAACGGTTGGGCAAACCGGTCAGTGTCTCGGTATAACTCATATGTTGAAGTCTTTTGACCACTTTATATCTGGCGATATGAGAGGAGATAAAGAACGTGGTAAGTTCAAGGGTTTCCTTGATACGCAGAGCCATGTCTTCTTTGAAATTGATAACCCAGATGAAACCGAGGAGTTCATTGCCCTGACGAAGAGGGAAGAGTACCACTGTCTTAACTCCGGCATCAACAAGAGTAAGGTACCAGGGATGGTTAACCTTACTGTAATACTCCATATCCTTCTCATCCTTTATGATGACGCATTCGCCTTCGGAATCGAGCATCTTTTCCCATGAATCGGCAATCTCATAGAAGTTGCTGAATTCAGTAACCTTTTTGATATTGCTGTCGGGATTGTAGTCGGTAGCAAGGATAGAATATTCTTCCTCCTCACGGTTTATCAGGAGTACGGTACATCCTGCCGCTTTACATATCCTGCGGATTTCAAATATTACATTTCCGATTGCTTCTTTGAGATTATCCGCTTTATGAAGTTTTATACATGCATTCAAAACATCGTTTGATGTTTGGGATGAAATGTATTTGTTCGGGATGGTATCACCCGCTTCTCCGGTCGACAGTATATGAATACAGTAGCCGTGAGTTTCATCTTCATATTTTAGGGGAAGGGAATAAATATCAAGCCAGATACCGCCTTCACCGATGTGAGCACCGGTATGAACTTCGGTCTTCTCGATGGCTGATTGATAACAGACATCCTCAAAATTTCGGTTATGAGGAATAAAGTCGGTGTAGATATGACCGGGCGCAAAGTCACTTCCGTCACCGGTCTTATTTTCGGGAGTCCTCTTTTGCTGCAGAGTGTTTATCATATCGGCAAACATATCATTGCCTGCAACAAAACATATTTCACCATACCCGTTGGAAGTTTTCTCAACGGATACGATACAAGTAGGTGAAATAAATGAATCTGCTATTTTCTGATAATCCATGTAAGCACCCCCAGCCAACATTTACAGACTTGCAGTATAACATTCTCTATAATTATACACTAACAAAAGCAAATATGACAGATTGAAAGAATTTACAAATAAATAATTGACAAGTTAGTTGCAACTAACTATACTGACATGAAAAGATAACAGTGTTATGTATTTTACAGCAACTGTCTCAGACTGTAATAATGAGACTTGGAGGGCAATATATGAATACAAATGTGTTAATGGGCCTTATGATACCTTTTGCCGGAACTGCACTCGGATCCGGTTGTGTTTTCTTTATGAAAAAAGAAATGGGAGAGAAGCTTCAGAAATCTCTTACCGGCTTTGCAAGCGGTGTGATGGTGGCTGCTTCGATATGGAGTCTTATCATCCCTGCCATGGACCTGACCGAAAACATGGGTAAGCTCAGTTTTCTACCGGCTGTAGTCGGATTCTGGTTCGGTATTTTATTCCTTCTCTTACTGGACTGTGTAATTCCCCATCTGCACTTAAATGCCGAAGAAGCGGAAGGACCCAAGACCAAGCTTCAGAAGTTAACGATGATGGTCTTTGCGGTTGTTCTTCATAATATTCCCGAGGGAATGGCTGTCGGTGTTGTATATGCAGGTTTTGTATCGGGTAATACGTCCGTAACGGCCGGCGGAGCCCTTGCTCTGGCACTTGGCATAGCAATCCAGAATTTCCCCGAAGGTGCGATCATCTCCATGCCCCTTCGTGCAGAAGGAGCAAGTAAGAAGAAGGCATTTTTGTACGGAGTATTATCGGGTGCTGTTGAGCCCGTAGGCGCTGCGTTGACGATACTGGCTACGGGGCTTGTACTTCCCCTGATGCCCTACCTTCTTTCTTTTGCCGCAGGCGCGATGATGTATGTAGTTGTTGAGGAGCTTGTTCCCGAGATGAGTCAGGGAGAGCATTCCAATGTCGGAGTCATCATGTTCGCTGTAGGTTTTACCCTTATGATGGCTCTCGATGTTGCTTTGGGGTGATATAATAGTTCCGTTATGGAAAAACTATTTGCAATTTTTATATGCGTCGCCCTTATGGCGTTTTTGATCATTCCGCTCCTTGCCGTAAAAAGCGGTGGGAAAACCGATGATGAAGGCTCTGCCCGGGTAGCAAAGGGGAGGAAAACTTCCCGCAGGAAAAGGGGCAAAGATACCGTCAGTGCCAAGGTAAAACCTGTCAGAAAAAATGCCGGACAAAACGGATCGGAAAGCATAGCCTATCTCGGGATAGCCGAGTATGAAACGCAGAACGGTACG
>JAEEGL012444434.1_pt1 | contig 18915 bp, 16 predicted proteins | sample 9134231 | NCBI WGS metagenome assembly JAEEGL01 (sample SAMN16246548, study PRJNA631951) | gut metagenome | biome: gut microbiome; feature: rumen; material: fiber-attached | host: Bos | place: Iran: Karaj | collected 2018-10 | reverse complement strand
TTCTTGCGTGCAATTCCGAATTTACACACAAGAAGTCATGCCATCGTTTGTTAACATGAAAAAGACCGGTCTTTGACCGGTCTTTTTATTTCCCATAATCAGATGATATCAGCGGATATTATGCTCTCTCTACCGCTCCTGATCTAAGGCATCTGGAACAAACATAAAGATGCTTGGGACTTCCGTCCACCTTGCACTTTACCTTCTTGATATTTGACTTCCAGATCCTGTTTGATCTTCTATGTGAATGGCTGACGTTATTTCCGAAATGAACGCCCTTGCCACAGACTGCACACTTAGCCATCGTTTAACACCTCCCTCACTTTGTAATCAGGGGCAAACGCCCACAGCGGTGTATATTCTATCAAAAACACGACTTGTTTGCAACTGTTTTTTTGATATAATCTTAAGATGATCGAATTATACTGAAAGGAATCGTAATCATGAAGAAAAAAATAAAAATAGATTTTGTTGATTTCTGGCCGGATCTTATCAAGGAAAACAATTTTTTTACTGATATACTTGAGAAATACTATGACATAGAGATCTCATCCGATCCCGACTATGTTTTCTGCAGTTATTTTGATAACAAGCATCTGAATTACAGGAACTGCGTCAAGATCTTTTTCATAGGAGAAAACATGGTACCCGATTTTAATCTGTATGACTATGCGATGGGTTTTCACTATATTTCCTTTGAAGACAGGTACCTGAGGCTCCCGCTCTACGCATTATATACTCAGCATTATGATCTGTTTTACAAAAAGCACACCTACTCTGATGAGTACTATCTGTCCAAAAAGAAATTCTGCAACTGCGTTATTTCCAATCCATACCCTTTTGCTGACCGCAGGAGAGATAAAATGTATGAAGCCTTATCAAAATATAAACCCGTGGGCAGCGGCGGACGATATAATAATAATGTCGGCGGTCCGGTAAAAGATAAGATTTCTTTTGAAAAAGAATACAAATTTTCTTTATCCTTTGAAAACTCGTATTCGCCTGGTTATACCACAGAAAAAATATTTGAATCCTTCGCAGGCGATACTATCCCGATATACTGGGGTAATCCAAGAGTAGCCGAGGAATTTAATCCCGACTCATTTATCAACTGTCACGATTTCCCCAGCCTTAATGCCGTAGTGGAAAGAGTAAAAGAAATAGATAATGATGATGAGCTTTTCCTGAAAATGATAAAAGCTCCGGCTCTGAACGAAAACTCTCTCGCATCAAAATATATGAGGGATGGTTATGCAGATGACTTTTTGCGCAACATCTTTGACCAGGATCCCAAGGATGCCATCAGAAGAAATATGGTCTATGTAGGTCTTAAGTATCAGGCGCGCGCGCTGTCAGCAGGGCGTTTTCATAATACTATGGATCTTATCAGACGTCCCATTCACTATATAAAGAAAACCGCTGTCCAAAAGAAGACGTCCGGAAAGAAATGATCAAAGCCTTCGCCAGGTCCCGCTTTCTTCAAATCCGGAAGCGCTGCGCTCTGCCGACTCCGTGATCTTACCGTCGTATCCCATTATCTTCAGGAGTTTTATGGCATTTCTGGTCCTGGCGGGTCCTTCCAAAAGCTTGTACGAAAACTCTATGTCATCATCTTTCATATCTTCTTCAAAATGATAATTGGCATAATAATCTGCAAGCATATCCGTAAGCTCAAGGTCATGTGTTGCCGCAAAGCAGATGACATTCTTTTTTACGAGGCTTTTTAATATCTCTGAAGAAGCAGCTATCCTCTCAATGGTATTCGTACCCTTAAGCACCTCATCCACAAAGCATAATACGGGACGTGAGGAATCACAGGCATCCATAAGGTGTTTTAACGACTTTATCTCTGCCATATAGTATGAGCTTCCCGAAGCGATATCATCGGATATCGCCATGGATGATATGATATAGAATAATGGAGCCTGATAGCTTCCGGCATATACGGTGGCAATACTCTGTCCCAGTATTGCCGAAAGGGCGACAGACCTTAGGAAAGTAGATTTACCGGATGCATTCGATCCGGTGACAAGCACTCCCCTTCCGTCCGTATGAATATCAGAACTGACGGGAGAATGAAGCAGCGGGTGACACAGTCCGGATACCTGAAGCTCACTGCCTTCACTGATCTCAGGAACGCACCAAAATGGAAGACTTCTTCTATAGCCGGCCACTGCAATGAATGCATCTATCTCCCCCAGAGCATATGACATCCTTTCAATATCATCCCTGTGTGCAAGCACGTTCCCTGCCATGGAATCAAACTTAATAAGATCCAGATGAAAAAAGATCCTGAGATAATCAAGGAGCATGTTAAAGATACTGCCGGTAAGGCCTCTTCCTCCTGTCACAAGAAAACTTCCTCTCACAACATCCTTCAGCACCTGTGAAGCTCTTCTAAGCTCCTTTCTGTAAGACATATTTTCATCATCTCTTACTTTAAGCATGGATCTTACAGCATAATAAGACCTGATAAGATAAATGAAGCATGCAAGATAAGGGGCTATCTGCTCCTTCCTTTTGAAATATGTAGTGATATTCAGGATAAGCACAATAAGGAAGATCAGCAGTCCGGCTGTGGGTGATACAAAGATCATGAAAAGAGAAAAAAGACCCAGAAGTGCGCAGATAACATGGCCGGCTATGCTGCCTGATTTCAGGGAAGAAAGCTTTGAAAGAGTGACTGATGCAGGTTCTATAATACTGCTCCCGATCTCTCCGAGTCTTTTTTTATACGCTTCTGCTATATCCTCATTTATATCAAAATAGCGTATCAGACTGTCCCGTCTTTTCACCTCCTCAGAATCAGAAAAAGGCTCCCTCAGCATTGAGTAAAGCCTCTCCTGTCCTGCTCTCGACATACAGGTGTCAATACGGGCAAGCACCTTGTCCATATCCATATCGTTCCAGGTCTGATCAAAAAGCGATATACTATTGTCTCTTGAAGGATCTGCGAGATATGCATCCTTCAGCATATCGAGCTCGCCCGGAGCATAATGTCTTATTGAGATCATATCTTTTTCAATTATCCAATCTCTCTGTTTATTCTGTTCACCTCTTGGATGATCACAGAAGGATCCTCGCCTATATTAAAGCGTCCGTCCTCATAAAGTATCTTACCGGCCACCATAGTCATTTTCACATCTGCTTTGGATCCCGAATATACGAGATTCTTTGTAAGATTACAGACAGGCTGCATCTCGGGCCTGGTCATATCTATCATTGTAAGATCCGCATACTTTCCTTCAGCCAGCGCATCACAGTCATCAAGCCCCATAGCCCTTGCCCCGCCGACTGTTGCCATGAAGAGAACATCATCTGCATCTACGGCAGATGCATCTTTTTCTCTGAGCTTGGGCAATGCCGCGGTAAGGAACATTTCCCTGAACATATCGAGACAGTTGTTGCTGGCAGGCCCGTCAGTTCCGATGGCAAGTCCTACCCCTTCATTAATGAGCCTTGAAATCGGCGCGATCCCTGAAGCAAGCTTTGTATTGGAGCCCGGATTAGTAACCGCATAAAGGCCGCGTTTCTTAAAGATCTCAATATCTTCATCCGACATATAAACGCAGTGATATCCGCCTCCGCCGTTATCGTAAAGTCCCAGTGAATCCGCAAGCTTTGTGGGAGTAATGCCGTATCTTTCGATACAGCCTGAAACCTCTGATTCTGTTTCTGAATTATGGCCCCAGACCGGAGTACTATACTTATGGGCAAGCTTTGAGAGTCCCTCCAGAAGCTCCTTTGAGCAGGTATACTCCGCGTGATATCCGGGAATGTATGAGGTCAGTGGATTGTGGCCGTTAAGCTCATTGATCCATTCCTCCTGAAGCTCTAAAGACTGGGAGAAATTATTCATGCTTCCGGTCTGTACACACCTGAAGCCGCATTCCTCCGTTGCCCTGGCTATCTCATAGGGCCTTAAGTACATATCAAAGCAGGCTGTGATACCGCTGGTAAGATATTCCATTACTGCCAGCTTGGTACACCAGTAAATGTCATCATCCCGAAGCTTTGCTTCCCTGGGGAATATGGATTCATTAAGCCATCTGTCAAGAGGAAGATCATCAGCATAGGAACGCAGGAAGGTCATACCGCTGTGAGTATGAGCGTTCTTAAATCCGGGCATTATGATATTGCCGCAGGCGTCTATCTCCCTGTCATACTTTACATCCCTCGGAGCAGCCTCGCTTTCTCCTGCATAGCTTATCCTTTCGCCATCTGTCGTCAGCACCCCATTTTTTATCACATCCATTCCATTAAGCATGGTTATGATGGTTGCATTGTATATTTTTATTCTGCTCATTATCTCCCCCTGTTCTTACCGCTCATCGCTCCGTTTATGCTCTTATCATATGGCGGACGGAGAACTCCCCTGTCAGTGATGATAGCTGTAATAAGCGAATGATCAGTTACATCAAATGCAGGATTAAAAAATCCCGCTCCTTTCGGAGCCATTGGCTTTTCATACCAGAGTGATCTTATCTCATCAGGATCTCTGAACTCGATCTCAATATCATCACCCTTGGCAGTATTCATATCAATGGTGGAATATGGTCCCAGAACATAGAAAGGGACACCGTAATACTTTGCAATTATTGCGACACCGGATGTTCCTATCTTGTTTGCAACGTCTCCGTTTGCTGCGATCCTGTCACAGCCTACAAGCACAGCCTGTATCTTGCCCTGTTTCATAAGAAGGGCTGCCATGTTGTCGCAGATGACGGTCTCGTCGACACCGGCATTTACAAGCTCAAAAGCAGTAAGTCTCGCCCCCTGGAGCAAAGGTCTTGTCTCATCAGAGTATACATGAAAATTATATCCCCTCTCTCTTCCGAGGAGTATCGGTCCCAGACCGGTACCGTATCTGCTCGTAGCAAGCGCTCCCGCATTGCAGTGAGTAAGGATCCCGTCTCCGTCATTCAAAAGTGACAGCCCCTGCTCAGCAATCTTCATACACATAAGGATGTCTTCTTCATGGATGGCAACCGCTTCGGAATAAAGGCGCTCAACAATCCGGTCCGTCGAAATACCCGACTTTACAGCTGTATCAACAAGTGCAAGCTGCCGCTCGATGGCCCAAGAAAGATTAACAGCTGTAGGTCTTGAAGAATTCAGGTAATCTCCGTCTTTCTTCAGCTTTTCATAAAAGCTGTCAGAGTCCTGATCCTTGTATGTCCCGGCCAGTAAAGCCATACAGTACCCGGCAAAGATTCCTATACAGGGTGCTCCCCGCACAGCCAGAGATTTTATAGCATCATACATCTCATCAAGTGTTTTGATCTTGATATAATCTACCTCACCCGGAAGCTTTGTCTGGTCGATCGCTATGATACTTTTCCTGTCATCCGAAAGCCTTACCGGATCTGTTCCCCTGTACGTAAGTGACATCTAAAATACCTCAATGGCTCTGGTAACAAGCTTTTCAAACAAAGGTGCTGCCTTCTTTCCTGCCTCAATCACTTCCTCGCTCGTAAGCTCATGATCCGCTATTCCCGCAGCGAGATTACAGACACAGGATATACAGCATATCCTGAAGCCCATATGATTGCCTGCAATAGCCTCAACAACTGTGCTCATGCCGACTGCATCTGCACCAAGTTTCTTTAACATCTGTATCTCTTCAGGAGATTCATATGACGGTCCCGTAAGCTGAACGTATATACCCTCTTTCAGATCGATAGACAGCTCGGCAGCAGCATCTTTTATTTTGTTCCTCAGCTCTTCATCATATACATGTGACATATCAGGAAAGCGTACGCCAAGCTCATCAATATTCGGACCGATCAGTGGATTGGGCGCAAAGACTGAAATATGATCTTTCAGCAGCATGAAATCTCCGGGATTAAAATCTTCTCTGATCCCTCCGGAAGCATTGGTAAGAAAGAGAATATCTGCACCGAGAAGCTTCATCAGTCTGGTTGGAAGAACTACATCCGAAATATCATAGCCCTCATAATAATGTACCCTTCCTTTCATACATACAAGCTTCCTTCCGGCAACTGTTCCGAAAATAAAGCGTCCGTCATGTCCGGGCGCGGTGGACACAGGAAAACCTGGAATATCACTGTAGGATATCTCGCATTCCACTTCCATATTTTTTGCGTAATCTCCGAGTCCCGATCCTAAGATCAGCGCTATCTCAGGCTTAAAATCAGTCTTGCTCCTCACATAATCAAGGCACTTCATAAGCTTCTCGTATCTTGCGTCCATATTTGTATCCTCCTTAATGATATTGAGTTATATTAAGAATACCGGGGCTCAGAAAGTATCGATGTCATCATCTGCATAGAACCCATCAAAATCATCATTTTTATTGGAAGAAATATCCGGAATATTCTCTTCTTCAATATCCTCTTCCTCGGCAGCCAGACGTTCCTCTTCGGCTTTAGCAGCCATCTCTGCCTTTCTCTTCCTGCGTTTTTCCTTTCTTTCATCAGCATATGCAGCAGAGAATTCATCAAGTATCTTTTTTGCTTTTTTATACTGATTGCCGTTAACGTATATAACACAGAGTTCCTTGGCGCCTCCAAATTCCCGGCGCTTAAAAATAGGTATCTTTTCCCATCTTTCGAGATAGGATACCCTGTGTCTCACAAGCGCGGATACCACCTTATCTTTGGCCTTGAAATCCACTGTGGAAAAAAGTTCTATATCATTCGAATCCATAATTACCTCCATGCGTGTCTAAGCCTTGTAATTTTATCATATTCAGAGGATAATTAAAACAGTTTTGAAAGGACTTGGAGCGCTTATGATATACACAAAATTCACCATAGAAACCACTGTTGAGGCTGAGGATATCGTATCCTCCGTACTGGCTGACTGCGGTATAGAAGGACTTGAGATCGCTGATTCAAAACCCTGGACCAGGGAAGAGCTTGATGAGATCTTTGTTGATGAAGTTCCGACAGATCCGAATATCCCTGAAGGGATCGCACTTATTTCATTTTATCTTTCCGAAGATGATGATAAAGGAACCATTCTAAAAGATGTCAGACTTTCACTTGAAGACATGCGCGCCTTTATAGAGGTCCCATGCGGAACGCTTAATATCTCCTCCTCAGATCTTAAGGATGAGGATTATATTAACTCCTGGAAACAGTATTTTCATGCATTTTCCATAGATCTTTTTGCCGGAAGAAAGCTTGGTATCGTACCATCCTGGGAGGAGGCTCCGGAGATCTCCGGATCGAGCGACATACTCATACACATTGATCCGGGGACGGCTTTCGGTACAGGAGCCCATGAAACCACGAAGCTTTGCATCATTGATCTGTCAGAATATGTGACCGACGGATGCCGGGTGCTGGATATAGGGACTGGCTCCGGGATCCTATCAATGGCTGCTTTTATGATGGGAGCAGGCAGTATCGCCGCCACAGAGCTTGATAAAAATGCCATCCCCGCCGTCAAGGAAAATTTCGAAAAGAACGGCCTGTCGAACTATCCTTTCAGACTTGTCATGGGTGATCTTGTATCAGATCCTTCTGTAAGGGATGATATAGGAGGAAATTATGATATAGTTGTCGCAAATATACTGCCGACAGTGCTTATTCCATTGACACCGGTAATGAAAGATCTTGTTCGAAAGGAAGGCACAGTGATCTACTCCGGGATACTGACTGAAAAAGCGCCCGCAGTGAGGCAGGCGCTTACAGAAAACGGATTTGATATTGTTGATGAAAAAGTGCTGGGCGAGTGGTGCGCTATAACTGCAAAAGCCTGAAAAATCCTGCTACTCAGTCCTCTCATCCTTACCTACGAAGAAAAGCGCAACGGTACCGGGTCCTGTATGACTTCCTATGGTAGTACCAATATAGCTTATCTCTACTTTGCCCTTTAGCTTGGGAAAAGCCTCTTCTATCAGCGAAACCTCGGATAGTGCCAGATCCATACAGTCTGACTGTGAGATATAACACTTGCCGTCGTAATCTGTCCCGTTCTGGGCATGCTCCTTCATCATTTCCACGGCTCTTTTTATGACCTTCTTTGAGGTGCGTATCTTCTCTCTCGGTACAAGCTGTCCATCCTTGTTCACATTAAGAAGCGGACAGATATTAAGAAGATTGCCTACGAAGCCGGCTGTTTTCTTCACTCTTCCGCCACGGACAAGATATTTCAGATCAGTTGTGAAGAACCAATGATGTATATACAGTCTGTTCTTTTCGACATAATCTTTTAGTTCATCAATAGACCTGCCTTCATCTCTCATATCCGCCAGAATGTCCATAAGAAGACCATATCCCGCCGAGGCCGCAAGCGAATCTATTATATATATCTTTCTGTCCGGGTACTTATCCTGCAGATCATCACGGGCTATCATAGCAGAATTCACAACTCCGGATATCCCTGACGACAGGCTCAGATGTATTATATCCTTTCCTTCTTTAAGAAAAGGCTCAAAATAATTAACAAATTCATCCACATTTATCTGAGAAGTCTTTGTTATGGCACCCTCTGCCATCTTCTTATAAAACTCATGGAAGTCCATACTGTATCCAAGATCATCCAGGTAGTCCTTACCATCAATCTCGTAATGAAAGCAGATATATTTAATGTCTCTCTTTTCAAAATGCTCTTTTGTAATATCAGCTGTAGAGCAGCAGCTTAGTATATATTCTCCCATCTCTCCCCCTGACGGTTATTATTCGGTCACGCAGGATACTGTCGATCGCCTGAAAACTCTGACAGCCTGTGACCATGTATCACTTTGATAATTTTATCAGTTTTAAAAATTCGTTTCAATTACACAATATCCGTTTTTTGACCGATTATGGATTTTATGGACTTTATGTGCTATCATACCGCATATGTTACGGTTAGTTTGGGTAGTCGGCATATCTCTGCCGTTCATAGTGTATTATTTTTTCCGTCTCGTATATGTCGAGCAGCATCCCGAAAGATTTAACGAAGAGACCCGGTATGGCATCGCAAAAAATATGATCAGCCAGGTAATGCGAAATGCCTTCATACATACAAAAGGCTTCGGTCAGGAAAAGCTGCCTTCAGAGGGCGGATATCTGCTCTATCCCAACCATCAGGGGAAATATGATGTACTCGGCATCATACACGTCCATGACAAGCCCTGCACCATAGTTATCGATGAAAAACGCTCGCATCTTCCCCTTGCAAATGAAGTCACAACTCTGCTTAAAGGAGTCCGCCTTGACCGTACAGATATGAGGGCACAGGTAGAAGGCATAATGCGTATAGCGGATGAAGTAAAGCAGGGACGAAGATATATTCTCTTTGCTGAAGGAGGCTATACCTTCAACGAAAACCATCTGCAGGAGTTCCATGCCGGTGCTTTCAAATGCGCTCTGAAGGCGAAATGTCCGATCGTTCCGGTAGCTTTGGTCGATTCCTATGTTCCTTTCGGAAGGAATGGTCTCCAGCCGGTATTTACACAGGTTCATTTCCTGGACCCTATTCCATACGAAGCATACAAAAACTGCAAAACAAGCGAGATAGCGTCAATGGTAAAGCATGCCATTCAGAGCAAACTCGACGAACTGAAAAAATAGCTCTTATTTTGATTTATATTGATCCACCGCTTCTTTTATTTTCTTTTCCGGCTTGATCAACCCCTGAAGTGACTCTCCTTTATTAAGAGTATCTATTATAGCGGCTATGTACCTGTTCATTCCCACAGACACATAGTATTCCCTCTCCAGAAGCTCGGGTTTCTGATAGATAAGATTAGTAGTGAATATCCTGTCAAAGATTCCTTCTTTGTAGGCTTTGTCAAATCTATCAAAACCGTGGGTGAAAAGACCGAAGGTCGCAAAAACGAATATCCTCCTCGCTCCTTTTCTTTTTAACTGGCCTGCCACGTCTATCATGCTTCCGCCGGAGGAGATCATGTCATCGATCACAATAATGTCCCTGCCCTCCACGGACTCACCGCAGAAGTCATGCGCTATGATAGGATTTATTCCGTTAATGATATTGCCGTAATCCCTTCTCTTGTAGAACATTCCTATATTCACTCCGAATAAGGTCGCCATAAAGATTACTCTTTCAGTGGCGCCCTCATCAGGGGCTACAAACATCAGATGATCGCTGTCTATCTTAAGGTCCTCATATTCGGCAAGGAGGCTTTGGGTAAACTGAAGTGCAGGTGAGACATTTTCCATTCCATTCAGAGGATTAACATTCTGCATACGGGGATCATGCGCATCAAAGGTGATCACATTATGCACTCCCATGGAGTCAAGCTCTCTGAGCATCATGGCACAGTCAAGGGATTCTCTCATGGTCTTACGATGCTGTCTGCCTTCATAGAGGAAGGGCATGATCACTGATAATCTCGAAGCCCGTCCATTACATGCTGCAATGACGCGTTTCAGATCCTGATAATGGTCATCAGGCGACATCCGGTTTTCTTTACCATCCATTTTATAGGTCAGAGAATTATTACAGACATCAACAAGTATATAGATATCTCTGTCCCTTACGGATTCCCGAATGATCCCTTTACCTTCACCACTTCCGAATCTCGGACAGTCTGAGGGTATGATGTAATCTCCGCCGCCATACCATTCCGAGAGGATCGTATTAATTCGCTCTCCGGTCTTTCTTGCTGATTCAAGTGCTATTATTCCTGGCTTCATTTCCATTTTATACTCCTGTAAGATAAAGTCCGCTAAAATAGGATGACTGCAGTATGCGTGCTTCCGATAAGGATCGGCTCTATTCAAATAATAACACAATCGGTATCGTGTTGCTATAATACACAGATATCAGAATGGCTGAATTACCGACTTTTCGATTTTCTCTTGATTTTTCTCCCGTATCATATATCCTTTAGGATATGAAAATAAGAACTGTTATACGGACAACCGCATTTTTATTACTGTTTGCTTATATACTTGCTTTGGCCTGTTATCTCATAAAGATCATGCCCGATGCACCTTCCGATATTCAGATCAAGACTCTGCGTGCCCAGGGATACTTCAGCGACGGTCTCTACACTGAGTACCTGAATGAATATGTTAATTACCTGCTCATCTTTATTCCGGTAGGTCTTCTCTGCCCCTTTGCAAAGGGGAAGAAATGTCTCAGTCTGACCATTATATTTTCCATAATGCTTCTGGTAATACTGGAATGTGTTAAGATCGTATATTTCGGAGGAGTCATCTCGATCGATGATGAAATATGGATGATAGCCGGAAGCCTGACCGGGTATGGCTTTTATTATCCGATATGCACTGTTACCGGACTGAAAGGAGGCTTTGTCGAAGACGGAGACAACGGGATAAGCTGGATCGCATTTGCTCTGTTGTTCTCAGGAATGATATTCCTTCTTAAATACAGATCCGAGCAGTTTATACACGATAATATACAAGAGGCACAGGCTCCTCCGGCCATGGCTGATTCTGCGAGCAGTGTATCGGCAGATACAGGTACAATAACTGATAAGGAGATCTATAATAAACTGCTTAACGAACTGTCCGCCTTCAGCAACAGGATCATTTTCACAGACAGTTACATTACACCTCAGATACTATTCGATCAGTTTATCCTTGTTATGGAAGATCACCCTGAGCTCTTTTATCTGACCGGAGGCGCAAAAGCGGAAACGATAGTATCCAATCTAAGCAGGACAACTATTTTTCTTCCTGAGTACAAAGACGGTCCTGACAAGCTCCCGGAGATGGTTCAGGCACTTGATGCGGAGACAGCTTCATATCTTTTGGAATGTCCGGACGGCTCAGAATACGATAAAGCACTCTGGGTCCATGACAGGATCATCGAAAACACAATATACGATTCTGATATTCTGTATTACAGTCTGTCCGTAGATGATGATTCTCACTTTGATTATGCATATACTTCATACGGTGCATTAGTACTGCATAAGGCAGTTTGCGCCGGGTATGCCAGAGCCTATCAGCTTATAATGAATAAAATGGGTATAGAATGCGGATATGTAAAAGGGAACGCCATCAATTCACATGGCGAAACGGAATCACATGCCTGGAATTATATCCGGCTTGACGGACAGTATTATTTTACGGATGTCACATGGGATGATCCGGTAAATGATGATTATGAAGACTCCGGTAGGCTCAGTCATGATTTCTTCTGTCTCTCCGGCGCTGATATGGGAAAAGACCATTTCCCGGATCCGGATCAGTTTCTTCCCGAATGTCCGGAAACACGAAGTCCATATTGACAGTCTCAGTCTAATCCTCTATATCTTCAAGTATCTTCTCAGCGATACGTTTTCTTGATACCCCGTTATCCATAGCCGCCTTGCCTATATATCTGTGCGCCTCGTCCTCGGACATATGCTTTTTCTCCACCAGAAGGATCTTGGCTCTGCTGACAAGACGAAGCTCTTCCATCTTTTCTTCAATGGACAGGACCTTCTTTTCAAGTTTCAGGGATTTTTTCTGAATAGCAGCAAGAAAACGCACAGCCTTATCCACCCGTCCTTTCGGGAAGGGCTTGGGCAGGACCAGTACACCGAGATCAGTGACTCTTTCCAGTACATCCTCATAGATCTCCTTTGGGGCCACCAGCAGGATCGACGCCCTGCTCTTCTCTGCTGTATCCAAAGCGAGATCTATCCCTGTCTCATCGGGCAAAGGTGAATTCACTACGATAATGTCATATTCCTTTTCCATTACCGATCTTCTGGCAAGTGAACCGCTTTTTACAAAATTAATAGTAGTAAAGCCCTTCAGGGAACGCTTAACTATAGCATCAAACTGCTCTGATGCGGATACGATCAATATGGAGTGACAGTTGATATCGTGTATGGACATTAATCACCCTCTGACATATTCTTCAATGATACCTTCGGGGACAATGCTCTTTATGAATTCACTGTCTTTTGCGATCTTACCGGCTTCCCTTCTGGATCCCGGAAGCAGCGCCGCCTCCGCCTCCATTTCCTCAGGAAGCGGAAGTTTCCTTTCGATCCCGGATAGTCCTGCGTAGATCAAAAGAGTGTAAACAAGATACGGATTGCTGTAGGCATCCGGAGACCTGAGCTCTATCCTGGTCTTTCCTTTATAGGTCTCTATGCACATGAGCTCGGATTCACCGCCGCTGGACCAGTTTGCCTTATCGGGCGCCGTGTTATTACCAAGCCTTGAATAGGAGGCATCCTTGGGGTTCAGAAAGATCGTGATCTCACGGATCTTTTCCATGATCCCTGCAGCAGCGTACTTCACTACGTCCTCACCGTTTCTGTCCTTGGCATAAATATTGATATGATACCCGTTGCCGGGCTTATCAGGTATCGGAAGGGGTGAGAAATCAGCTACAAGACCATTTCTGTCTGCTACCGTACTGACAGCCATCTTGAAGGTAGTCATCTGATCTGCAGCTTTAAGAGGTCTGCCGTAATGAAAATCTATCTCATTCTGTCCGGGTCCCCTTTCATGGTGGGATCTTTCAGGTGTGAGACCCATGCGCTCTATGGTAAGAGATATCTCGCGTCTGATATTCTCACATTTATCAGCCGGCGCTATATCCATATACCCTGCTTCATCATAGGGTATCCTCGTTGCCTCGCCCTCGTCATCCTTTCGGAAAAGATAGAATTCTGTTTCTGTCCCGAACCTGAATTCTATACCCTTCTCATCTGCTGTCTTTACAGCTTTTTTAAGCATGGACCTGGTGTCACATTCGTATACTTCACCATCCGGTGTGTAGATATCACAATACATACGGAGCACCCTGCCGCTGTCCGGCCGCCATGGAAGAATTGACATAGTATCAGGATCCGGTCTCAGATAGAGTGACGCATACGGACATTTCTCAAAACCGGCTATGACTCTTGCATTTATGGGAGCGCCGTCCTCAAAGGCTTTCTTCACCTCTCCCGGCATGACGGAAATATTCTTCTGCACACCGTATACATCCCTGAAGGCAAGACGGATGAACTTCACATCCTCCTCCTCGATATAATTCATTACATCATCATATGTATATTCCATGATCTCCTCCTCAAGAAACACGGGTTCTCAGGTATATTCTGACCTTCCCGCAGAGTCGTCCTTCTGTTTATGATAATCTTACGACAGATTGATCGATCTTGTCGATAAGTAAAATATTAACTAAGCAAAGTGTTATTGCGAGCCGGCTTTATTACATCAGCAGCCAGACGTATCATCTGCCTTAAATTATCCATGTCGGTAAACACATCTCCCGTTTCAAGAGAATGATTGCCTCCCTCTATCCTGTGCGATACAAGCTTTTTTTCCAATGCGATCTTTTCGATCTCCTTATGATCGGCAAGGGGATCTGCATCGCCATAAAAAAGAGTCCCCCCTTCTTCTTCTATGAAATTACCGATAAATACCAGCGGAGAGAAGCATATATGCCTTGCCTTTATTCCTTTTTTGTCTGCATATGCGGTCGCTGCCACAGTACCTATGCTCTTAGAAATAAATACTACTTCATCTCCTGTCATATTCCCGAGAGGGGACAGGGCTTCTTCTGTTATATCAAGACACTTATCCAGAGTCTGGAGCAGAAATTTCTTATCCTTCAGCTTCTCCTTACTCCAGTCGATCCCCCTGAATTCAATATGTATCAGATCGTAACCGCAGCTCAATGCATACTTTGCTGAATAATATAGGAGAGGTCTGTCCTTCGTATATCCGATGCCAGGAAACACCACAGCTATCTTTCGCATATTATCCTCCTTGCTTTATCAGTGTCTATTTCCTATAACGATTTATTGTATTTTGCCGGATAAATGCTGTCAAGAAAATGGATGGTAAAAGAAAACCGCTTATTCCTGTCCCTTCAGGGCATCGACCATATCCACGGTCTTTACCTTTCTGGACAGAAGCCTGTTTACAGCGAATGACAGAGCACAGGTCCCTGCCGTGGTATAGATGAAAGAATTGATCCTGTATGTAGCAATATAATCCATTGACTCAGGCATGGTCCCGAAAAGCATGGCTACAAGCCACATACCGCACGGTGTGCCGAGTACTATACCGATAAGGGTCAGCCACATATTCTGATCCTGAAGTATCTTTCTTATCTTTGCAGTGGTAAAGCCAAGCACCTTGAGCGTTGCCATCTCGCGGTGCTTTTCCACAAGAGACAGGACTCCGAGATTGTAAAGCACTACGACGCCCAGCACGGTGGCTGCGATGACAAGGATATAGACCATCGTGTACATCATGTCCTTCATTGCATCGAAGGCCTCCATCATATCGTCCACGTTCTGCACGCCTGCGATATTATCATCATCCTCCTCCGCTCCCATGGCATTCATGTTCGTATATATGGTATCGGGGATAAAATCATACTCCATATCCCTGTAAAGCTTACTTGTCATGGTGATCCCCTGTACGGTAGGATTCCTGTAGATACCGGCCACATGACTTACCTGCCATTTGTCATCACCTGTCACATGCCACCTGAAAATATCTCCTTCCCTGAGCCCTAAAGTCTCCGCCATCTTGTAGGACATCGATATCCCGCGCCGGTTCAGGTGTATCTGTTTCAGATCCTTATCCTCAAAATGAATGAAATTTCCGGTGTCATATACGGTGAGACTCCCTGATTTTCTGATCCCGTTTGCCACAAATTCGACTCCGGCATTCTGAACCATCTGCCCCCTGTATTTCTTTGCATATTCCTCTGTCACTTCATATGGAACATCTCTCTCCATTACAATCTGGTATGAGGATGTATTCAGTTCCCCGTACATCCATGTCGTCAGGAAATCCATAGTATCAAGGCAGGCAAAGGCACCGAAGAGGAGCATGGAGCATCCCAGTACGCCGAATACACCCATGGCGGATCTTACCTTATTTCTTAAGATGTCCCGGATATTCCACTGAGTCGCGAAGTCAAGTTTCATCCATAGTCTGCTCTTTTCTATCGCAGAGTGCTTCAGATTCTTAGGAGAAGCAGGACGCAATGTCTCCGAAGGCGCAGGAGCAAGCTCCTTCCTGCAGGACAGGAAGCTGACCAGAGCAGATACCACAGCCGACACGACTATTGCTCCGTAAGCTCTCAGAGAAAACGCTGTCCTCATCCCCGGTACAAGATAAGCGCTGCTCTGCATGCCTATGATAAGCTCTGCTATCGTATTGTATCCAGTGAAAGCGCCGATCACTCCTCCCGCAAAGCTCAGGAAAAAGCTGTAGGACATGTAATGTCTTGTGATAGTGCGCTTAGTGAAACCAAGAGCCTTCAATGTGCCTATCTGCACCCTCTGTCTCGAGGTCATACGGGTCATGGTGGTGATGATGCCGAGTATGGCTATCAAAAGAAAAACTATGGGGAAAATATAGGTCATTGACTGATGCTGCTCGATCTCGGAATGAAAGGTCTGGTAGCTGAGCTGTGCATCCTTGTCCGTGGATACCAGCCTGTCGGAATCAAGCACGGATGATATGGCATCCCCCGTCCTGCGGCAGATATCCTTTTCTTTGTCATCCAGTCCACCCGTATTGTCCACTCCCTCAAGATCCGCTATGACCTGATTATAGTAAAGCTCATCCTGCAAGGGATACTCGGATACATCCATGAAGGCTTCTCCGTATTGCCCGTAATCCGGCATCATAGCTGCCACATCGGGCAGGAAATATACGTATTCCGGATGATAGAAGGTGCCCTTTATCTCCTCTTCAAACTCAGCCCCTTCAAGCTTCATCTTCAGCACATCGCCGACGGAAAGTCCCTGTACCTCGGCAAGACTGAAATCTATCCATACACCGGGCTCGCCGGGAGAATAAGGCTCGCCATTAACAATGAGCATCCTCGATATATCATTTGATTCGATGAAATTCATCTGGAGGTCAAGCTCCTCATCAAGCTCGGCTTTTCCGTCTCTCTGGAGTCTTTTTTCAGCAGTTATAACCCCCGGAACGGAAAGGATACCCCGCAGATCATCATCCCTGAATTCCTTCCCCTGAACCCACAGGTCAGGAAGAGAAGTGCTCTCATAATACTCAGATTCATATTTGGCCATTCCTCCGGCCTCGGAATCAAGACCGGCAAAGACAAATATACCAAGAAATGACATCAGAAAAATGGAAAGGAACTGAACCTTGCTCTTTAGCAGATCCCTTGCCATCTTGCGAAGAAGTATCACCAGCTGACCTCCCCTGCATCCTTTGGAGCATCATTGATCTCAGTCATGATCACGGTTCCGTTTTTCACACGGATCACACGGTCTGCTATATCAGCAAAGGAGCTGTTGTGTGTTACCATCACCACTGTATGTTTATTATCCCTGCTCTCCTTCTGCAGGAGTTTCAGCACTTCCTGTCCGGTGCCGGTATCAAGCGCTCCGGTCGGCTCATCACAGAGCAGCAGTCTGGGATTCTTGGCGAGAGCTCTTGCAATGGAGATCCTCTGCTGCTCTCCGCCCGACATCTGTGACGGAAACTGATGCATGTGATCGGCAAGTCCGACGGAAGCGATGGCTCCTGCGGGATCCAGGACCTCTGCTCCCGCAGATTCCTTTTCCCATATGCTCCCGCGCTTCACATTGCGCCTCACATCCCTCATCAGAGCCACGTTCTCATATGCGGTAAGAGTAGGTATCAGATTATAGAATTGAAAGACAACTCCGACATTCCACGCCCTGTAGGCAGTGAGCTCATCATCCTTGAAATTTGATATATCATGTCCGTTGAAATATATCTCTCCAGCGGTAGGAGAATCCATTCCGCCAAGAAGATTGAGCAGGGTACTCTTTCCCGCGCCGGAGGGACCGAGGATCACCACCATCTCACCCTCTTCGATCTCAAGGTCCACGTCTTTAAGGGCATAGAATTCATGCTCTCCTGCCATATATTTCCGCTCTACATCCTTAAACTCAATGAACGGCATAGGTTGCTTTCTCCCCGATCTGACTGTCGGTCACGGAATCAGTGATCACTATATCCCCTTCAGAAAGGCCTTCGGTTATCTCCACATCATCGGCGGTCTTTATTCCGGCAGTCACATATTTCTTTGCGATCACTCCGTCCTCGATCACATAGCAGTAATCACCGTCATCATCAGAATAAAAGCCTGCATAAGGTATCACAAGGACTCCCATTTTTTCATCTGTGAATATGGTGACATCTGCCTCAAGTCCGAGGATAGCTCTTTCATCTGGATCATCTATATGCACATCCACTGCAACCTTGTTCTTGTCCGAGTCCTCTTTGGTCGCCACATGATTGATGCGGGTGACAGTACCGGCAAATACCGCATCGGCTATTTCAACCTCTGCTCTTTGTCCCTCCTTTATCTGTCCAATATCATATTTCGATATCATGACTGTGACCTTCAGGTCACTGTCTGATACTATCTTAAATAAAGGAGTACCCTCCGCTACGACATTACCGCTCTTAACTCCGCACTCCGTCACTATTCCGGAGAAGTCTGCCTTCACTCCGTCAAGGGCCTTTTCCAGCTCACCTGCCGCCTCTTCCTCCTTGCTCCTTGCCAGATCCGTCTGCTTCTCGAGAGCGTTCTTCTGGCTTTTATTAAGTATGGCTGACTCATAGTTATTCTTCTCGGTCACGGCCTGTTTCCAGTTTCTTGTGATATCCTCCATCCAGTTATTTGTATCATTATAGGTTTCATATTCTCCCGGAGTACGCTCAGTCGCGGGAAGAGAAGCCCTCTCTGCCTCAAGAGAAGCGATGTCCTCATTCAGCTCTGCAATATCCTCATTAAGCTCCTCTATCTCATCAAAGTCATCAGATTTCGCAATGTCCTTCTTCTTTTCTGCTATCTTTTCATTTTTAGAAGCTATGGAGCTGTTGATACTGTCCCGTCTTCTGTTTATATCCCAGTCCTCTTTATACTGCCCTTCTTCCTGGGAATTCTTATATTCCCTCTCCAGAGCATAAAGCGCAGCGTAGGCCGCATCATCCGATGCGGCCTTACTGTATTTGGCAGAGTACTCATTACTCCTGTCTATCTGTCCTT
>JAEEGL010382840.1_pt1 | contig 18915 bp, 17 predicted proteins | sample 9134231 | NCBI WGS metagenome assembly JAEEGL01 (sample SAMN16246548, study PRJNA631951) | gut metagenome | biome: gut microbiome; feature: rumen; material: fiber-attached | host: Bos | place: Iran: Karaj | collected 2018-10 | reverse complement strand
TGTAGGAGGTGTCCGCTCCGCGCTCCGGGTCGTTCCCGCAGGAAAGCCCAACGGATGCAGGCATCATTGTTTTTCCTTTCTTCGCTCCCCTCCGGGCGGGAGCCGTCTTTCCATAACGCATCGCCTCCGGGTATTCCGGGGGCGGGGCAGTACCTGTCCCTTCCCGTCCTTTCCGTAGCACGATGCAAAGGTAAAGACGACAGCAGACACCATCAAAACTTACGACGAGAATGTATTTCTTAAAATCTGTCAACATCAGCAAAGCCAAAAGCGGAGGACTATCCCTCAAGCTCAAACCCCTTCCGGGACAATTCTTCTCGGATTCCGGAAAAGCGATCATCGACTCGATGAACGTCAGTGGGAACCTTATAAAAACCCAGAAAACGACGAAGTTCGCCGGTAATGGTGGCCCTGAATGGAAAAAGTATCCGGAAGGCACCATTTTCGTCGCTTCCAACTTGGTTGATGACACAAACGGAGACAACAGCACCCCGTACTACATAGCTCCGGAGAACCTGTTATTCGTAGTCTCACCGGATCCTACGTTCCAGCCACTCATACCGGAACACATGGCTTCCGAACAGATTCTCCGTGAATGGCAGGTATACAGGAGCAAGAACTTCGCATCCCTCGGAGTGGCATACGGCGACGCACCTTCGTCGTCGACAACCCAGACCTGCCTCTTTGATGAGCTAAGGACCAACAAAGTGTACGCTCCTCCCACAATCGACCAGCACGGTTTCTCAATCTCAGAAAGAGACTGGTACCTCCTGGTCCGCAACATTATCAAGAAGGTGAACTTCCTCATCTTCGGATATACCGGAACGGGAAAGACGGACCTCGTGAGGGTCGCCTGCGAGAGGCTCGGAAAGCCCCTGCGCATTTATGATATGGGCCAGATAGGCAAGGACACCGAAAGCTGCCTCTGCGGCGTGCACCGCATCGGCCCTGACGGACGCACGTACTTCGACAAGGCGAAATTCACGGAGGACATTCAGAAACCAGGGGTCATACTGCTCGACGAGATCTCCCGCGCAGCCGACCTGAACATCCTCTTCCCGGTTCTCGACAGCAGACGCTACCTCGAACTCGACAAGGCTGAGAGTGCCTCGGACAGAATCATTCACGTCCACAAGGACTGTATGTTCATCGCCACTGCGAACGTCGGTTGCGAATACACCGGTACGACAAGCCTCGACGAGGCCCTGCTGAACCGCTTCTCTCTCCGGTACAAGGTCGATTATCTCCCGGCTAACGACGAAATAAAGTTGCTCGTCAAGAGATCCGGCATCTCCGATGACGAAGCCGGCATGCTCGTAAACACCGCAAACAAAATCCGCCACGCCTGGCTGGAAGGTTCAATCAGCCACAGCGTCTCCACCCGCGAAACTCTCGCCGCCGCTGACCTGATATACGACGGATGGGGCCCCACCGACTCCATGGAAGCCGTATATCTTCCCATCTTCGACGGAACAAAGGCCGAAGGCGAAATGAATGCCGTCGCCCAAATGATTCTTTCGAACTAACAAACATCTACGATCATGACACCCCGGGAAATCAAGAAACTCTCCGCCAACGAACGCGTCGCCATCCTGTCAAAGGACTTCATAGACCGCGACCAGGACACCTTCGTCAGGGTGAAGTCCAAGCTGAATATCAGCTGGTCTCCCAACACCTGCCAGAACTCGCCGTTATCACGTTTCTTGTGCGGGGAAAAATTGCAGGACGCAGATCTTCTGAAGAACGCATACGAGTCTGCCTCTAACCTGCTCATGGCGATGAACATCCCCAAAAGGGTGAAAATCATCATAAACGAACGGGGCGACATGTCCGCCACGGACCACAAGAGACTGTGGGTCGCCACGGACTATTTCGACGACAAGAGGTACACGCCTGAGCAGAAGATGGACATCTTCCGAGGTCTGACCATCCACGAAGGCGGACACCTCCTCTGGACCGTCAGAAAAGACAGCCCGAACACCACCAACAGACTTCTGCACGACATCTGGAACGTCATCGAGGACGAGATGCAGGAAAGGCGCACCGGTGCGACGCTCGGCGCCCTCGCGTACTTCCTCGCGCCCGTAAAAAAGCACTACTACGGCAACTACGAGAAAGAGGCCACGAAAACCATCAACAGTATGGTTGACCCGGCCCTGCGCGAAACGGCCGACATATTCAACACGCTCCTCGCGATGATACGCTATCCGGCCTCCCTTGATGCCGAACTGCTGAAGAAACACTCCGCGTTCCTGCTGGACGTGAGGGACAACGTCCTCACCCCTTTCCCCGTCAGCACTGCCGAAAGCACTGCTGCCGCGAAGAAAATCTACGAGATGCTCCGTCAATACATCAAGGAGCAAGTAGGGAAGGACCTCGCGGAACAGCAACAAGGGAAATCATCCCAGGGAAAGAAAGGCCAGAAGGGCGGGGACGGCGAAACCATCTCCGTAACCGTCAGCGTCAAGGCCTCCGGTGACGAAGAGGATGAACAGGACGGCAACAGCTCCGCTCCCTCCGCCGGCAAAGGCTCGGACGGTACGGAACAGTCGCAGTACGGAGACGGCGAAACCGGTCAGGACAAATCATCCGGCGCCGGCAACGATGATGAGGGCGGCGAGAAGGACACCGATAACGGCTCCTCTTCCAAAGGAGATTCCGAAAACGGTGACTCCGACGATGAGAACAAAGAAGAAGGCCAGGACGGCCAAGGCAACGAGGGATCAGACGACTCCGACGCCGGCAACCAGAAAGGTCAAGAAGGCGCGGAGGGAGCCCAAGGGGACGAAGACGATGATGAGGATGGAGATGAGGACGAAGGAGAGTCCCCGACCCTTACGGACGAAGAGGCACAGAAACTTCTCGACGAGGTTCAAGATGCTCTCGAAGACGCCCTGAAAAGCCTTTCCGCCCAAGATGACTCCGAAGAGGATCCGAAAGAAAAGGCCAGACAGCAGGCCAAACAACAGTCTAAAATTGCTTCCGATCAAATTCTCTCGGCCCTGATACACGGAGACCTTTCGGTTGGAACCACTTCGCTCATCAACCAGAAGGTCGATAACGACCCCCTCTCCATCAAGGCATACCGTTCCTCCAAAAAGGCCATGCAACCCTATATCACCCCGATCAGGAACGAGCTCCGCAATCTCGGCAGGGACATCGTCTTGAAGACCCGGGGCTGGCGCTCCGGCCTTCTCGACACCGACCACAAGCTCGTCGATGCGCACGTGGGCGTACAGAACGTCTATACGAGGACTTCGATAAGCAAGGCCGACCGGATGGCCGTTTGCCTGCTCGTGGACGAAAGCGGAAGCATGGATAGCCGTGAAAAAGACGGACGTTATTCCTATGTCTGGGCGCGCGATACGGCCGTGCTCATCAGTGAGGCTCTCACCGGGTTGGATAACGTCGACGTCTTCATATACGGATTCGGTTACTTCTTCCGTATCTACCAGGAAGGAGGTAACAGACCCTCGACGAAGCTCGGCGCCATTTATGCTAACGGAAGCACTCCTACCGCCGAAGGCATGACGGAGGCCTTTGCCAGGATAAGGAAACGCACCGCAGAAAAAATCCTAATGTTCGTCGTCACCGACGGCGGGGCGAACGACAGCGGAAAAGTAGTAAACGTCTGTAACAGCCTTTCAAAGAAGGGCGTCACCCCGGTCGGAATCGGCGTCGGTACTGACTGCGTCAAGGATACTTTCAAAAACAACCTGGTCCTGAGTGACTTCCGCCAGCTTCCGAAAGCCCTCGGGAAAGTAATCCGTGACGCCGTGAAAGATGCCAGTGGCGGTCCCAGACAGACACTATAACCCAAGACAGAATACGATTATGGCAAATGAAAATATCTCGACCGAGCCGGACTGGACAAATCCGGACGACGTAAAAGAGATCCTTACAAGCAGGATGTCCCGGAACGGGGCATCCGATGCCGAGATACAACGGAAAGCAATCCTCGTGCTCGATGTCGGGAAAACCATGACCGAGACACTCGCGCATTTCTTCTTCGAGAAATCCGACGGTTCGATCCGCGAAGCGTTCGGTACGAGGAAGAAAACCCTTATCGAGAAGTTGATCAAGGGAAACCCTGTGCCGAAAAAGAAGAACCCATGGCAACAGACGAGGGGAGGGGACGACAACCTCCGGTACTACGACCTGACAAGGCACGACTGGCGCTGTTGCTGTCCGGAGAGAATAATATCCATCGACAAGGCTTTTAACGAACTCTGATACCAGAAGATGAACAACATCAACAAACAGGCAGCGGTAGCTCTCGCTACCGGCCAGACATACAACCGCTTCGGCCGTACGGTGACCATCAGCGGAAACACGGCCACCCTCGCCATGCTCGGGCGGCCTATCGTCGTCACGGACATGGCCACAGGGACCATCGCCGTCTGCGAAGGCATCCAGGGCAAGCGCCAATGGATGAGGATCGCCAACACGGCGCTCGCCGTCTACCGCGCAGGACGCGTCGAAGGTCGGAAAGGAAAGCTCTACATCAAGAACGACATGGACAAATAGCACCATGGACAAGAACACTGAAAACTACCTGAAAGCATCAAGGCACCACCGCATCATCTCCACCCTCTTCACGGTGTTCCTGGTGCTCTTTGCACTGGCACTCGCCATTATAAAGGTCGTCGTGCACGACAAGGAGACACTGATGACCTGCCTACGGATAGCGCTCCTTGTCAACGGTATCCTATTCGGTATCCTAGGAGTGTATGGACTCCGGACAAGCAACAGGGACCTCATGGAAAACCAATCAATCAGAAAAGAACATGAAAGGAAAAAGAATCCGGAAGATCTTCAATGACTTCTTCAAGCAACCCAACCCGATATTCTGCTATCCGGTGATGTACTTCCGGCGTGGCCGGTTCCTCTGCGAGGTAGCATCGACCGTTAAGTTCGGGGACCTCAAGTGGAACAAGTTCCCCTATACCCGCAATCCCTTGTGGATACTGGAAGGGCTATTCGTCGACAGCGGCTTCTGGATCACCGTGCTGGAGCAGAAAGACGGCGGTTACGAACATCGCACGGACCTGTCGGAACACATATGTACCTTCCAGGATCTCGCACGATACGTGCCCGACAAACTCGACAGGGCATGAAGAAAGAATACAAGAAAATGATACAGCAAGAAAGGGGCAGGGCAATCCTTGCCCCTTTCAATGTCAAGTCTGATTATTCCCGCAACTGGCCCGGCCAACGCGAAGGATACGGGCCCACAAGGGAAAACCCGCAACAACCCCTCCTTTCTTCGTCCCCGTTCCCTCCAGGGATCCAGCCCGCGCGAATTTAGGCGCTCGCCCCGGTGTCAAGGGCCGGCGCGCCCGTCCCGGTCCCGCAGCTCGTCCGGGCTCGTCTGCGTCGCGTCCGTGCCGCAATCCGTCGCACCGCACGCCCTTGACATCCCCGTCGGTCTTCGCACCTCCTGTGGGCACGGTCAGGCCCCCGAAAGAACGGGTGGCCAGGAGAAGAAACGATTCGTCAAATCGTATCAAGTAAGGAAGTTCAATCCCAAAATACCTTGAGTATGAATAATTTAGAAATCTACGACAAAGTGCGCTCCGTTCCCGCGGAAGCGCAGAAAACCATCAAAGGCGGAAGGCTTTCCGGCTTCACCGAAATCAACCCGATGTGGCGCATCAAGGCGCTGACGGAGCAGTTCGGCCCCGTCGGCATAGGCTGGTATACCGAGATCGTCGAGAAATGGACCGAGACGCAGAACGGCGAGACTGCCGCCTTCGTCCGCATCCACCTCTATATCAAGGACGTCGAGAACAAGTGCTGGAGCAAGCCCATCGAGGGACTCGGCGGAAGCAAGCTCGTGGCAAAGGAGTCCAGCAGCATGTTCTTCTCCGACGAGGCCTACAAGATGGCCTACACGGACGCCATAAGCGTCGCCTGCAAGGCTCTCGGCGTGGGCGCTGACGTCTACTACAACAAGGACGTCATGTCCTACGGCACGAAGTACGACTCCTACCCTTACGCTTCCGCCTCCTCAAGCACGGGAACCCGCACCCCCGCTGCTTCCAAGAACACCGGCACCCCTGCACCCGGCACAGCACCCGCGGCGCAGGCTCCGCAGGCAGCCCCGGCCGCACCCGGAGCGCCGGCAGCCGCACCGACACAGATGATGGCCCCGAACTCCGAAGCCTGGAACAGCCTGCTCGCCGCCATCAAGCAGCGCAAGATGACCCGTCCCCAGATCGTGGCCGCCATCAAGAATCACAACTACTCCATCACGTCGGAGAACCTTACCAGGCTCTGCTTCGAGGGTGACGTCGCATCCTAACATCAAACGCCTATGTCATACTCGATCATAAGACCCGCCACCCATGACGAGTGGCTTGAAGAGAGGAAGAAGGGAATCGGTGCGAGCGAAGTGGGGACCATCTTCGGATGCTCCCCCTTCAAGACGCCCCTGAAACTCTTCCTCGAGAAGACAGGCAAGCTGCCTCCCGTCCAGGAGACCCCCGCCATGCGCGAGGGGCACTGGTTCGAATTCGCATCGGCCGCGGCCTTCGCGGACATGAACGACGTGATCATCGACCCTTCCACGGAAGGGGACTGGCTCGCCGTGGACGACGACCTGCCCCACCTGAGGGTAAGCCCGGACCGCTGCTTCTGGCCAAAGGACACCCCCGTGGAAGACAGGACTCCCGAGAACTGGATGGTGCTCGAGCTGAAGAGCACGGCACGTCCCGTCGATCCGGAGAATCCCCCGATACACTGGATACTCCAGCTCCAGTACCAGATGGGCGTCCTCGGCGCAAAACGCGGGGCCCTCTGCTGGATAGACAAGACCGCACGCGGGCAGGAGCCTGCCTTCGGCTATCACTTCTACGACCTGAAGGAGAACACCTACGCAACCATCCGGAAGAAACTCGACGAGTTCTGGCGCGAGAACATATGCAAGGGTATAGAACCCGATCCCATCACGGGAGAAGACGTGACGATCATCTACAAGGAAAGCAAGTCCGCCAAGGTCGCCGCAAGCGAGGAGCTCGAAAAAGACATCGAGAAGCTGCTTGAGCTGAAGGCCAGGACCAAGGACATCAAAGACGAGACCGACATGATCGCCGACCGCATCAAGGTCGCGCTCGGCGAAGCCGACACCCTGACATCCGCCGACGGGAAGAAGATCCTCGCGACCTGGAAGACCAGGAACTCCATCGTGTTCGATTCCGACGCCTTCCGCTCGAAGCATCCGAAGCTCTGGGAAGCACTGACCTTCAAACAGCTGGACGTGAAACTGCTTATGGAGGAACACCAGGACATCTACAAGGAGTTCACGCGCAAGGTGCCGACCTCCGAACGCACCTTGAGGATAGCGTAGCGCCTTCCAAGAATTCAAATTTATTTGAATAAACTACAAATTATCATTACATTTGTAGCAATGGACTATATAATATACTAAATACACGACAACATAATCCACAGTACTATGGACAAGAATTTCAAACTCGTCGGCAGCATCGACCTCGCTGCCCTGAACAACGTCGAATTCCTGCGCTTGCAGGACGGCCGCAAGGTGCTCGCCATCCCCGTGGATGCGAATCCCTGCATCTTCGTGACGACACCGAAGGACAACCAGAAGAGAAAGGCCCTCCTTGACGTCAACCTCATCCCCACGCCGAATTCCAAGTTCAAGAATACCCACATGGCCAAGGCCTCCGTGGGCAAGACGAACATGGAAGCGTTCGGCCTGGACCGCAACAACAGGCAGCAGATGGACCAGTACGAGCCCATCATTGGCAATTTCAAGGCCCTGGATCCCATCGCCCGCAACGCGCAGGGCGGTCCCGATCCGATGGACGCAGGCGGCGACATGCCGGCCGAGATCGCCGGCGTCCAGGCGCCTTCCGCATATCCGGAGACGTGGTAGCGGAGGCACGGGGACATGCAGCTCCACACGGGGGGAGGGGACTACGGTCCCTTCCCCCTTTTTTCGTGTCCGGAGGACAGTGCGGGGACGCCATGGCGGCGCCCCCGTATTTTTTCCGTACGACCGGAACCCCACAGCGCGCCTCCCTCCCGAAAGCGGTCCCTGCCGGCGCGCACCCAAGGGCACGAGTCCTCTCGATGCTACGTCCCATAAGACGGCCTCGAGACTCGTTCGTGCAGAGGCTGTTGACACTGCTAATAATAGCTGCTGCGCAGCTATTATTAGCAGGGCAACACGAACCCCATGCGGCGTACGACAACAGGCGCCAAGGGCGCCTCCGAAGACTGGGCAGGGGAGAACGCCGGGCGTTCCCATCATCCGCCCGCAAGGCCCGTAAGAATCCGTCAGGAACAGCGTACCTGACCAGCGCTCAGGTACGAGTCCTCCCAGGTGCGCCTCACCCTTCCGCCATAACGTCGTGCGAAGCGCGGATTTCCCTTTCCCTGGTTGGCGCCAGGGGAAGGTGAACGACATCCATGGAATCCACCTCGCGGCATTACGCCGAAAGAACCCCGACCAACCACCCCTTTCCGGATACTTCTCGCTCCGTATGCCTCGCTCGAAGCCTGCAAACAAGGCAGGAAGAAACGAACGACAAAACCAACGACCTCATGGCGCTCCTGCGTCGCGCCTCCCCGTACGCCGTCGGCTCTGTGGACGCAGAGTGCGCATAAGATGCTCCGAGCGCGTCCCCATCCCCTCCGCCATTCCCATCTCCAACGGTATCCGAATACCGTGGCGAGAACGAACCACCGGGCGCGTTCAAGAGCTATGCCTCCGCGCCTCCTTCCCCCTCCTTCCCCTTTCTTCGCACAATCCTCCGGTACAGACATACCACAAGAACACAGGCTGCGCCACGAGACGGCCCCCGCTGTCATGCTCTCGCCGTAAGCGGCGAGTGCTGACAGCCTCCCCGTTCCCCTGCCGACCGACATCAGGTCTAAACCCGTCATAACGGGGACAGGTGCCGGGTCAGGGGGAGTTCCCTCCTGGCATATAATCCCTCCCACAACGCTCCGCGTGTGGCAGCGCCTATCTACCACGGGGAAACGAACGAGAACTTCCGGAGAGGATATCCGAAAAGACACGTCCTCCGGAAGGACACCTGTGCCCCGTCTCACCTGAATTCGTCGAGGCTTTACAGGGAGCCGACTTTTCTGAGATCGTTCTCTCTTGACTCAGTGGTTATTTTGACAAATAACCTCCGCCTCAGCGTTCCCCCGATTTCAGAAAAACGGTAAAGCCACAGTACCATCACCCCGCACCGGCGGGACCAGCTCCACGCAGAACGGATTGCAACAAAAAACCATCCGTGAAGCGCACCCCAGATTTGATTCTCAACTCTGGGGCGCGCTTCTGATACGGGAGCTGCCGCCATTCCCCTGTCCTTTGCCAGGGCGATACATCCTAACCCAGACCTTGCAGGGCAGCCGGGCAATCCGCCTTTCCCATCTCACGAACCGTTCCCTTCTCGCGGGCCTCCTCCATTCCCCATCCGGACAGAGGTACACATGACATACAATGTGTACCGGGTGTACAAAGTACACGGGGATTACCTGTCGGTACTCCAATCCTGATACGAGCGAACGACCATGTCAATCTCACCGGGACTTCGACACCAATCCCATAGAGAGTTTGAAATTGCCCCTGTCGTGTCCTTCACGTCTCGCCTTAACTCGGCGCTCGGCCGTAACAGGCGCTAAGACAAAACACATCCTCCCATACTTTCCACCTGCATCACGTAAACGGGAATACTACCGACATCACCCTGGCGACAACCCATAACCACCCAATCGGTTCAGCCAGCCCCGCACGTCCGTCGCCCGCCACAACGGTCTCCCGACCATCCGTTGCTGCCTTCAGGAACACACGTCCACAGCCATCCTGCCGGCCCCCATACGACTCAGCCCCTTATCATCGCGTCCTTCATAAAGGCCGCTTCGACCCACCTACTCCTATCCGTCAACCGTCCCCGCTTGCCGGATCCTCGGAAGAACGATATCCGAAACGTGACAGGCACGCCCCCTCGTGGAAGGCATGGGAGGATATCACGGAGAATCCATGTCGCCCCGTCTTCCTCTTGACTGAATCCGTCTGCGATTCCAAGACCACCGGGCTCCATTACTTGTTAAAGACGGGCCTTTCGGTTGCTTGACGCACCCTCACCCGGAGCAACGACATTCCGGGCCGGCCCTGCCGAGTGCGCCGGAGGCTTTGGCTTTGCCCAAGACGAGGTCCTCCAACTGCGTGGGGACACGATACAGAGCTGACGAGCTCACAATCACGTCATCATCCAGGAGGGACAGCACGCCATCACGTCCTCGGCCAGAGCATCCGGGCGTGAGCAGTTGCACTTCCCGCTGAAGGAAAGCAACCAGCATTTCCTTCACCGGTCGTGAAGGACTGCACACAACCTGACGGTACATATCCGACCACCGGCGTCCGTACTCACGACCGGACCGCCAGAAGACGAAAAGAAACCCGGAGGCGCGAACACCCCCGGGCTTCCAAACCCTGTCCTGAAGGACAATGGATCACCGTTTCTTGCTTCCTTTCCCTCCCGCCTTATCCACGCGGTCCTCCAGCCACGAGAACGCCTCCTCGAGGCACACGTTGGCACGACGCACGTTATCCTCCGGCCAGCAGACGGTGTTCAGCACGAAATACTTCACCCCGGAATCCCTGCGTGCCTTGGCGAAAGTCTTCACCTTGAACGGAACGACGTCGATGCCGTCTGCCGTGAAATACACGGACAGCTTGTCGGCAACGCCCCCGGTATTGTCATACCAGGAGAGGTTGTTCCACAGAACGGCCGTGTCCGCCTTCCCCTTCAGTGAACCCGCCACCGTCTTCGCCCATCGCATCGACGCACGGGACACGTCCGTAGGAATGACGCAGAGGTCAATCAGGCCGGAGGCAAGGAAAATGCTCTGCGGACTAATCCTCTGGAACTGTGCGGGGAAATCCACGAGAACGTAGTCGTACTTCCCGGATTGCTTCAGTTCGTAAGCGTACGTATAGAACCTACGTATGGCGTCCACGTCGCCCTCCTTCTCCCCGGCCTCCATCTTCACTATGTCGAAGACGCCACCTTTCTTCACGGTCAGACCCTTTTCCTTCAAATAGACAGCGAGTGCGGAATCGGGCGAGCCGAGCATCACCCTGTCCCTCTCGCGGGCCTCCGACACGGGGAACTGCCCCGCCTCCAGATCCAAGACCACCACGCGCTTTCCGCGGGCGTACTGAAGATACGATGCGAAAAGCACCGTAAGCGTCGTCTTACCAACGCCTCCCTTACCATTGAAAAAACACAAACTCTTCGTCATATCTCATAAGGTTAACATAGTCCTATCGTTCCTTGTCGAAATAGCCATTCTCCCTGGCGAACTCGAGAAGGGACCTGAAAAACTCCACCCCTCCAGGAATATGGTCGAAACGACCAACCTTGCACGCCTTCAGACGGAGTTCCATAAAATCCCAATAGTTATCCCCGGAAAGGACAATACGTGTCTCCGGGATAGATGTTCCGGACCCGTTACGGCCGGAAACCTTCTTCCGCGTATCCTTCAGAGAAGAGACCGCAGAAGACACGCTTCGCGTCTTCCCTGACGGTTTCCCGCCTTGCGATGAAGGAGCGGGATCCAATCCCTTCTCCTTGAAGACTTCGTCAAGATTTTCGGGGCTGATGCCCCCGGAATTTCTTTCGTTTCCCATATACAATCGTTTTATCGAACAATCCACACTTGCCCCTCATATCCCTCCCTCTTCGCTTACTCAACCCCCAGGATGAATTGAAACCACAATGCGACAATAAAGCGCATATAGGTTTGCCCTTCGTGACGGACAAAAGGCCCTCGCAAACCGACTTGAGCCTTTTGCTGTTCCGGACTTACCACTCCCTTACTTTCTTACATCCGTAAGTCCGTAATTCCGTAAGTTCGTAAGTCCGTACATAAGTAACTCCTTACTTTCTTACATCCTTACGTTTGTAAGAACTTACGGAAGTAACTCCGTCACTTGTGCAAATATAGTGAATTTGAAAAACAAAAAGCAAAAAAACTTTGTACGGATTACAAGTTATTTTGTTTGTTCTTCAAATTATTTTTACATTTGTACGAAAACCATTCGCCGGAGGACTCAGGAGTTTTCTACCGAATGTAAAAAGCAAGATGTGTTTTCGGCAGCCAAAATTCCGCCTGAAAACGCCCGCGGTCACAGCCCGCTATCTTGCTTTCGTTCAACGATAGGTTTCACGAAAGGCGTCCACTCCAGAGTCGCAGACGTTGAACCTCGAACTTCCTTACGGAGTCCATCGGCAAAACCACGCGGAGAAGGAAACTCCGCAAAGAAAAAGAAAAACACGCGCCTTCCCTGAGTGCGGAAACGCGCAAAAAACGATAAATAAAGATGGGCAAAAAGACAAGAAACCTGTTCCGTGCGGTCCGCCTTTCGCCCCACGAGAACGAGATCCTTACCGGCCGTCTGAAGGCCGCCGGATTCGACTCCGTATCGGAGTTCCTGCGTCACGTCATCGTGACCGGGAGGGTCCCGCACAAACCGCTAAAAGAACGCTGAAATGAAAGACATCAGAGACCGTCGCTTCACCATCCGTTTCACCGAGACGGAATACATTGACTTCACGAGGAAGATGGAAGACGCGGGTTACAAGTCCGTTGCCCGCTACATCCGCGATTCCGTGCTGGGGCGCACGATGTACGTCCCCAAGAAGGTCAAGCTGACGGACAGGGGACTGCGCGACCAGCTGAACGCCATCCTCGCCTCCATCCAGAAGATCGGCGTAAACTACAACCAGGTCGTGAAGGTCATCAACACGATGGCGACAAGGGACTCCAGAGAGGACAAGCCCGCACCGTCGGAGATCATGCTCCGCCAGGAGATGAGGCGCCTCGAGAAGATGACCATGAAGGTAGGCGACCTCATGGACGCGGCCATCGCCGCCATCGAGACCGCGGAAGACAAAATCCAAGAACGCTGACAAAGATGCAGAACATCCAGATAACAGGGAACCTCGTCAAGGACGCGAACGAGTTCACAAGGAAGGACACGGGCGTGCGCATGATGCAGCTGCGCGTCGCCTGCCACCGTTACAACGGCACGACACGCATCACCTCCTTCTATGACGTCTATGCGAAATACAGCGGTACCTTCGAGCTGCTGAAGAAGGGCTGCCGCGTGTTCGCCTCCGGCGAGCCGTTCCTGCACAACGGGGACGAGCGCAGCGACATCTGCATAAGCTGCTCGGTGCTGGAGGTGCAGCTGCCTCCCAAGACGGACCAGGCCCCGAAGCAGAAGGGCTTCGCCCCCATCGACTTCAACCGCAAAAAGCTCTGAGTCATGATACCAAAGATAATGAAGTCCGCCGGAATCATGGGACACGTCCTCGACTACAACGAGGACAAGGTCAGCGAGGGAATCGCCGACCGCGTCGCCGTCCACGGCTTCGACGTCCCCGACCCGGACGAGAGGGCCATACGGAAATTCTTCAAGAAGAGGGAAGCGGCGAACATCCGCACGAAGAACGTGTCCTTCCACCTCACGATCAACCCCGGGGAGGACGACGCCCCGCTCGGCGAGGACGTGCTGAAGGAAGTGGTGCGTCGCACCATGGAGGCGCTCGGATACGGGGACCAGCCGTGGATCATCTACCGCCACCGCGACATAGACCGCGAACACTACCACGTGGTGTCCACGTCCATTCGTCCCGACGGGACCAGGGTCCCGGGATCCATGGAGAGAATGAAGCTCATGGCCCTGTACAGGGAGATGGGGAAAGAATACGGGTTCCAGGTGGGACGCAAGAAACGCAGCGAACGCGCCAGGATGCAGCGCGACGAGTCGCCCGTACCGGTATTTCGCAGGAAGTCGCGCAACACCGCGGGCAACATCGCCGCGGCCTTCGAGCACGCGCTCACGTACCGGTTCGCTACGCACGAACAGTTCGAGGCGGTCCTGCTCGCGCACGGCGTGAAGACGATCGTGCTCCCTCCGGCAAAGCCGGGCGGGGAACACCGGTACGCCTTCCGCGGCACGGACTACGCGGGGAATCCCGTGACACCGATGGTCCTGGAGGAGGAAGTCCTTCCCGGGGCCTACGCACGATGCTCCGCCGCACTCGGGAACGCCCCCTCCAGAGACCCGGGCGAAACGAGGCTCGACCGCAAGGAGCTCGCGGGCACCGTGGGATGGGCCCTCGACAACGCCACGAGCGAAGACCATTTCCGGGCCCTCTGCGCCCGTCAGGGAATCGGCGTCGTCCTTCACAGGAGCGCCGACGACGAAAAGAAGATATACGGAATGACCGTGATAGACCACCTCGGCCTCGGGGTATGGAAATCGAGCGACATAGACAGGACGCTCTCAGGCCGCCTCAAGGAGGCCTCGGAGGAGAGGTGGCCCCCGGTGAAGGAGGTGCCCCAGAAGGCCGCGGAAGAGGCGGCGGAGCGCATCTACGAGAGTTTCGGAATCACTTCCGGGAACGGCGCCGGCCCGAAGGGGGGCACGGACATCGACAGCGTCATCCGGTTCGGCAGGAGGGCGGCGGGCGCACTCCTCTCCGCAGTCATCTCCGGACTGTACGTCCCCAGGACGAGATCCTTCAACAGATACCACACCAAAAAGAGATAAGCCATGAGCGCGGACAAACACGAATACGAGAAAATGTACTTCAGCTTCGTGGTGGCGGCCGCAGTGCTGCTGATAGTGAACCTGTACTACTTCTGCCACCCGTTCCTGCGGGAGCTGGGACTGACGTCCCGCCTGGCGGACCTGGTCGTGGCCTCCTTCAGGCCCCTGCTGCTCACCACGAACAAGATCAAGGTGCTGGCCATCCTCCTCGCGGGGATGAGCGTCATCATCAGGGTGGGGAAGCACACGGAGACGGCGTGGTGGAAGATCATCCTCGTCACGCTCGCCGGAGGCGCACTGTACTTCCTTCCCCTCTTCGAAGGGGGAGAGGCGCTGTACCTGTTCTCGACGGCCACGGGATTCGCGGCGGCCCTCTGTGGCCTCGCGCTCCTCGGGAGGCGCATAAACGCCATCCGCGACCTCGAGAACGACCCCGACGAGACGTTCGAGCAGTGCGACAAGCTCATAAGCACGCCGGACTCCGTGAACATCCCCACGAAATACAAGTGGAAGGGGAGGATGCACAAGGGCTGGATCAACCTGGTGAACATCTACCGCGGGACGCTCATCCTCGGGACGCCCGGATCGGGAAAGTCCTTCTCGGTCTACAACCCCATCATCGAACAGACCATGGCGAAGGGATTCACGGCCCTGTGCTACGACTACAAGTTCCCCGACCTCTCCGAGGTCATCTTCAACGAGCTGCGCCTGAACGTGGTCAAGGGCAACGACGGGAAGCTGCGCTACCGCAACGCGGCCCTCGCCGGCGTGTCCGTCCCGGAGTTCTACATCATCAACTTCGACGACCCCACGAAGAGCAACCGCTGCAACCCCATCAAGGGCTCGTACTTCAAGGACGTGGCCGACGCGAGCGAGGTCGCGGACGTCATCTACAACAACGTCTGCCCGGGGCAGAAGCAGGACGACTTCTTCGTCCTCTCCGCGAAGGAGTACATCGGATGCGTCATCTACTACCTCGCCACGTACGAGAACCGGTCCGTGGGCATCGAAAAGGGGGCGCTGAGCACCGTGCCGCACTTCATCGAGCTCATAGGCAAGGACTACAAGAGGGTGTTCGAGATGCTGATGAAGGTGCCGGAGCTCGAGAACAAGATGGCCCCGTTCCGCGACGCCTTCGAGAGCCAGGCGCAGGACCAGCTCCAGGGACAGATAGCCTCGGCCCGAATCCCGCTGAACAAGATGGCGTCCCCGGACCTCTACTGGGTGCTGTCCGACAACGACTTCGACCTGGACATCAACAACCCTGACGAGCCGAAGGTGGTGTGCATCGGAAACAACCCCGACAGGCAGTCCATCTACGGCACTGCCCTCGCGCTGTTCACCTCGAGGCTCTTCAAGCTCGTGAACCACAAGCACAAGAGGAAGAGCGTCATCCTCCTGGACGAGCTGCCCACCATCTTCCTGAAGGGCATCGACAACCTCATAGCCACGGCGCGTAGCAACCGCGTGGCCATAGTGCTCGGCGCGCAGGACAAGACGCAGCTCATACGCGACTACAAGAAGGAGAACGCGGACGTCGTCTTCAACACCGTCGGCAACGTCGTCGCGGGACAGGTGAACGGCAGCACGGCCCAGGACCTTAACCGGTCCTTCGGCAAGGAGAAACGCCGCCAGCAGTCCCGCACGCAGAGCACCGGCAACGACTCCAGCACCGTCTCCTTCCACGACGAGGAGCTCATGCCCATAAGCAAGATCGAGACGCTGACGCAGGGCTACTTCTTCGGGAAGGTCGCCGACAACAACGACACCCCCATCAAGAAGAAGCTCTTCTGCGGCGAGATACAGCGCAACGTCCCCGAGTGGAACCGGAAGACCAAGGAGGACTACGTCTCCCTGCCGAAGATCACCAGCTTCCACGAGGCCGACATACACAGGAGGCTACAGGATCCCGGGCTGCGGCACAAGTACATGCTCGACTACGCGGAGGAGATCCTCGAGAAGGACCCCGCATACATAGAGCTCGCCCCGGAGATGAGGGACAGCGTCTACAACGGCCGCATCAACGCCATCCTCCGGTCCATCACCCCCGAGGAGGAACAGAAGTACATGGACGAGGTGGAAGCCATCCTCGTGGCGGACGACATCCGCGAGACCATACAGGAGAACTTCTTCCAGATCAAGGACGACATCCAGAAGCTCCTCGACAGGGAGGCCCCTCCGAAGGATAAGGAAGAGGACCCGATGGACGAGGAAGACGAACAATAAAGAGAGAAAAAGATGAAACTCATAGTAGCGGAAAAACGCTCCGTGGGGACGGAGATAGCGAAGATAGTCGGTGCGTGCAAGAACTGCACCGACTGGTACGAGGGCGGGGGATACTTCGTCTCCTGGGCCGCAGGGCACCTGGTGGAGAAGACCGCCATGACTGACGGCATCCCGTGGGACGCGGGCCACCTGCCGATCCTCCCCGACACGTTCGTCCTCCAGCCCCGCAGGGGCCGGGACGGCAAGCCTGACGAGCGCTGCGTGTGGCAGCTCGAGACGCTGAAGCGGCTGATGCTGCGCTCCGACGAGATCATCAACGCCGGCGACGCCGGCAGGGAGGGGGAGGTCATCCAGCGGTTCATCTACGAGTACATAGGGAACACCAAGCCGGTAAAACGCCTGTGGGTATCCAGCCTGACCGACGCAGCGCTCCGCGCCGCGATGTCCGACCTGCGACCCGCATCCGACTACGACTCCCTTTTCGCCGCGGGCAACGCCCGTACCATAGCGGACTGGCTCGTGGGGATCAACGCCACGAGGGCGCTCACCGCCACGGCGGCCACGCACGGCCGCGTCTTCTCCCTCGGACGGGTCCAGACGCCCACCCTCGCCCTGGTATGCCGGCGGTTCATAGAGAACAGGGACTTCAAGAGCGTCCCGTTCTGGACCGTGATAGCCGACTGCCTGAAAGACGGACAGACGTTCGCGGCCATGGCCGAAGGACGGTTCGACAACGAGGACGACGCACAGCGGACGAGGTCCGCGATCCTCCGGAGCGGGACGGCCGCCGTCACCTCCTACGAAGAGAAGGAAGGGTACGAGGGACCGCCGCTCCTGCACGACATAACGTCGATGGAGAAGGAAGCGATTTCCCGGTACGGGTTCTCGGCCGCACAGGTGGACGCGATCCTCGAGGAGCTCTACATGAAGAAACTCATGACCTACCCCCGTACCGGCAGCCGGTACATATCGGACGACGTCTTCGCCACGGTGCCGGGACTACTCTACGGGATAGCGGCGCACCATCCCGACCCGGACATCAGGTCCATGGCCGGGAGCCTCGCGGGAACGAGGCTAAACCGGCTCTGCGTGAACGCGGACAAGGTGACGGACCACCACGCGCTACTGCCCACCCTCACCGATCCCGGCAAAGTATCCCTGGACGAGAACCAGAGGAAGGTGTACGACCTGCTGATCATCCGCGTACTCCAGTCCTTCTCCGCCCCCTGCAAGGTCCTCTCCGCGAAGGCCGAGCTCGACTGCGGGGGAGTGAAGCTCACGGCCAAGGGCCGCACCATCCTCTCGGCGGGATGGCGGGCCGTCACGGGCGAGGACAGACGCGACGACGAGGACTCCCCGACCCAGACGCTCCCGAAGCTCGCGCAGGGGGAAGCCCTCCCCGTCACCGGCGCGACAGTCAGGGAAGGCAAGACCAAGCCCAAGCCCCTCTATACCGAGGCGACGCTCATCGGGGCGATGCAGACGGCGGGACGGGACTCCGAGGACGAGCAGGTGCGCGACGCCCTGAAGGACATCGGCATCGGCACGGGCGCCACCAGGTCGTCGATCATCGAGACACTTAAAACGCGTGCGTACATACGCGAGGAGAAGAAGAAGATCGTCCCCACCGAGACGGGGCTCGCAGTGTACGGCATGGTCAAGGACATGCACCTCGCATCGCCCGAGCTGACCGGCCGCTGGGAGGCGGCTCTGAACCTGATATCGGAAGGGAGGATGGACCCCGCGGACTTCGACTCGAGGATCCGTTCCTATGCCGCCTACGTGGTGAGGGAGGTGCTCTCCTGCGACTCCTCGGCCGTACAGGCAGGAGTGGAAGGGGACACCATCAGATGCCCCCGCTGCGGAAGGAGGGTGAAGGTGTGGGACATGAACGCCAAGTGCACCGGCTGCGGACTCTTCCTCTGGAGGACGGTAGCCGGCAGGAAGCTCGCCGAGAGTACCGTCAAGCACCTCCTCGAGAAAGGGTACACCGGCGTCGTCCGGGGCCTGAAGTCGTCCTCGGGAAAGCTCTTCGAGGCGAGGCTGAAGCTCGTCCTCCCGAAAGAGGGCGACACGGCGCCCGGGAC
>JAEEGL016687151.1_pt1 | contig 18916 bp, 9 predicted proteins | sample 9134231 | NCBI WGS metagenome assembly JAEEGL01 (sample SAMN16246548, study PRJNA631951) | gut metagenome | biome: gut microbiome; feature: rumen; material: fiber-attached | host: Bos | place: Iran: Karaj | collected 2018-10 | reverse complement strand
GCGGGAGAAAAAGGAGTTCGTCAATCTCAAGGGCCTGATCTACTTTACCGACGGCTGGGGCACCTTCCCGGCCAAGAAGCCGGACTATGAGACCGCGTTCGTCTTTGTGGACGACGGCATGAACAATTACAATGTGCCCCCTTGGGCCATCAAACTGGTACTGCAAAAAGAAGATATATAACGACCGGAAGGAAGACTGCGATGAAACTGATCCATTTGTCCGATCTGCATCTGGGCAAGCGCGTGAACGAGTTCTCCATGCTGGAGGACCAGGCGTATATCCTGATGAAGATCCTGAACGTTATCGACGACGAGCAGCCGGATGCCGTGCTGATCGCGGGCGATGTGTACGACAAAGCCGTTCCCTCCGCCGAGGCGGTGGAACTGTTCGACGATTTCCTCGTGCGGCTGGCGTCCCGCTCGTTCCGCGGACGGAGCCTGCGGATCTTCGTCATCAGCGGGAACCACGACTCGCCGGAGCGCCTGGCCTTCGGAGGCCGGCTGATGGAAGAGAGCGGCGTCCACCTGTCCCCGGTATATTCCGGCAGCGTGAAGCCGGTCACCCTGTCGGACGAATTCGGCCCGGTGAACATTTACATGCTGCCGTTTGTCAAACCCGTCGTCGTGCGGCGCTTTTTCCCGGACGCGAAGATCGAGACATATACCGACGCGCTCACGGCGGCGGTCGGAGCCATGGGCATCGACACCTCCGGTCGCAACGTGCTGATCGCGCACCAGTTCGTTACGGGAGCGGAGCGCTCCGAGTCGGAAGACGTATCCGTCGGCGGCATGGACAATGTGGACGCCTCGGTTTTTGACGGTTTTGACTATGTGGCGCTCGGGCACATCCACGGGCCGCAGAATATCGGATCCGAGCGGGTGCGCTACTGCGGCACGCCGCTGAAGTATTCCTTCTCCGAGGCCGCGCACCGGAAGTCCGTCACCGTCGTCGAGCTGGGAGAGAAAGGCTCGCTCGCCGTACGCACCGTTCCCCTGATACCGAAGCGGGATATGGTGGATCTGCGCGGACGCTACGACGAACTCATGAGCAGAAGCTTTTATGAAGACACGACTTGGCAGGAGGACTATGTGCGCGTCACCCTCACCGACGAGGACGACGTGGCCGAGGCCATGGCGCGTATGCGCAAGGTGTATCACAATCTGATGAAGCTGGGATACGACAACACCCGCACCCGTCATTCCGCGGAGCTCGCGGACCTGACGGAGGCGGAGACGAGATCCCCGCTGAAGCTGTTTTCGGATTTCTTTGAGCAGCAAAACGGCGCCGCTCCGAACGAGGAACAGACAGCCCTGCTGTCACGGCTGATCGAGACGATCTGGGAGGACGAGAAATGAGACCGATCGAGCTTACCATGTCCGCCTTCGGCCCTTACGCCGGGACCGTCACCCTGGATTTCACCCGGCTGGGCTGCAGCAGGCTGTATCTGATCACCGGCGATACCGGCGCCGGCAAGACCACAATTTTCGACGCGATCACATATGCGCTCTTCGGCGAACCCAGCGGAGACAACCGGGATGCGGGCATGCTCCGCTCCCAGTACGCCGCCCCCGAGACCAAAACCGAGGTCCGGCTGGTTTTCGAGTACGCCGGAAAGCGCTATGAGATCCGGCGCAACCCGCAGTACCTCCGGCGGAAGGTCTACGGCGAGGGCTTTACGTCCGAATTGGCGTCGGCCGAGATCACCCTCCCGGACGGACGCGTCGTTACGAAGACCAGAGAGGTCGACCGAACCGTAACGGAGATCCTGGGCATCGACCGGAACCAGTTTGGGCAGATCGCCATGCTGGCCCAGGGGGATTTCCGCAAACTGCTGAAAGCGACCACCGACGAGCGGAAAAAAATCTTTCAGAAGCTGTTCCACACGGAAAAATTCCAGACCCTTCAGGACCGGCTCTCCGAAGAGGAGCGCGGCCTGAGCAAACAGTCGGCCCGGATCAACGACGGCATCAGGCTGTATATCGGCGGGATCGCCTGCGACCCGGACGATGTGCTCTCTTTGGATGCTGCCAAGGCGAAGAACGGCGAGATCCCCATGGATGAGGTCATGGAGCTGCTGGACCGGCTGATCGACGCGGACGAGAACGGATCCCGCGCTGTCGCGGAGCGCGCCGACTCGCTGGAAAAAGAACTGAAAGCCATTACGGAACGGCTGGCGATCGCGGAAAAACAGAAAAAAACGCTGGAGGAACTGAACGCGGCCAAGACGGCCCTAAACGACGAACAGCCCATACTGCGGTCCCTGACGGACGCGTATGAAGAGAAAAAAGAGCACGAGCCGGAGATCACTGCCGCCAACACGAGAATCGCCGCCCTAGAGGCCGAGCTTCCCGATTACGAGGAGCTCGACAGGCAGAAAAAGCTCATAGAGGAGCACATCGCCGCTGCACGCAAAGCGGAGGAGCGCCTCGCGGACCGGGAGCGGGCCATAGAGGACCTGAGCGGCGAGGCGGAACAGCTGAGAAGGGAATCCGAGTCTCTCTCTTCCGTCGGCGCCGATGAGCAGAGAGCGAAAACAGAACTGGAACGTCGGGAAGAGCTCCTTAAAACGATCGCCTCCCTGCAGAAGGAGATCGACGAGATCGGCCTTCTGGAGAGAAAGCTGGCTGCGGCCCGCCGGGATTACCGGGACAGATCCGATAAAGCCGTACGGCTGAAGGCGGAGCACGACGCCAAACAGAAGGCCTATCTGGACGAGCAGGCGGGCGTTCTGGCCGAGACGCTGGAGGAGGGGAAGCCCTGCCCGGTCTGCGGCTCGAAGACCCACCCCTGCCCGGCGCACAAATCCCCCGAGGCGCCGACCCGTGACGAACTGAAAAAAGCAAAAGAAGACGCGGAGAAAGCGGACGGGGAAGCGGTGAAGGCCAGTGAACTGGCAGCCGATCTGAATTCGCGCATCGAAACGAAAAAAGCAGGCGCCCTCACAAACGCTTCGGCTCTGATGTCCGCCGCGGACTATGACGAGCTCGTACGCCTCCTCCCGGACAAGCGGAGGGAAGTCGAGACAGAAAAGAAGGCCTGCGCCGAAGAGCTTGCGCGGCTGCGCGCTTTGGCGGAGCGGAAGAGAGAGCTTGAGCGTCTGATCCCGGATACGGCGGAGCGCCTGGAGCGGAGCAGAAAAGAAAAAGCGGACGAAGAGCTCGCGCTGACCGCTCTGCGCGAGAAGAAAAACGCGGCCGAAAGCCGCGTCGGAGAACTGACGCAAAAGCTCAGCCATGCCTCCGGAAATGAAGCCCGTACCGAGATCTATCGTCTGAAGACGGAGTCCGAGCGGCTCGGCAGTGAGATCGAGAAAGCGCGGAAGGCAGCCGAAGAACGGGAAAAGAAGGTCATCGGGCTCAGATCCGCGATAGAGGCGAACGAAAAAGCGCTGGAGGGCATGGTCGAGATCGACCTGCCTTCGGAAAAGGCGCGCCGGGATCTGCTCGAGACGGAAAAGACGGAGCTGGACGACAAGTCCAAAAAGATCTTCAGCCGCCTGAACACGAACAGAGGGATCCGGGAGAACGTCTCGGAAAAGCTGGCCGAGGCGGCCAAGATCGAAAAAGAGTGGATGTGGGTCAAAAACCTGTCGGACACCGCCAACGGAAAGCTCCAGGGAAAAGAGAGGATCATGCTGGAGACCTATGTCCAGATGATGTATTTCGACAGGATCCTGGCCCATGCCAACATCCGGCTGCTCTCGATGACCGATAATCAGTATGAGTTTATCCGCCGCAAGGAGTCGACCGACGGAAGAAAACAGAGCGGCCTGGAGCTGGATGTGATCGATCACTACAACGACACCGTGAGGAACGCCAACTCTCTCTCGGGCGGCGAGGGTTTCATGGCCTCGCTCTCGCTGGCGCTGGGCCTCTCCGACGAGATCCAGACTTCCGCGGGCGGCGTCCGGCTCGACACGCTGTTCGTCGACGAGGGCTTCGGTTCTCTCGACGAGAACACGCTGGGAGAAGTGATGAAAACGCTCTTTGCCCTGACGGAGGGAGACCGTCTGGTGGGCATCATTTCCCATGTCGCGGAGCTCAAGGGGAAGATCGACGATCAGATCATCGTCACCAAGGACCGGTCCGGCGGCAGCCGCGCGTATATTCCGTAAAACCCGGACACCGGAAATCAGTTTACATAAGATATGGAGGAACAAACATGAGCGATTCTTCTACAGTCAACACGGATACCCTTGGGGTGATGACGATACCGAAGTACACGGTTTGGATCGGCAGGGGCGAATACGCCCGCAGACTGATGAAGCGTGTGATCATGCCGGAAGGAGTGAAGGAGATCCTGGCCGAGGCCTTTCGTGGGTGTGAAAATCTGGAATCGATCAGCCTTCCGGAAAGTCTGGTCACGATCGGTGATGAGGTATTCTCCGGCTGCAAAAGCCTGAAGGAACTGAGTCTTCCGTCCGGGTTGAAGGAGATCGGCCGTAGCGCGTTTCCTTCAGAGAGCAGCCTGAAAACGATCACGATCCCCGAAGGCTGTGTCGTTAAGGGTGGCTTTGGCGTCTACTTTTTGCGGAACACGGTCGTACACTGCGGGCAGGATGTGTTCAAAACGCTGCCTCCAAAGGAAAAACTGGCGCTCACAAGGACGTTCCTGCTGCACAGGGAGGAGTATTCCGAGGAAGAAGCGGCCTATTTGATCAAATACGCAAAAACCAAGAGGAACGATCTGTTCGGGGCATTGACAGATCCCTCCGCTTTTAACAACAAACCGAGTTTTTCCTACAAAATGGGTCCGGAAGACGTCGCGGCACTGGCTGAGCTGCTGTCTTTCTGCGACAAGATCGATCTTGAGAGGCTGAACAAGGCCATTGAAAAAGTCACGAATGAAAAGAATACGGCCGCGGCAGCCATGATGCTGGACGCCAAAAACAAGTGGTACACGCCCAAACAGGAGTCGCGAAAAAAAGATCTGAAAACGGAAAAGGAGTTGGGTCTGAAGGAGAAATCCCTTGCGGACTGGCGGCAGATCTTCCGGCTGAGCGCTGCGGAGGGCGGTTACAGCATCGGCGGTTACAAGGGGAAGGAAACGCAGTTGGAGATCCCCGCCGTTATCGGGGGCAAGCCGGTGGTCGCCATCGGGAAGAAAGCGTTCGCGGGAAGCAAGCTTACCGAGATCACCCTTCCCTCGGGGCTGAAGAGCATCGGACCGTCAGCCTTTGCCGACTGCCCGGAGCTGAGGACTGTCCGCCTTCCCGATACCCTGGAGACGATCGAAGACTCCGCGTTTTCCAACTGCCCGCTGATCACGGAGATCACCTTCCCGGAAACCCTGAAGACGATCGGCATCAGAGCGTTCAACAGCTGTGAGCAGCTGGTCGAATTGGACTTCCCCGAGTCTCTGGAATCCATCGAGGCGCTTGCCTTCGGCCTGTGCACAAGGCTGAAAAAAGTCACATTCCGTAATAAAGACACCACACTGGGCGAACGCGCCTTCATCTACTGCCAGGGCCTGGAGAACAAGGACTGGATGATCATCCTGCAGGGCGTGTATTTCGCCAACATGTTCGACGGCGGCAAGGTGGATCTGCTTGTTCCCGATACGGTGAAGAGGATCGATCCCTATGTTCTCTCCGAATCGTCGTCGTCCCTGAAATCCGTCGTGATTTCCGAGGGCGTGACGAGCATAGGCACGGGCTGCTTCCGCGGCCTGCCCAACGTGAAGACCATCACGGTCCCCGCGAGCGTCACGGAGATAGGGGCGGACTGCTTCACCAAATGCAGAAAACTCACCCTCAAGGTCACTGCCGGCTCCTATGCCGAGCAGTACGCGAAGGAGCATAAAATCCGTTTCACGGCGGAGTGAAAAAAGCCTTCTCCTTGAAGAAAAGTTGCCAAACCGAACAACAAACATGGGAGGAATAATCATGAGCGATCCGAGTGATTTCATCATTGAAAACGGTGTTTTAACGAAATATGTCGGCCCCGGCGGGGACGTGGTTATTCCCGATGGTGTGACAGAGATTCGAGGCGCCGCATTTGAGAGGTGCAAGACAGTATCGAGAGTATCAATCCCAAGTTCTGTGGAATTCATGGGTTATGAACGCGGCGAAGAATGGTATCAACCCGTGTTTGCCGGGTGCTCTTCTCTATGTGAAATTCGATTTCTCGGCCATACCGGCTTTGTGTGGACTGCTTCAGAGAAATGGGGCGGACATCCTAAATCAACACTGATGCGACAATATCCGCAGAAACTGGTAATAGTCGCACCATTTCACAGGCTTGCGGAAATACCCGACGCCTCTACAAAAGTGCGAATGACGTTCGGCTATTCACAAAACAGGGCTTTGTTCTCCGATAGTATCGAGCAGGAATATTCAGCATACATTAAAAAGAACAAGAAAAACCTGGCAAAACAATTGATTGAGAACGATGATGCCGTGACACTGAAAGATCTGCTGGATTATTCTCCGCAAAAACAGGAATTCATCGATGCCTGCTTGGAATTGTCCGACAATCATCCCGAAATCCGCGCACTGCTGTTGATGCAAAAGAGCAGCATAAAATCGGATATGTCAATGGACAGCTTTTCAGTCAAAGAATTGGAGCGTGATCCTTTTTCTCCATCAGAGATGAAGAAAATATGGAACTATGTTGTACATGAAGACGGTAATCTGGCAATAAAAAAGTATAAAGGCCATGATACTGAAATAATCATCCCTGACCGTATTGGGAAAAAAACTGTAGCACATATCAGCACCAAAGCATTTCAATATAATGACCAGATCATTTCAGTACGAATGCCCGATACAATTCTGTCAGTTGGACTCCTTGCCTTTGCAGATTGCAAAAACCTCAAAAGTGTTGTTTTATCTGCGCAAATTCTGGAAATAACCAGTGATGTGTTTTTTGACTGCGAAAACTTGGAAGAACTGCATATCGCAAAGAAAACAAAGATAATTAACATTAAGAGCCTATTCACATTCAGTCTTTCTTTCTGCCCGAAGTTGACTATTATCTCCCCAAGTGGCAGCGCTGCAGAAAAATATGCCGGAAAGAACAAAATCCCCTTTGTGGCGGAATGAGGTATACTTCATGGATAAAACAGAAAACCAACTTAAATATGAGAACTACCGCGAGCAGTTCAAACGGCTCAAAAGTGCTTTGAACGGCGGATTCAATCTGGAAGCAATGTTCATCGAATATGCGATCATGGAGGACCGGACGGAATCGATCCTGCGTCATGCGGACAAATGGGAAGCATGTCTGAAACACTGCAAGGGGCGCAATCCCGGTATAGACTCCAAAATCAGATACATAAAAAAGCTGGCGGAAGAAAAGAAAACTCTACCGAACAAGTACTTTTCCGATGACCTGCTGGACCGGATCCTTGTATGGAAAGAGGATAGAAACCGCCTGATCCACGCTCTGCTTCGTCAGCAATTTGCGCATAATGAGATCCGTATGCTGGCCGAGCAGGGAAAGCAGCTGGCAGACGAGTTAAGAAAAAGAGCCGGGAATTATAACCGCGCGATGGACAGAAGAAAAGAGAAGGACACGCCATGAACATCAAAGAAGCAAAGGAACAGATCAAGATCGCCATGCGGGCGTATTTCACCAAAGACCGGTTCGGAAACTACCGCCTGCCGCCGGAAAAGCAGCGTCCGGTGTTTCTGATGGGACCTCCGGGCATCGGAAAGACCGCCGTCATGGAGCAGATCGCGCAGGAACTCGGCGTCGGGCTGGTGAGCTATTCCATGACGCACCACACCCGGCAGAGCGCCCTGGGCCTGCCCTTTATCGAGACGAAGGTCTACGGCGGGCACGAGGTCTCCGTCAGTGAATACACGATGTCGGAGATCATCGCCTCGGTCTACGACCTGATGGAGGACACGGGACTGAAGGAGGGTATCCTCTTCCTCGACGAGGTCAACTGCGTCTCCGAGACGCTGGCCCCGTCCATGCTGCAGTTCCTGCAGTACAAGATCTTCGGCCGCCACAAGGTCCCCGACGGCTGGATCGTGGTCACCGCGGGCAACCCGCCCGAGTACAACAACTCGGTGCGCGACTTCGATATCGTCACCTGGGACCGGCTCAAGCGCATCGACGTGGAGCCGGACTACGACGTGTGGAAGGAGTACGCCTACCGCACGGCCGTCCACCCGGCGATCACCACCTACCTGGACATCAAAAAGGAAGACTTTTACAAGATTGAGACTTCCGTGGACGGCAAGACCTTTGTCACGGCCCGCGGCTGGTCGGACCTGAGCGATATGATCCGCCTGTGCGAGGAGAACGGGGATAAGGTGGACGAGCGGATGATCGCCCAGTACCTGCAGAACAAAAAGATCGCCAAGAGCTTCGCGGTATACTACGATCTGTTCAACAAATACCGCTCCGACTATCAGGTGGACGCCATCCTGGAGGGGCGGGACGCGGAAGAGATCCGTGCCCGCGCCAAAAAGGCGCGCTTCGACGAGCGGCTGAGCCTGCTGGGCCTTCTGCTGGACGCGGTGACCGGGGAGCTGCGCGCCGTGTGCGGAGAGGAGAAGGCGCAGGCCGAACTGCTCGCCGCGCTGAAAGCCGCGCGGCTGGAACTGGTCCGGCCCGGCGCGGATCCCGCGGCCGTCCTGGACAGGCAGCTCACCCAAAGGCAGAAAACGCTGGACAGCGGCAAGCGCGCGGGCTCCCTCTCTTCGGACGACGAGTATGCGCTGCGCAGCACCCTGGCCGCCCTGGAGGAGGAGAAAGCCTTGCTGACAAAGGAAGCCCCTGCCGACGGGACTGCTGCTTTCGCCCTGCTGAAGAAAGATTTCGACGGACGTACCAAAGCGCTGAAGACCCACGCCGAGCAGGGGAAAAAGATGCTCTCGAACATGTTCAAATTCTGCGAGGACGTTTTCCCCGACGGACAGGAGATGGTGATCATCGTCACGGAACTCACCATCGGGTATTACACCTCCCGCTTTATCTCCCGTTACGGCTGCGAGGAATACTTTGCGCACAACAAGGAACTGCTGTTCTACGAGCGCCAGAAGGAGATCATCGCCGAACTCGAAGACCTGGAGCTGTGACGCCGCGCGGGGGAGATATTAGATTAAGGAGCAATGATCATGTCCGATACCATTACGATCCCGACAGTTGAAGTAGAGTTCAAACCGGGGACAAGGCTGTTCTGGGGAAAGCAGAACGTCATGCGTGTGCTTGAGGTCGACCGGGAGCATGATACGGCTCTCTTGATTGCTGAGAAACCGGTGTGTGATAGGTCATATCACAACAAGTGGGAGGATATAACCTGGGAGCTGTGCGATCTTCGCGCCTGGCTCAACGGGGGGTATTTTGACACGGCTTTTTCCGAAGCAGAGAAAGCGGCGATAGTCGAGACGCATCTATCCAACCCGGATAATCCGGAATACAACACTCCCGGCGGGAACGACACCGATGACCGGATCTTCCTTCTGAGCATCGACGAGGCGGAAAAGTATTTTAAGGATGACGCCGACCGCGCCACGGGCAGCTGGTGGTGGCTGCGCTCGCCCGGTCACTACTGCATCTACGCGGCGCTCGTCCTCAATGACGGCGTCATCTACAACAACGGCGGCAGCGTGAGCGGTAACTACCGTGTGCGGCCCGCTTTTAAAATCAATCTTAAATCTGACATCTTCCAATCTCTCATCCTCTCCGAATCCGAAGAATCCATCATCCTCAAAATTCCGGAATTGAATATATCCGAGGGGACTCTGTACGGAAGCCTGCCGGGCGTCACAGGCGCAGGGATCCCGGAGGGCGTGACTAAAATAGCGAAAAGGTGTTTCTCCGGGAGAGAGAACCTGCGCTCTGTCACATTGCCGAAAACACTTGAGATGATCGGCGAGGAAGCCTTCAGCGGATGCGCCGGGTTGATGGAAGTGACGATCCCGTATGGCGTGACAGAAATCGGGAAAAACGCTTTTGCCGGGTGTAAAAAACTGAATTGTATAACCGCCCCGGACACGCTGGGAGCGGAAATGCTGTATTCGGCGAGATTAATAAAAGCGATCAATGAGGTCGGAGTGGCGGAGCTCATCACCCTGGCAAAAAAGTGGGACAAGTATGACAGGGAACGGTTTTATCAGGAGTACATGCGCAGCGATACCCGCGCGGCGATGCTGCTGGCGGAAAAGCGCAAGGAACTGAATAAGTACGCTGCCATGCGTGGCATGGATACGGATGAGCTGAGAGACAAATATCTCTCCGATCTCGGCCTAGATATGCATGGGCGCAAGAGCTATGATCTGGGGAATGTGTCCGTCGGCATTCGGATGAACCCGGATTTCTCCTTTACGGTGGAACTGCCCGACGGGAAGACTTCCAAATCCCTGCCGAAGAAAGGCTCGGACCCGGAGAAATATGATGCCGCCAACAAGGACTTCGCCCAGATCAAAAAAGACGTAAAGCAAATATGGAAAAACCGGGCGGATCTGTTGCTGAGTGATTTCATCACAGGAAAAACGCGTATGGCGGAGTATTGGAAGAAGGCCTACGGCGGCAATCCAATCCTCCACGGAGTAGCCTGCCTGCTGGTATGGGGGCAGGGCGGAAAGACCTTCCGGCGAACGGACGACGGACTTGTCACGGCCGACGGGAGCGCGTACGAGCTCTCCGACGAGCCGGTCCGTGTGGCGCATCCCATCGAGATGGAGGCGTTGGATCTGGAGGCGTGGCGGAAGCACTTCACGTCCCGCGGGCTGAAGCAGCCATTCGCACAGATCTGGGAGCGGGCGTATGATCCCTCTGAGATCGCGCCGGACCGCTATGCGGGATGCCCGATCATCTTCTTCCAGCTGCAGGGCGCGGAGAAGCACGGCTTCAACCAGGACCTGAACATCCCCGGCTGTAGGGTGGAGGCAAAATGGAGCACCGAGACGGCGGCGAACGGGAACAAGGTGAGCTACTGCGACATCCAAAGCTTCACGATAAACACCTTCAGCCGGGCAGTGAACCACGCGCTGGCGTATCTGGACCGGGTGACGATCGCGGGCCGTATCGCCAAGGACGACGCGGACGTGATGCGGAGCGTGGAAGGCTGCAACGTCGCACAGGTGAGTGAGTATATCGCCACAGCCCAGGAGAACTCGGCGGTGAATGTCCTGGCGCTGCTGATGGAGTACAAGAACACGCACTTCGCGGACTTCGATCCCATGGACGAATTCACGCTGGAATAAAACGCGTAGGGCGGGATGCCATCATCCCGCCGCAGGTAAGAGAAAGAAGATATAATTAAGGCAGGAAAAGGTTATGAGCAATCAGAACGATTTTGTCGTTGAAAACGGTGTTTTGAAGAAATACACCGGCCCCGGCGGGGATGTGGTCATCCCGGAGGGTGTGACCGGTATCGGCGACTCAGTATTCCGTGGCTGCGATAGCCTGACAAGCGTGACGATACCGGAAGGCGTGACCGGCATCGGCGAACATACGTTCTCAGACTGCCATTGGCTTACGAGCGTAGTGATCCCGGAAAGTGTGACGTGCATAAGGGACTGGGCGTTTCATAACTGCAACCATCTGACCAGCGTGCATATTACGGATGTCGCTGCTTGGTGCACGATAAGCTTTGGTGAATACGATTCAAATCCATTAAGTTGCGCTCATGTGCTCTACCTAAACGGAGAGTTAATAGAGGATTTGGCGATTCCGGAAGGTGTGCCAAGTATAGGCGATCATGCCTTCAGAGACTATACGAAACTGATGAGCGTAACGATTCCGGAAAGCGTGACCAGTATCGGCTTCAGAGCGTTCTCAGACTGCCGCTGGCTTACGAGCGTGGTGATCCCGGAAGGTGTGACCAGTATCGGTGAAGCGGCGTTTTACAGCTGCAGCAGCCTGACGAGTGCAACGATACCGGAAAGCGCTACCAGCATAGGCTGCGATGCGTTTCGGGGCTGCAGTAGCCTGACGAGTGTAGTGATCCCAGAAAGCGTGACCAACATCGGCGATCGTGCGTTCAAAGACTGTAGGAAGCTAACAGATACCAGGCGTTTTACTCTCATCAATAATATTGTATTTGATTATATAGGAAGCGAGGATGATTTGATTATCCCGGACGGGGTAACCCGCATCAGTTATGCGGCATTTTCCGGTTGCCGCAGTCTTACAAGGGTGACGATCCCTAAGAGCGTGACCAGTATCGGAGGCGATGCGTTCTCCAACTGTAGCAGTTTAATAAGCGTGACGATCCCGGAGAGCGTGACCAGCATCGGAGGCCATGCGTTCCGGGGCTGCGGAAACCTTACAAATGTGCAAATCATGGACATCGCCGCCTGGTGCGCTATCAAATATGATGATAAAGAATCAAATCCACTGAGTTGTGCTCATATGCTCTACCTAAACGGAGCGTTAATAAAGGATTTGACGATTCCGGAAGGTGTTCCAAGTATCGGCGATTATACCTTCAGAGACTATACGAAACTGATGAGTGTAACGATTCCGGAAAGCGTAACCAGTATCGGTTGCGCTGCGTTCTCCTATTGTAGCAGCCTGACGAGTGTAACGATTCCGGAAAGCGTGACCAGTATCGGTGATGGGGCGTTTTTTAGCTGCAGCAGCCTGACGAGCGTAGAGATCCCGGAAAGCGTGACAAGCGTGGGCGCATCGGCGTTTGAGAACTGCAGCAGCCTGACGAGTGTAGAGATCCCGGAAGGCGTAACCAGCATCGGCGATCGCGCGTTCAGAGGCTGTGGTGGTCTGGCCGACAGAAACGGATTCACTATAGTCAATAGTATTGTATTTGATTTTACTGGCGCCGGGGGTGATTTGATTATCCCGGACGGGGTAACCCGCATCAGTGATTTTACGTTCTGCAACTGCAGTAATCTGACAAGCGTGACGATCCCGAAGGGCGTGGCCGGTATCAGTTACAGGGCATTTTCCGGTTGCAGCAGTCTGACAAGCGTGACGATCCCGGAGGGCGTGACCGGTATCGGAGACGGGGCATTTTCCGGCTGCAGCAGTCTGACAAGCGTGACGATTCCGGAAGGCGTGACCAGTATTGGTGAGTCGGTGTTCCAAGGCTGCAGCAGTCTGATAAGTGTGACCATACCGGAGAGCGTGACAAGCATAGGTTACGAAGCGTTCAGCGGTTGCAGCAGCTTGATAAGCGTGACGATTCCGGAGGGCGTGGCCAGTATCAGTAGCAGGGCATTTTCCGGTTGCAGCAGTCTGACAAGCGTGACGATCCCGGAAGGCCTGACCCGCATCGGAGGCTATGCGTTCTCCCACTGCAGCAGTCTTACAAGCGTAACGATCCCAGAGGGCGTGACAAGCATCGGCGACTGGGCATTTTGGTATTGCCTCGGTCTGACGAGTGCAGAGATCCCGGAGGGGGTGACCAGTATCGGTGAGTCGGTGTTCCAAGGCTGCAGCAGTCTGACAAGTGTGACCATACCGGAGAGCGTGACATGCATAGGTCGCGAAGCGTTCAGCGGCTGCAGCAGTTTGACAGGCGTGACGATCCCGGAGAGCGTGACCGGTATCGGTTGGGGGGCATTTTCCGGCTGCAGCAGTCTGACGAGCGTGACAATTGCGGAAGGTGTGAACGGTATCGGTGACTGGGCATTTTCCGGTTGTAGCAGTCTGACAAGCGTGACGATCCCGGAGGGCGTGGCAAGGATAGGCGATAATGCATTCTTCAACTGCACCAGTTTAAAAGAGGTTCATTTAGCCCGTTCTGCCTTTGATTTTTATATGGCAATGGCGGACCGAGAATTCAAAGAGAATGTACTTGTAAAATACATATGGCGTGCGTTGGATCCTTCGTGCCAGGCGGTGTTTTTCCTATCCCGCCAAGGCAAGAGCCTCATTCCTGCCTACCTGGACGCAACTGATGATAACGATGCCATGGAGTTAGGTGAGGCAATCCTCACATACTTACCTGAAAAAGCTTCCGTAAAGGAATGCAATGCCGTCGCAGCTTTTATACGGATGTTCGGAGTAAAGATATCCGGGGATCTTCTGCGCAGGCTTTATGGTACACTGCAATCACAGAAAAACAGCAAGAAGGCTTTGGCCGGCATTGAGTCCGATGAAGAGATCAAAGCGCTTCTTGCGAATAAAGATTCTGAAACAGCCGGGATAGAAGATCCTTTTATCGCGATGATGTTGGAGTATAAATTCAGCGCCAAAGCAGCGGAGGCCCGGCTGAAAGACTATTATGGTCTTGAGCTGAATGAACTGCCAGCTCTTCTCTCCATGGATGGGATGGCAGTCCCGGCGCCTTTTTTTGCTTGGCTCCTGACTGCTCACGAAGAGCGCCGGAAAGGCTGGCATGGGGAAGATCTGACTGCAGCAGCATGGCAACACCCCGGCCTCTGCCCCGCGGCGGAGGAAGCTGTATCCATGCTTGACGCCAAGAGTCTGCAGTCGGCTTTATCAGCTTTGGGCGACGAACACCTGGTTGCCTATCAGAGTACAAAGAGGAAGTTCCTGACCTATCCTATATGCCGGTACGCGAACGAGGAGACTATGTCTGCGCTGACGAAACGTGCTCCAAAGTGGCGGACTTCCGTGTCCGGAAATGACGCGCCGCCGCTGCTGCAATTGCGTGACGCGGTGAAATACAGCAACACCCGCGCAGCGATGCTTTTCGCCGAACGGTATCTGGAACTTGATAAATATGCTGCTTTGCGCGGTATGAGTGAGGAAGTACTGCGAGACAAATATCTTTCGGATGTGGGTCTGGACGAACAGGGCGGCAAGGCATATGACTTGGGCAATCGGACCGTGACGGCGCGGTTGCAGAAGGATCTGAGTTTTCTATTTGAACAGCCTGACGGCAAGATAGCCAAATCGCTGCCGAAAAAAGGCGCGGATCCGGAAAAATACGAGGCAGCCAAAGCGGATTTCGACGAGATGCGCAAATCCGTGAAGAAGATCGTTAAAAGCCGATCCGACAAGCTGTTTCGGGATTTTCTGAGCGGTAACGGGACAAAGGCGGGGGATTGGCAGGAAGCCTATCTGAAAAACCCGCTGCTTCGCAGTGTAGCGGAGCTTGTAGTCTGGGATCAGAACGGGAACTCTTTTGTTCTCCGCCGTGGAAAGCCCATAGACAGCGCCGGACAGCCGTATTCCATCACAGAGGTGCCAATAAAAACGGCACATCCGATGGAAATGGAACCCGAAACAGTAATCGCCTGGCAGAAGTATTTCAATTGCTACGGCCTCAAGCAGCCTTTCCTGCAGATCTGGGAGCCGGTGATCGACCCCGGTACAATTAGGGAAGACCGTTATGAGGGCAGCGTGCAGCCAATGTACCGCTTCGTGGGCAAGGAAAAGCACGGCATCCATTCCGGTAATCTACATGTATATTCTGAGGATGTTGGCTTCTCCCTGGACGATTGCGATCTCGATTACGAGTCGTCAACCTGGCTGATCAGCTATGATGGTGCCGACGAAGAGACTTATACACTCGGCAAGTTCAGTTTTGGGCAATACACACGTCGGGTCAACCACATCGTCTCTATGCTGGACGGGTGGACAGTCGAGGACCGAATCAAAAAAGACGATCCCAGCATATCGGATCGTCTCGACAGATTCACTCTTGCCCAGATCACAGGATTTATTAATATGGCCCGGGAGGCGCAGGCGGTGAACGTACTGGCGCTGCTGCTGGAGTACAAGAACACGCACTTCGCAGACTTCGATCCTATGGACGAGTTCACGCTGGAGTGATCGGCCGGGTACAAAATGAGAAACTGCCGTTTGTCTTTATTGGGTTTGATGTTATAATGAACCAATAATCGTCTCCGATCATGCATCGGGGCTGAATGAGCACGGGTGAGTGGGATGATATCTTTACAAAGCTATATCAGCGGCATGGACAGTTTTACTCCGGAGCGCATTTGCGCTTTCGCTGCGGCAAACGACGTTCCCATCGAAGAGATGGATCTGTCGCCCAGGGCAAAGAATGTTCTTCGGTTCAATAAGATCCGTTCGATGAGCAGCCTTCTGTCCCTGAACGAGGCTGAGTTTTCTGCTCTCAATATGATAAACGAGAGCGCCGCGCATGAGATCCGTATGATGGCGGCCGATTATCTGGAAGGGAACACAGGCGCGATCCTTCTGTTCAAAGAAGCCGAAAGCGCGTCGGAAGCGGAGCATGAAACGGCGCCCGAGCCAAAAATCTCATCGGATGAATCGGCTCAGGCGGCGGCACTGCTGGCCGATGAGGAAAACCGGAGAACGATCGTCGAGGCACTGCGTGCTTCCAATCGGAACGCCCTGCTGAGTGAGGCTTTCCTCTCGACAAGAGCATATAACAGCATGCGGCGGAACAGAGTCGATGATATCGCCGGACTCATCGAACTGTACCCGGACGGCTTCCGAAAAATCAGGAACGTCGGGAACAAAACGATAGAAGAGCTTATCCGCGCAGCGGAGACCTACGTCGGAAAGCATCTTGATTTGATCCGCGCGAGTCTTAACGGGGAAGATTTGTCATCCTTTACGGTCCAAAAGGCGGAAGACGGAGCGGGCGATGGAGAAGGTCCGCAGCCCGCAACGCTGTTTTCGGGTCTGACGACAGAGGATATTCTGCACGTTCCGGAATACCGCAAGGAACTGATAAAGCATATAGCGGCGAACGATATCCCAATCGAGAGGCTCGATCTGTCGGTAAGAAGTACTAACGCGCTGCGCAACAGCGGAGTGAAGACTCTGTCTGAAACAACGGCGCTGTACCCCGACGGATTCTCCGAGCTGAGAAACGTAGGCGCCAAATCCGTTGCGGAACTGAAGAGCACGGTCGAGTTTTGGGCGGAACGGGTCAAAGCGGAGCACTCGACTGACAGCGGGGCACCGGATAAGGATAATTCGCGGATCGTTCCGAGAGAGTATCCGGAGGATGTGCTCAAGAGTCGCGTCCTCCGCTGCTTCCGGGGACTGAAGTTTGCGGGCCTCCATTATCCGGAGATCCGGGAGGGATGTCCCGAGAATGTCGATGAAGGACAGCTCAAGAAACTCATCGGTAAAATGATCCGGGAGAACGAACTGGAGTACGTAGACTTCCGCTGCTACCGCAAGTATCCGTCCATCCTCGATGCAATAGACAATTCGGCGAAGCTCAGCGATCGCGAGAAAGACGTGCTTGAGCGCCGGCTCAAAGGGGAGACCCTGGAAACCATTGCCGTGGGATACTCCCTGACAAGGGAGAGAATCCGCCAGATAGAGGATAAAGCCCGGAAAAAGATCAGGGCTATGTCGGGACGATCACCGGGCAGGAATCCATACGATGAAGAGTACTATCGGCATTTCCGGGAAACCTATCTGATCCCCGATGAATTCTGGAAAGAGTATTCCGGCGTACCGGAACGGGTTTGGCAGATCGTGAAATTCCTGTATAAACCCGGCGGCCTGCCGTTGGAAGAAGCGATCTCCGATCCGGAACTGGATGTTCCGCTGAAGATACGGATCTCGGATTATCTGAACCGAAACCGGATCTGCCTGGACGGGAAGATGATCGAACGAAACAGAACAGATCTGGAAAACTATGTGGTTCGAACCTATTGCCGCGAGGATACGGAATATGAGGATTTTGTGGAGACCTATAACGGGGTATTGAGCTCGAACCGCATAGAGTTCGACCCGAAGATCTATATCACGGAAGATGCAAAGAAGGTGCGTCTGAACCGGCTGTCGGAGTCCCGGATCTGCCTGTGGAAACATGGCATGAAGCTGCGTTATTACGATATAGATTCGGGGGATTATGAGGAACTCTACGACACACTCGGCCTGGAGGAGTACGAAAACACCGAGGTGTCCACGCTGAAGTTCATGGATGAGTATCCTGAACTGATGCGCAAGTATGATATCCGGGATCAGTACGAGCTCCATAATTTGATCCGAAAGACCGCGGACAGATACTGCCGTCACGATATGGACCTCAGGCGGCAGCCGATGCTGGAGTTCGGAGTATTCGACCGCAACGCCGCGATCCTGGAGATCATCACCGTGCTATCTCCGGTCACACAGGAGGAGCTGGTGGCGTATCTTCGTTCGGAATTCGGTTATGCCGAAAACACGATCCTGATGACGATCCTTCCTCCGTTCGTCAAATATCTGACGAAAGGCGTTTACGACGTCACATCTCTGAGTATGCCCGCGGATAGAAAAGCCGCACTGAAAGAAGCGCTGACGGAAGACCTCTATCCCATCAAGCGCCTGATCGCAATGTATAAAAGGATGTTCCCCGAGGCTCCGGACGGAGAGCTTCATGCCGGAGAACTCCGTGATATGGGATTCAAAATCTATTCGGAATTCGCGCTCAGGAATTGGGACAGCCTGGATGAATACTACGTTCACCTGCTCACGGAGCACGATACCTGCACGATCAAAGACAAGCTGCGCAGGTATTCGGCGACAAGCAGCTTCTATGCGGTATATAAGCGCCTCAAGCATCAGTACGATATATTCCTCTATGAACCGGATGGACTGATCACATTCCGAAGGCTCGAAAAGGTCGGCGTGACCCGGGAGGAGATCGGGGCTTTTGCAGACAGCGTTTCCGATGCGGTCGACGAGGACGAGTATTTTACGATGCATTCCCTGAGGCAGACAGGCTTTACCTCCTCCTTAGACCGACTAGGCCTGGATGACTTTTTCCTCAGTGAGATCCTGGCGGAGGATCCCCGTTTTGCCAGGCAAAGAGTGTTCGGGACGACGGTTTTGTGCAAAACCGAGAGCGGAGGCACATTTGCGATTCGGGATTTTCTTTTCGAATTGCTTTCGGAATACGACGCTGTCGATATTGACGATTTCACAGACCTGCTCAGGAACAGCTACGGAATCAGCCATCCGGATGAAAGCAAGATCACATCTCTGATCCGGGAGAGCGAAGAAGGATTCCATTACGATAGTATTATGAGGACCGTATACCGGGACAAAAGCCGGTTCCTGTCCGAATTTGACGATTGATGTAAGAGAGGGC